>Ga0325401_1000520_pt1 | contig 28055 bp, 29 predicted proteins | sample PopdelMetagenome_FD_205666 | JGI IMG/M metagenome (GOLD analysis project Ga0325401, IMG submission 205666) | Populus deltoides microbial communities from Bellville, Georgia, United States - Xylem-PdKOR-R2 | ecosystem: Host-associated > Plants > Phyllosphere > Stem > Wood/Secondary xylem | place...
TCCGGATCGATTGCCGGTTCGACGCATCCCATGCGTTCGGGGATCGTCCAGGGGACGATCCGACCGGTCGTCCCTGCACGGGGGTGACGGGGCTCGCACGGTCGAGCGATACGATCGCCAGCCCGTTCCGGCAGGACGGGGGCGGGGGCAGCCGTAACCGGAAAATCCGGCTGACGAACCAATCGGGTTCTTAGTGCTTGACTTCCGCGCCGGTTTGGTACAAAAGGGGAACATCGAGAGGGCGCGGCGGTGCGCGGGGTGCGGGCGGGCATCCTGCGGATCGCGCCGGCGGGGGGCCGCCGGAGGGGGGGCGTCCGATCGACGGGCGTCGCGCCGGTGCCGGGCACCGGGGCGGATGAGCGGATCGGCGGCCCCGGGCGGGCCGGCGCGGCGTCCTTTTGGGTCGAGGTCGTTCGGGGGGACGGGCATGACGGAACGGATGGCGGCGCGCGGGCGCGCGATGGACGTCGATGGGCGCGAGATCGAACAAGAGCGGCCCGGCGGCGGGGTCGAGCGCGACGGGGCCGAGCGAGACGGGATGGTGGACGCCGCGGGCGCGGGCGCGGGCGACGAGGCGCGCCGGGGCAGCCCGGCGCGGCCGAACCTGCGCGAGGACCGGAGCAGCGTGCGGCGGTTGCAGATCCGCGCGCCGAGCCGCGACGGCTGGACCAAGCAGAAGCGGCAACGGTTCCTGGAGGTGCTGGCGGCGACGTGCAACGTTTCGCGGTCCGCCAAGGTGGCGGGCGGGTCGGCCCACGGCGCCCGGCGGCTGCGCGAGCGCGACCCCGAGTTCGAGCGGCTGTGGCTGAAGGCGCTGCAGACGGGGCGCGACCGGCTGGAGGAGGAGCTGCTGGCCCGTGCCCTGGGAACGTCGGAAGCAACGGCGGCGTCCGGCCAATGGGGGAACAACCCGGCCGAGGCGGAGCTGGACCTGGACGCGCCCGCGCCCGAGGGGGCGTTCGACGTCGACCTGGCGATGCAGCTGATGCGGATGCAACGCACGGCGCCCGCGCATCAGGAGAACAGCCAGCGGCGCGGCGCCACCCGCGGCGAGATGGACGCGTCGCTGTTGAAGCGGCTGCTGGACCTGGGCACCGCATTGCGCGCGGCGCCCGACGCGGCCGAGCGCGAGGCGGAGGACGCGCGCGTCCTGGCCCACGCGGTCGCCACCGACACGCTGTTCGTAGAGGACGGGCGCGAGCCCGAAGCTTTCGGGCCGGCGGGAGGCGCGGCGTGAGCCGGGGCGGCAGGGTCGAGCGCGAGCTGCGTCCCGAGATCCGCGCCATACTGGTGCGCAAATGGGCGCGGTTGCCGGCCAAGGAGATCGCGAAGCATCTGAACGCGATCCCGGGCGCCCGGCGCGAGCGGGCGCTGCGCGACTGGAGTGCCTGGGCGCATGACGGACAGGGTGCGCCGCCGGGCGACTGGCGCGTGTGGCTGATCCGGGCGGGGCGCGGGTTCGGCAAGACGCGCGCGGGCGCCGAATGGGCGGTGGAACGGGCGCGGGGACCGGGCGCGTGCGTGGCGCTGGTGGGGCATACGCTGGCCGACGCCAGGCGGGTGATGGTGGAAGGCCCCAGCGGCGTGCTGGCGGTGGCGCGCGCTGGCGGCGATCGGCCGAAATGGTCGGTGACGAGCGGCAGCGTGACCTTTCCCGGCGGCGGCACCATGCAGGTCTATTCGGCCGAAGCGCCTGAAGCGTTGCGCGGGCCGCAACATTCGGCCGCCTGGTGCGACGAGCTGGGCAAGTGGCGGGGCGTCGGCGGGATCGCGGCGTGGGACAATTTGCTGATGGGCCTGCGCGTCGTACCGGAGGGGGGCGACGATCCGCGCGTGGTGGTGACGACGACGCCGCGGCCGACCATGCTGGTGCGCCGGCTGGTGGGGATGGCGGATTGCGTCCAGACGACGGGCGCCACGGGGGCCAACGCGCATCTGCCGCGCAGTTTCGTGGCGGCGATGGAGGCGCAGTACGGCGGCACGCGGCTGGGGCGGCAGGAGCTGGACGGCGAATTGCTGTGCGACACGCCCGGCGCGCTGTGGACGCGCGACTTGATCGAGCGGGCGCGAGGGCCGGAGTCGGGGACGGGCCCGGTGCCCGAGATGACGCGCGTGGTGGTGGGGGTGGACCCGCCCGCGGGCGGTACGAACCCGGGGGCCGACCCGGACACCGGCGACGCGTGCGGCATCGTCGCGGCGGGCGTGGACCGGGCGGGCACGGCCTGGGTGCTGGAGGACGCCAGCGTGCGCGGGGCGTCGCCCGAAGGCTGGGCGCGGGCGGCGGCGGCGTGCGCCGCGCGTTGGAACGCCGACCGGGTGGTGGCGGAGGTGAACCAGGGCGGGCGCATGGTCGAGAGCGTGCTGAAGGCGGCCGATCCGGGGCTGGCGGTGACGTCGGTGCGCGCGACGCTGGCCAAGGGCAGGCGCGCCGAGCCGGTGTCCGTGTTCTACGAACAGGGGCGCGTGCGGCACGCGGGCGTTTTCCGCGAGCTGGAGGACGAACTGTGCGGGATGGTGGCCGGCGGCGACTATGCCGGGCCGGGACGGTCGCCCGATCGGGCGGACGCGCTGGTCTGGGCCCTGAGCGAGTTGTTGCTGGGCCGGCGCGGCGCCGCGCGCGTGCGGGTGGTGTGAGGGGCGGGGCGGGGACGCTGTTGGCCTGATGGGCGATGACGGGCGGGACCGCGGTCCCGGCCGGGCACGGGGGAGAAACGGGATGCGATGGTTCGGCAGGTCCGGGCGCGGGGACGCGCGCCCGGTGCTGGGGCGCCCTGCGCTGTTTTCGATCGGGGGTGCCGCGGCACCGACGGGCGACGGCAGCTACGAGGCGCAGGTGCGCCAAGCCTATTGCGGCAACGCGGTGGCGAGCCGCGCGGTGCGGCTGGTGGCGGAGGCGGCGGGCTCCGCGCCCGTCACCGCGAGCGAGCCGGCGCTGGTGCGGCTGGCGACCGAGCGGGGGCGCGGGGGGTCGGCGCTGGAGGTGGCGGCGGCGCAGCTGCTGCTGCACGGCAACGCCTATCTGGCGGTGCTGCGCGGCGAGGGCGACGGGGTGGACGGGCTGATGCCGCTGCGCCCGGAGCGGGTGCGCGTCGAGCTGGACGCGGACGGCTGGCCCGCCGCCTATCGATACCAGGTGGGGGCGGGGGTGCAGCGTTTCGGGGCCGACCCGGAGCGGCCCGACGTGATCCACCTGCGCGGGTTCAACCCGGTCGACGACCATTACGGCGCGGGTTGCCTGGGGGCGGCGGCGGGCGCGGTGGCGGTGCACGACGCGGCCGGGCGCTGGCACCGCGCGCTCTTGGACAACGCGGCCAGGCCCAGCGGGGCGCTGGTGTACGATCCGGGCGACGGGTCGGTGCTGTCGCCCGACCAGTTCCGCCGGTTGAAGCAGGAGATGGCGGACGGATTCCAGGGCGCGGCCAATGCCGGGCGGCCGATGCTGCTGGACGGGGGGCTGAAATGGCAGGCGATCGGGCTGACCCCGGCCGAGATGGATTTCGCCCAGACGCGCGCGGCAGCGGCGCGCGAGATCGCGCTCGCCTTCGGGGTGCCGCCGATGCTGCTGGGGCTGCCGGGCGACAGCACGCACGCCAACTATGCGGAGGCGAACCGCGCATTGTGGCGGCTGACGGTGCTGCCGCTGGCGGGGCAGGTGCTGGACGGGGTGGCGGACGGCCTGCGCGGGCAGTTTCCGGACGCGCGGATCGCGGTGGACCTGGACCGGGTGCCGGCGCTGGCGGAGGATCGCGAGCGGTTGTGGCGGGCGGTCGGGCACGCCGACTGGCTGTCGGCCGACGAGAAGCGCGCGCTGGTGCGGCCGGCGGGGGTGGAGTCGTGAGCGGCGGCGACATCCTGGCCCAGCTGATGCGCCAGGGGGCCGAGCGGGGCGCGGATCTGGCGACGCTGCGCGCGATCGCCGAGGAGGCGGGCGCGCTGGGGGCGACGCGGGCGCTGGAGCGGCTGGGGCTGGGCGACCACGGCGCGGGCGCGGACGTGCGCGAGCTGCGCGAACTCTTGGCGACGTGGCGCGACGCCAAGCGGGCCTCGTGGCGGGCGGCGGCGGGCTGGCTGGGGCGGGCGGGCTGCGCCGTGGTGCTGGCGGCGCTGGCGGTGAAGCTGGAGATCGGGCGGTGGTTCAAGTGAGCCTGGCGTTCACGGGCTACGCGGCGGTGTGGGACCGGCGCGACCGGGCGGGCGACGTGTTCCGGCGGGGCGCGTTCGGGGGGGCGAGACTGGTGCCGCTGTTGTGGCAGCATCGCGGCGCGGCGGTGGGCGAGGCGGTGGCGCGCGAGGACGAGCGCGGACTGAGGGTCGAGGGCCGGGTCCACGACGCGCGCGCGGCGGCCCTGGTGCGGGCGGGCGCGGTGGCGGGGCTGTCGGTGGGGTTCCGGACGCTGGAGAGCCGCCAAGCGGCGTCCCGGCTGATCGCGCGCGCCGTGCTGGCCGAGGTCAGCCTGGTGGCGGTGCCGATGCAGCCGCTGGCGCGGATAGACGAGTTTCACGAGGGGGGAAAAGCATGAGCGAAGTGGTGGTGGCGCGTCCGGTGCTGGAAGGCGGCAGGGCGGCGACGGGGGCGTTCGAGGGCTATGTGCGGTCGGGCGCGACGCTGGAGCTGAAGGCGTTCACGGGGGTGAGCGGGGACGCCGGCGGATATGCGGTGCCCCGCGAGATCGACGCGGAGATCGACGGGCTGCTCAAGGCGGCGTCGCCGATCCGGCAGCTGGCCAACGTCGTCAAGGTGGGGACGGCCGGGTATCGCAAGCTGGTGACGACGGGCGGCACGCCGTCGGGCTGGGCGACGGAGACGGGTCCCAGGCCCGAGACGGCGAGCCCGGTGTTCCAGGAGATCGCCCCGCCGATGGGCGAACTCTACGCCAACCCGTCCGCGTCCCAGGCGATGCTGGACGACGCGGGCTTCGACGTGGAACAGTGGCTGGCGGGCGAGATCGCGGCGGAGTTCGCCAAGGCGGAGGGCGCGGCGTTCGTCGGCGGCAGCGGCGCCGGGCGGCCCAAGGGGTTCCTGAGCTATCCGACCGCGGCTACCGGCGACGCGACGCGCGCGTTCGGCACGATCCAGTACGTCGCCAGCGGGGCGGCGGGCGATTTCGGCGCGTCCCCGCAGGAACGGCTGATCGACCTGGTCCAGTCGCTGCGCTCGCCGTACCGGCAAGGCGCGGCGTTCGTGATGAACGCGGCGACGCTGGCGCGCATCCGCAAGTTCAAGACCAGCGACGGCGGCTTCGTATGGCAGCCGAGCCTGGCCGCGGGGCAGCCGGCGACGCTGCTGGGCTATCCGGTGCTGGAGGCGGAGGACATGCCCGACGTGGCCGCAGGTGCCGCGGCGATCGCGTTCGGCAATTTCCGCGCGGGCTACGTGATCGCGGAACGGAGCGAAACGGCGATCCTGCGCGACCCGTATTCGAACAAGCCGTTCGTCAGCTTCTACGCCACCAAGCGCGTGGGCGGGGCGGTGACCAACTCCGAAGCGATCAAGGTGATGCGGTTCCAGGTCAGCTGACCCGGCCGGCGCGGGGCGGGCGGCGCCCGCCTCGCATCCGACGCCACGCGGCCGGCCCGGATCCAGGCCCGGCGGCGGCATCGCATCATTCAGGGGATTTCTTGAAATGGCAGACCAGTTCCAGTTCACTGCGGACGCCGTGTCCGCGCCGGCGACGCGCGTCGTGGCGGTGGTGCCCAGCGACACGCAGCCGCTGGCCGACGTGCCGAAAGCGCTGTGGGTGGGCACGGGGGGCAGCATCGTCGTGCGCGGTATGGGCGGCGGCACGGACGCGACGTTGAAGAACGTGCCGTCGGGCAGCGTGTTGCCGTTGCGCGCGCAGTACGTGCGGGCGACGGGCACGACCGCGGCCGACATCGTGGCGCTGCTGTGACGGGGGCGCTGGGACTAGGGGCCTCGCTTGGCCTGCGGCCGTGGCGGGGGGCCGCGGGGGCGACGCCGACGCCGAGCCCCACCCCCACCCCCACCCCCACCCCCACGCCGACGCCGACGCCGACGCCGACGAGCGTGTCGCCGTTCGACTTTTCGGGCGGGGCCATGCCGTCGGGGGCGGTGCTGACCCGCGCGTCGGAAGCATGGGTGACGGGCGCGGACGGGCGGCCGGCGCGGGCGGGGGTCGACGTGGGCCGGTTCGACCGCGACCCCGCGGACGGCAGCGTGCGCGGCCTGTTGCTGGAAGGGGCGACGACCAACCGGCTGGTCCGGTCGGAGGCGCTGGACGCGGGCGAGTGGGGCAGACAGGGGGCCGCCGTCGCGGGCAATTTCACCGCCGGCCCCGAGGGACAGGGCAGCGCCGCCGGGCTGATCGTCGAGCTGGGCGGATCGGACCTGCACGGCCTGTGGCAGGACGCGGGCGTGTCGGCGGGGCAGGCGCTGGCGGCGTCCGTCTACGTCCGGCCCGAGGGGCGGCAGCGCGGCGTGCTGGTGTTGCGGAGCGGGGGCGGCGCCGAGCTGGCGCGAGCGGCGTTCGACCTGACGACGGGCACCGTGACCGGCGCGGGCGGGTGCGTGTCGATCCGGCGGGGGGCGAACAACTGGTTCCGCGTCGCCGCCTGGGGGACGGCGGACGCGAATAGCGTCCGCACCGAATTGTGGCTGGCGGACGGGAGCGGGTCGGAACGGTACACCGCATCCGATTCCGGCGGCTTCTTCGTCTGGGGCGCGATGCTGGAGTCGGGGCCAGAGGTGAGCGCGGGGCCCACCAGCTATGTTTCGAGCGGCGCGGCGCAGGGGACGCGCGCGGCGGACCGGCTGGTGCTGGACTGGGGCGCGCGCGGCGCCGCGGACGGGGCGGCGGGCGTGCGGCTGGGGTTCGACGACGGGTCGAGCGCGACCGTGGCCGCGACGATCGCGAGCGGGCGCTGGGCGGTGCCCGTACCGATGGCGCGGCCCTGGCTGAAGCGCGCCGAACTGATTTGAGGGGAGGGGTTCGATGGCGGGGGAGATGCCGGCGGCGGCGGTGACGGCCGCCGCGGCGGAAGCGCGCGCGCTGGCGCGGGCGGGCGACGGCGGCGCGGACGGCGCGGCCGGCTGGGCGCGGGCGGCGGCGACGGCGATCGAGGCGGCCGAAGCGTTCACGGGCCTGAGGCTGATCGAGCGCGACGCGGTGGAGCGGGTGGTCGCGGCCGGGGGGTCGGGGGCGTGGCGGATGCTGGCGGGGCAGCCGGCGACGGCGATCACGGCCGCGCGGCTGGTGGCGGCGGACGGGACGGGCACGGACCTGGCCCCCGCGGCCTGGGCGGCGGACCTGGACGCGGACGGGCGCGGATGGGTGCGGGTGACGGGGTTGGTCGGGGCCGATCGAGTCGGGGCGGCGGGATATGTCGTGATCCGATACCGCGCCGGGCTGGCGGCGGAATGGGCCAGCGTGCCCGCGCCGATCCGGCACGGGGTGGCAGCACTGGCCGCACACCTGATGGGAGCGCGCGGCGACGATCCGCCGCCCGCGGCGGTGGCGGCGCTGTGGCGGCCATTTCGGCGGCTGGGGCTGGCGGACGCATGCCGCGGGCCCAGGACGTGAGCGCGCGCGAGCGGCTGGCGGCGGCGGCGGTGGCGGCCCTGGCGGGCGTGGAAGGGCTGGCGGTGTTCGATGCGCCGCCGCCGGCGCGCGCGGCGCTGCCCCACGCGGTGGTGGACGAGCCCGAACTGCGCTGGGCACCCGCGGCGGCGCTGGACGGGTGGGAGGGGCGGCTGACGGCCAGCATCCGCGACGCGGGCGAGCGGCCGGCGCGGCTGCGCGACCTGGGGGCCAAGGCTGAGGCGGCGCTGGCGGCGATGCCGGCGGAGATCGGCGGCGGGTGGCGGCTGGCACGGATGCGGCTGATCCGCGGACGGGTGATACCCGACAAGGGGGGCGGGTGGCGATGGACGGGGGACTATGAGGTGCGGCTGTACCGGCCCGCCTGACGGGTGGCCCGGCCGGTGGACGGGGCCGGTCGCGCCGGCACTTCACGATCGACGGCGGGGCAGCGGCCGGCGGAAGAGACGGCGAAGCCGATCCTTTCCGACCGACGGCGTGGGGGCGAGGCGGACGATGGTGTTCGGTCGGCCGGGCGCTGCTCTCTCCCCTCCGTCACCCCGGCACGAGTCCGGGGTGACGGAGGGGAGGGGGCGATTGGTGCGGCGCCTAGCGGGCGGGGCCTAGCGGGCGGGACGGCGCGCGCATCGGTGGACCCCGGAACGAATGCGGGGTGACGGGTGGCGGGGTGGGCGGCCGTGTCCGGCGGGGGCCGGGGCGGCGGGATTTCTAGCGGGGGAGAATGACCATGGCGGTGGAGCGGGGATCGGCGTTCCTGTTGAAGGTGGGCGACGGGCAGGCGAGCCCGAGTTTCGCGACGGTGGCGGGGATGCGTGCCACCCAGCTGTCGGTGAACGGCGAGGCGGTGGTCGTGACCAACAAGGATTCCGGCGGCTGGCGGCAGTTGCTGTCGGGCGCGGGCGTTCGGTCGGTCAGCGTGTCGGGGTCGGGCGTGTTCACGGGGTCGGCGGCGGAGGCGCGGGTCAGGGCGTCGGCGCTGGGGGGCGTACTGGACGATTACCGGCTGACCTTCGAGGGGGGCGAGAGCATGACCGGGCGGTTCCTGGTCACGCGGCTGGACTATTCGGGCGATTTCAACGGCGAGCGCACCTATGCGCTGACGCTGGAAAGCTCCGGCCCGGTGGTAAGCGCGTGAGCGGGGCCCATGCCACTCCGGCGAACCCGGTGCGGGGCGAGGCGTCGATCGTGGCGGGCGGGTGCGAACTGAAGCTGCGCCCCAGTTTCGAGGCGCTGGTGGCGGCCGAGGGCGAGCTGGGGCCGTTGTTCGCGCTGGCCGAGCGGGCGGCGGCGGGCGGGCTGACCCTGGCGGAAACGGCGGCGCTGTTCTGGCACTGCGTCCACGAGCGTCCCGACGGGCTGACGCGCGAGGGCTTGGGCGAGGCGATCGCGGCGGCGGGGCTGGCGGCGGCGGCGGGCGTGCTGCGCCGGTTGCTGACGCAGGTGCTGGCGGGTCGGTGACCGGCTCCGCCGGGGGGTCGGTGACGTTCGCGGAGCGGGCCGAGCGGCTGGCGGGGCTGGCGGGCGCGCTGCTGGGCTGGGGGCCGGATCGGTTCTGGGCGGCGACGCCGGCCGAACTGGAGACGGCGTTGAGGGGGCTGGGCGCGGGGGCGGGCGATACGGACCCGCCCGCCGACGCCGACCTGCTGGCGCGGATGCGGGGGATGTTTCCGGATGGCTGACGAACTGGATCGGATCACGGTGGGCGTGCGCGCCGACCGCGAGGGCTTCGCGCGCGACGTGGCGGCGATGCGCGACGTGCTGGAGGGGACGCTGGGCGCGGGCGCGGAGCGGGCGGGGCGGAGCGTGGAGGGGGCGCTGCTGCGGGCGGCGCGCAACGGGCGGCTGGGGTTCGACGACCTGAAGGTCGCGGCGGTACGCGCGCTGGACGAGGTGGCGGCGGCCGCGCTGAAGGCGGGCGTGGGCGCGATCCTGGGCGGCGGCGCGCGGGGTGGTGGCGGGGGCGGCAGCCTGGTGGGACTGGTCGCGGGGCTGCTGGGGTCGCCGGGGCGGGCGACGGGCGGGCCGGTGGCGCCGGGGCGTGCGTACCGGGTGGGCGAGCGGGGGCCGGAGCTGTTCGTGCCCACCGCCAGCGGGCGCGTCGAACCCCATGCCGGCGGCGGGGGTGGTGCGCGCGACGTGCGCGTATCGATCACGGTGGCGGCGCCGGGCGGGGCGGCGCCCGACGCGCTGGCGCGATCGGGGCGGCAAGTGGCGCGTGCGGTTCGCGCGGCCCTGAGAGAGGATTGAGGGCGGGAGGACGTCGTTTGATCCGCCTCGCGGCGGATGCGGCACCGGCCCGCTCCCCCACCCGACCGCCCATCCAGGATACGCTCATGGGCGGTCGGGTGGGGGAGCGGGCCGGTGCCGCCCCGATCCGGCGTCGCCGGATCGGCAACTGAAACGGAGAATCAAAATGGCGCACTGGCTGGCGGACCGGCGCACGGTCCAGGCGGAAGGATGGATGACGCGGTTCGACGCCGCGCACTGGGTGGTGAACTTTCCCCGCCCGATGATGGCGGCGGCGACCACCACCGCGGCGGACGCGGTGCGGGTGGACGCCGTGTTCTACAACGCGGACGACCTGGCCGGGCTGATCTGGGAGTCCGAGGACCGGCACGATCACCCGTTGCTGCGGTACGAGACGGATCGCGATTTCCGCGGCTGCGTGCTGTCGTTCCGGTGGCGGTCGGGGGGCGTGAAACCGCTGGACGCGGTGAACGGCCCGACGCTGACGATCGAGGGGCGCGACGCGCAGGGCAATCCGCGGGCGTGGTACGTGCGGCTGTGGAACTACGCCACCGGCACGCCGGACGACGCGGGCGTGCGGCTGGACTTCGGCAGGCTGGACGGCGGGTTCCTGCTACCGGGCGAGGCGGACCCGGTGTGGGCGGGCGACGTGGACCGGATGTTCGTGTCGCTGGTGGCGCCGGGCCATAGCGGCCGGGCCGAGCCGCTGGCGGCGGCGGCAGAGGGGTGGGCGGAGATGTCGGCCATCGCCTGCGAGGGGCCGGGCGCGGTGATCGCGGTGGGCGAGGCGGTGGTGCCGCCGCACGGGATGCGGATCGCGGGCGGCTACGACGACAGCTATCACCTGACGCCCGCGCGGGTTCTGGGGCAAGTGCTGGCGCTGGGGTATCGGGGCGCGATCAACCATTACGTCGGCATGAGCCATTATTTCCGCCTGGAGGGCGGGGTGGTGGCGGGCGGCGCGGGTGCGGGCGCGGGCGCGGACCCGTTGAACGTCGCGGCGCGCGCGTGGCATCGCGACTTCGCGAAGCGCGCGCACGCGCTGGGGTTCGGCGTGATCTGGTCGCTGAGCTACGAACTGTTCGACGCGCATTGCCCGGAAGCGTGGAAGCAGCGCGCGGCCGACGGCGCGCCGGGGCTGACGGGGTGGGCGCCGCCGTCCGCGCTGCTGTCGCCCGCCAACGCCGACGCCATGGCGTATCTGCGAGCCGTGGCGCGGGCGTTCGTGGGGATCGGCGCGGGCGCCGGGCTGGAACCCCGCTTCCAGGTCGGCGAGCCCTGGTGGTGGACGATGCCGGACGGGCGGCCGTGCCTGTACGACGCCGCCGCCGTGGCGGCGATCGCGCCGGTGCCGATCGCGACGATGCGCGGGCCGATGACGCCCGCGCAGCTGGAAACGCTGGACCGGGCGGGCGCGTTGCTGGCGCGGACCACGCGCGACCTGGCGGACGCGGCGGTGGGAGCCGCGGGGGCGGGGGGGTGCGAGCGGCTGTTGCTGGCGTACCTGCCCACCGTGCTGGACGCCGCCGCGCCCGAGGCCAAGCGCATGAACCTGCCGGTCGGCTGGGCCTGGCCCGCCTTCGACGTGTTGCAGCTGGAGGATTACGACTGGGTGACGGCGGGCGACACCGCGGCCAGCGCCGAGGGCGCGGCGGCGGCGACCGCGCGGCTGGGGTATCCGGCGGGGCGGCAGCATTACCTGTCGGGCTTCGTCCTTCGTGCCGACGAGCGGTGGCAGTGGGAGCGGATCGAGGCGGCGGCGCAGGTCGCGCGCGGGCGCGGTGTGGCGGACGTGTTCCTGTGGGCGCTGCCCCAGGTCTTACGCGACGGCTTGGTGCGCTGGGATACGGAAGGGGATGAGATGCAGGCGTTCGACGACGTGGTGTTTCCACTGGCGCTGGGGCGCGAGGCGGAGGTCGCCCCGAGCTTCTCGACGGCGGTGGTGACGGGGCAGGGCGGCGCCGAACAGCGCAACGCGGACTGGGGGCAGGCGCGCACCCGCTACGACGCGGGGCCGGGCGTGCGGTCGGAGGCCGACGTGGCGGTGCTGCTCGACTTCTTTCGCGCGCGGATGGGGCGGGCGCGCGCGTTCCGCTTTCGCGATCCGTTCGACTGGCGGGCGGCGGACCAGAGGATCGGGACGGGCGACGGACATACGCGGCGCTTCGCGCTCGCCAAGCATTACGGCGAGACGGCGCGGCGGATCACGCGGCCGGTGGCGGGCAGCGTTCGGATCGCGGTGGGCGGCGTGCCCGCGGCGGCGGTGCTGGAGCCGGGCGGCTGGGCGGTGCTGGCCCAGGCACCGGCGGCGGGCGCGGCGGTGACGGCGAGCTTCGACTTCGACGTGGCGGTGCGCTTCGCGGAGGACAGCCTGACCGTGTCGCGCGCTACCTGGGGCGCGGGCGAGGCGGCCAGCGTCCCCCTGATCGAGGTGCGCGAAGCGTGAGCTGGCTGGACGAGCCGCTGGCGACGATCGCCTTTTGCTGGCGGATCGCGCGGCGCGACGGGGTGACGCTGGGGCTGACGGGGCACGACCGCGACCTGGCCTTCGACGGGCTGCGGTTTCGGGCGGCGCCGGGGATGGTGCCGTCCGCCGTGCGGCGGGAAAGCGGGCTGGACGCCGGCACCGGCGACGTGGGCGGCGCGCTGGCGGCGGACGCGATCCGGGCCGACGACCTGGCGGCGGGGCGATGGGACGGGGCGGAGGTGACGTTGTGGGCGGTCGACTGGACCGAGCCTGCGCGGCGCACCGAGCTGAACCGCGGGCGGCTGGGTGCCGTCGAGCTGACGGAGCGCGGCTTCACCGCCGAACTGCGGGGGGCGGCGGCGCGTCTGGACCGGCCGTGCGCGGAGGAGACGGCGCCGGAATGTCGCGCGGAACTGGGCGACCGGCGGTGCCGCGCGGCGATGGCGGGGCGGCGGCGGTTCGCGCGCGTCGTGTCGGCCGAGGGGGCGGAACTGGTGCTGGACGCCGCCGAGCCCGCGCCCGACGCTTGGGGATACGGGCGGCTGCGCTGGTTCGGCGGCGCGAACGCGGGGCTGGAGGAGGCGGTGGCGCGGTCGGACGGGGCGGCGGTGACGTTGCGCGTGCCGCCGCCCTTTCCCACCGCGCCCGGCGATCTGGTGGAGGTGGGAGAAGGATGCGACCGGAGCCTGGAGACGTGCGCGACGCGGTTCGGGAACGCGGCGAATTTTCGCGGCGAGCCGTTCCTGCCGGGGATCGACCTGTTGACCCGCTATCTCGGGGGATGAGGACGGCGGACGCCGCGCGGGCATTGGTGGGCGCGCGATTCCGGCTGGGCGGGCGGGCGCCCGATACGGGGCTGGATTGCGTGGGGGTGGCGGCGATCGCGCTGGCGGCGGCGGGCGTGCGGGTGGTGCCACCGCGCGGATACGCGTTGCGCGGCGGCGATCCTACCCACGCGACGGCGGTGCTGGACGGGCTGCTGATGCGGGCCGCGTATGAGCGGCCGGGCGATGTGGTGCTGATGCGGCCGGGGCCGGGGCAGCTGCACCTGGGGGTGCGGACGCCGGGCGGGATGGTTCACGCCGACGCGGGGCTGGGCCGCGTCGTCGAGCGGCCGGGGGCGCCGCCCTGGGCGGTGCTGGGCGTGTGGCGGACGGAAGGGGATTGATCGTGGCGACGTTGGTGCTGACGGCGGTGGGGGGCGTGGTGGGCGGCCCCGCGGGCGCGATGCTGGGCGGGCTGGTGGGCCGCGCGGCCGACGGGGCGTTGCTGGGTCGTGGCCGGGGGCGCGAGGGGCCGCGGCTGGCCGAGCTGGCGGTGCAGACGTCGAGCTACGGCACGCCGGTGCCGCGCGTCTGGGGGCGGATGCGCGTGGCGGGCACGGTGGTCTGGGCCACCGACCTCAAGGAGGCGCGCGCCACGTCGCGCGGGGCCAAGGGGCAGCCGGCGACCAGCAGCTACAGTTATTCCTGTTCGTTCGCGGTGCTGCTGTCGGGGCGGCCGGTGTTGCGCGTCGAGCGGGTGTGGGCGGACGGGCGGCTGTTGCGGGGCGCGGCGGGCGACCTGAAGGTCTGGACGGGTTTTCGCCTGTACCGCGGCACCGAGGACCAGCCGCCCGATCCGCTGATCGCCAGCGCCGAGGGGGTGGGGCGGACGTCCGCCATGCGCGGCCAAGCCTATGCCGTGTTCGAGGACATGGCGCTGGCCGAGTTCGGCAACCGCATCCCCCAGATGACATTCGAGATCGTCGCGGACGAAGGGCCGGTGGCGACGGCCGCGATCCTGGGCGAGTTGGTGCCGGGCGCGGAGGCGCGGGGTGCGATGATGCTGGACGGTTACGCCGCGTCCGGGTCGCTGCGCGCCAATGCCGACTTGCTGGCAGGGGCGGGCGGCCTGTGGGCTTGGGAAGCGGGGGGCGCCCTGCGTTTCGCGGACCGGGGGGCGATGCTGGCGGCCGGCGTCGAGACGCTGGCGGACCTGGGCACGGCGGCGGCGGCGGCGGGCGCGCACGCCGCCGCGCCACCCGTCCGCACGCTGGCGCCCGCCGATACGGTGCCGCGCGCGGTGACGGTGCTGCATCACGACGCGGCCCGCGATTACCAGGCGGGTCTGCAACGCGCGGTCCGGCCCGGTGCCGGCTGGCGCGAGGAGCGGCTGGAACTGCCCGCCGCGATTGGCCCGGCGGCGGCCAAGGCGGTGGCCGCCGACGCGCTGGCGCGCGCAGAGGCGGGACGCGTGCGCCGCACGGTTCGCACGGGGGCGGGCGCGCTGGCGCTGATGCCGGGAGGGGCGGTGAGGATCGCGGGCGAGGCGGACCTGTGGCGCGTGGACGCGGTGTCGGTGGAACGGATGGCGGGGGCGGCGGAACTGGTGCCGCTGGCCGCCGTGGTTCCGGCGACGGGTGCCAGCGGGGGGCGGCCCAACCTGATCCCCGACCGGCCGGTGGGTCGCACGGCGCTGATCGTCGCCGAACTGCCGCCGGGCGACGGGGCGGCGGCGGGCGGTGGTCCGCGGCTGACGGTGATGGCGTCGGGCGGGGCGGGCTGGCGCGGGGCCGCCCTGTTGTGGAGCTTGGACGACGGTGCGAGCTGGCACGACGCGGGCGTCGCGGCGCGGTCGGCGATAACCGGCGTGTTGGAAACCGCGCTGGCAGCGGCGCCCGAGGCTTTGTTCGACCAGGCATCTGCGCCGGTCGTGCGGCTGGACGATCCGGGCGCGCCGCTGGCGGACGCGGACGACGCCGGGCTGGACGCGGGCGCGAACCTGATGCTGCTGGGCGACGAGCTGGTGCAGTTCGGCATCGCCGAGCCGCTGGGGGGCGGGCGCTGGCGGCTGGGGCGGCTGCTGCGCGGGCGGCGGGGCACGACGGTCGCGGCGCACGCGTCGGCCACCCGCCTGGGACTGGTGGAGGCGGACGCGACCGTCGCGATCGATCTGCCGCCGGGCAGCGTCGGCGGCCGCGCACGGTTGGCCGCCACCGGGCCCGGCGACGGCGATCGACCCGCCGAGGCGGAAGCGACGGTGACGGGCGCGTCCGTGCTGCCGCCCGCGCCCGTCCACTTGCGCTTCGCAAGCGACGCTGGGGGTGACGGCGTGCTGACCTGGGTGCGGCGCGGCCGGGGCGGCTGGCTCGACGGCGCGGACGTGCCCCTGGGGCAGGAGCGCGAACTCTATGCCGTGCGGCTGGTGCGGGGCGGGACGGCGCTGCGCGAGGCCGAATGCGAACGGCCGGGCTTGAGCGTGACGGCGGCGGAGCGCGCGGGCGGGCCGCTGACGGCCGAGGTGCGCCAGCATGGAACCGCCGGGGCGGGCCCCGCGGCGACGATCGATTTCTGAAAGGGGAAACGGGATGGGCGAGGTGAGCGCGCGGCTGGGGCTGCCGATGCTGGCGGTGGGACAGGCGCAGAAGGAGGTCACGCACAACGAGGCGCTGGCGATGCTGGACATCGGTGCCCACCCTTGCGTCGAGGGGGTGGGGCTGGACGCCGCCCCGGCGGGAGCGGCGCCCGGCCAGAGCTGGATCGTGGGGGCCGCCCCGACGGGCGCCTGGGCGGGGCACGCGGGGGCGCTGGCAGGGTGGACGGGCGGAGGCTGGCGGTTCGTGCCCGCGACCGAGGGCTTGAGCGCCTGGGTCCGGCCGGCGGGGCAGCTGGTGCGCTACGCGAACGGCGCGTGGCGGCGGCCGGCGGCGGTGGCGGCGCCGGCGGGGGGTGCGGTATCGGACGCGGAAGCGCGGGCGGCGGTGGCGGCGATCCTGTCGGTGTTGCGCACGCACGGGCTGATCGCGGCGGGCTGATTCTCATGAACACAGGGAACCTCGGCTGTTGCCCGCGGGCAACACGTCATTCCCTTTTGCCGGTTGCGTGGAAACCAAGCCACCGGTAGTGAGTTTGCGCTCTCCGAGTGACATCCGTGAAAGGGGAAATCTATATGCGGAAGCTTGCCACGATATTGGCATTGGCCTCCACCGCGCTCGCAACTCCTGCCCTTGCCCGTGACAAGCAATGGTACGTGGGTATCGAGGGCGGCGCGATGATCGTCGAAGACATCGATTTCGATGTCAACGGCATCAACAATGCCGCCACCGGCGACCATGATTACGGCTACGACGTCGACGGCGTCATCGGTTACGACTTCGGCGCCTTCCGCCTCGAAACCGAGGTCGGTTATCGTCGCGCTACGGTCGACAGCCTGTCGTCCACCGCGCGCATCCCGGCCTTCACCCGCGCGGGTGCGCTCAGCAGCGTTCCGGCCGGCACCTATGACTATGCCGGCGGCAGCACCAGCGCGCTGAGCTTCATGGTCAACGGTCTGCTCGACTTCGGTGAGGACGACGGCATTCAGGGTTTCGTCGGCGGCGGCGTCGGCGTGGCGCGCGTCAAGGCGAACTACGCCTTGAACACCAACGGGAACTTCGTCGACGACTCCGACACGCGTTTCGCGTGGCAGGGTCTGGCAGGCATCCGTGCGCCTCTGTCCGACCGGGTCGATGCGACGCTGAAGTACCGCTTCTTCAACGTCGACAACGTCCGTCTGGTGGACGTGACCAACCGTACGTTGGAAGGTCGGTTCCGTTCGCACAGCGTGCTGGGCGGCGTGACCTACAACTTCGGCGAGGAAGCGGCCCCGCCGCCGCCGCCGCCGCCGCCGCCCCCTCCGCCCCCCCCGCCTCCGCCGCCGCCGCCGCCCCCGCCGGTGTGTGCGCCTGGCCCGTTCATCGTGTTCTTCGAATGGGACAAGTCGGACATTACGCCGGAAGCCGGGTCGATCCTGGACAACGCCGTCACCTCCTACCAGAGCTGCGGTACCGCCCAGGTCATGCTGGCCGGCTTCACCGACAAGTCGGGTACGGCGCAGTACAATGTGGGCCTGTCCCAGCGTCGTGCCGACGCGGTCAAGGCGTACATGGTGTCGCGCTCGATCCCCGAGGGTTCGATCTCTACGGAAGCGTTCGGCGAGAGCCGGCCGCGCGTCGAGACGGCCGACGGTGTCCGCGAAGTCCAGAACCGTCGCGTGGAAATCACCTACGGGCCGGGTTCCGGTCAGTAAGTCCACGCTTCGGCGAGACGATTGGGGGAGGTCGGGCAACCGGCCTCCCCTTTTCGTTTGGGACGACGTCGGTCCCGTATTCCGGCAGGCGGCAAAAGTGAGCCGGGCGCCGAACATGTGCATCCGCCGGTGAACGGGTCGCCCTCGCCCGATACCCGGGCGGAGGCGGAGGGTTGCACGCCCCGCGTTCCGGACGCTAACCCCGCTCGCCTATCCGGGGCCGCGGCCCGCAGGCGAGTTGGCAATATCCATGCGCATCGTGATGATCGGTTCCGGTTACGTCGGCTTGGTGTCGGGGGCGTGCCTGGCGGACTTCGGGCACCGGGTGGTGTGCGTGGACAAGGACGCGGGCAAGATCGCGGCGCTGCATGACGGGCGGATGCCGATCTACGAGCCGGGGCTCGATCGGCTGGTGGCGACCAACGTCGAGGCGGGGCGGCTGAGTTTCACCACCGACCTGGCGTCCGCCGTCGACGGCGCGGAGGCGGTGTTCATCGCGGTGGGCACGCCGAGCCGGCGCGGCGACGGCCACGCGGACCTTTCCTACGTCTACGCCGCGGCCGCCGAGGTGGCGGACGCGCTGACGGGCGGTTGCGTGGTGGTGACCAAGTCGACGGTGCCGGTGGGCACGGGCGACGAGGTGGAACGCATCGTCCGCGAACGCCGGCCCGAACTGGACGTGGCCGTCGTGTCCAACCCCGAGTTCCTGCGCGAGGGGGCGGCGATCGGCGACTTCAAGCGCCCCGACCGGGTGGTGGTGGGCGTGCCCGAGGGCGAGCCCGGCCAGCGCGCGCGCGCGGTGATGGAGGAGGTGTACCGGCCGCTCTACCGCAACCGCGACCCGCTGATGGTGACGGGGCGGCGCACCAGCGAACTCATCAAATACGCCGCCAACGCGTTCCTGGCGACCAAGATCACCTTCATCAACGAGGTGGCGGACCTGTGCGAGGCGGTGGGGGCGGACGTCAAGGACGTGGCGCGCGGCATCGGGCTGGACAACCGCATCGGCGCGAAGTTCCTCCACGCGGGGCCAGGCTATGGCGGCTCGTGCTTCCCCAAGGACACGCTGGCGCTGCTCAAGACCGCGGAGGACAACGACGTGCCGCTGCGCGTGGTCGAGGCGGTGACGCGAGTGAACGAGGCGCGCAAGGCGGCGATGGGGCGCAAGATACTGCGTGCGCTGGGGGGTACCCCGAGAGGCAGGACCGTCGCGCTCTTGGGCCTGACGTTCAAGCCCGACACCGACGACATGCGCGACGCGCCGTCGCTCAGCATCGTGCGCACGCTCACCGACGCGGGCGTGGCGGTGCGCGCGGCCGACCCGGAGGGGATCGAGGCGGCGCGCGCGCTGATGCCCGACGTCCTCTACTTCGCCGACCCGTACGAGGCGGCGGCGGGGACGGACGCGGTGGCGATCGTGACGGAGTGGGACGCGTACCGCGCGCTGGACCTCACCCGCCTGCGCGCCGCCATGGCCGGCGACGCGCTCGTCGACCTGCGCAACATATACGACCGCGACGCCGCACGAGCCGCGGGCTTCCGCTACTCCGCCGTCGGGCGCTGATCGGCGAGCGCAGCGGCGAGCCAGGGCGGACGCAGCGCGTCGCCGGGCGCCTCGACGCGGCGCAGCTCGACTTGGACCCCCAGGTCAGGATAGCGCGCGCGGACCTTGTCGCCCGCGTCCGACAGCGGGGCCACCATCAGCCGGCGATTGACCTTTGCGCGGTGGTGCATCCGCGCCGTATTCTCCTGGCCGACGTAACAGCCCTTGGTGAAGCTGACGCCGTTCAGCTCGCGCGCGTTCGCTTCGAGCCACAAGGTCTCGCCCGAGCCCAACTCGGCCACGCCCTCCGCGACGCCCAGCGACAGGCGATGCGCGGCCCAGCCGCTGGCGGGTGTTCCGGCCGGGCCCAGCGAACGGCGGCCCAGGACCGGCAGACGCGGATCAGGCACACCCTCGGTTCCGTCGGGATCGGGATGCCAGCGGACGGCGAGGTCCGTCCGTTCGATCGCGATCGCCCGGCGCAGGCGATACATCGACAGGCGACGCAACAGCGCGTCAGCCTGCATCGCCTCGCAGTCGACCAGCACGTCGTCGCCGTCCGCCCACAGGACGAAGTCGAACAACGCCTTGCCCTGTGGGGTCAGCAGCGCGGCCCAGGCAGGCAGCGGCCCGGCGGTATCGGCCGTCACCAGTCCTTGCAGGAATCCGCGCGGATCGTCGCCCGACAGGCGAAGCACGGCGCGGTCGGCGAGTGTTCCCGGGGTGGCGTCCGTCATGCGGTAGAATTAGGGACCGGCGATCCGTCTCGAAAGGGTGTCACTTTGGAAACGTTCGACCTCAAGCTGGCGGGCGGCACCGTCCATACTCCCGGCGGCCCGGAACGCCTCGACCTGTTCGTGCGGGGCGGCAGGATCGCGCGGATCGGCGGAACGGGCGAGGCGGGCCGAACGCTTGACTGCACGGGCCTGGACGTGCTGCCCGGCGTGATCGACACCCAGGTGCATTTCCGCGAGCCGGGGCTGACGCACAAGGAAGACCTGGCATCGGGCAGCCGCGCGGCGGTGATGGGCGGCGTCACCGCCGTGTTCGAGATGCCCAACACCAAGCCCAACACCGACTCGGCCGAAGCCATCGCCGACAAGCTGCGTCGCGCGCGCGGCATGTGGTGCGACCACGCCTTCTACGTCGGCGCCACCAACGCCAATGCGGAACAACTGGCGGAACTAGAGCGGTTGCCGGGCACGGCGGGCGTCAAGGTGTTCATGGGCGCGTCGACGGGCGACCTCTTGGTGTCGGACGACGAGACGCTGGCGCGCGTGCTGCGCTCCGGCCAGCGCCGCGTGGCGATCCACGCCGAGGACGAGGCCCGGATGCAATCCCGCCTGGGCGAGCGCGTGCCCGGCGACGCCGCCAGCCACCCCGTATGGCGCGACGACGAGAGCGCGCTGATCGCGACCAAGCGCATCCTGGGGCTGGCCCGCGCGGCGGGGCGGCGCGTCCACGTGCTGCACGTGACGACGCCGGCCGAATTGGAACTGCTGGGGCAGCACAAGGAATACGCCACCTGCGAGGTGACGCCCCAGCACCTGACGCTGGCGGGCGAGGACGCCTATCCCCGGCTGGGCACGCTGGCCCAGATGAACCCGCCGATCCGGTCGGGCGCGCACCGCGACGGGCTGTGGCATTGGCTGAACCAGGGCGTGCCCGACGTGATCGGGTCCGACCATGCGCCGCATACGCTGGAGGAGAAGGGGAAACCCTATCCCGATAGCCCCAGCGGGATGCCCGGCGTCCAGACGCTGCTGCCGCTGCTGCTGACGCACGCGGCGGCGGGGCGGTTGTCGATGCAGCGCGTGATCGAGCTGACCTCGGCGGGGGCGCAGCGCGTGTTCGGCATCGCGGGCAAGGGACGGATCGCGGTCGGCTACGATGCCGACTTCACGGTGGTGGATCGGCGTGCGCGCTGGACGGTGGAGCGCGACTGGCTGCGCAGCAAGGCGGGCTGGTCACCGTTCGAGGGGATGGAGATGACCGGGCGGCCGGTGGGTACGATCGTGCGCGGGGCCGCGGCGATGTGGGAAGGCGAGCTGGCGGCGACGCCCACGGGCGAACCGATCCGCTTCGATGCGACGATCGCGGCGGCGTAGGCGACCCGAACCGCATGATCGGGGGCGTGCCGTCGCTGACCGACCGGGAGAAGCAGACATTGCGCCTGTTGCTGGCCGGGCACGATGCCAAGTCGATCGCCCGCCGGCTGGACTTGTCCGTCCACACGGTCAACGAGCGGCTGCGTGACGCGCGGCGCAAGCTGGGGGTGAGCAGCAGTCGCGAGGCCGCGCGGATGTTGGCCGAGGCGGAGGGCGGCCCCCAATCGCTGGGAGACAAGCCTTTCGGGGTCGGTGCGGCGGATGCGTCCGGGGCAGGGGAGCCGGGCCAGCGGCGGCGGACGGGATCGCCGCTGTTCTGGCTTAGTGGAGGAATTGTCATCATGTCGTTGTTGATCGCCGCGGCCGCGCTGACGCTCGCCGTCCACCCGGCCGCCGCCCCGTCGTCCCCGCCGCCGCCAGCCGATGTCGTTTCGACCCGGTCGGTGCCGATCCCCGCGAGCGAGTGGGTGTCGATGCTGGACCGTCGGGCCTGGGACCAAAGCTGGGACGCCGCGGGAACGGTGTTCCGGTCGCAGATGCCCAAGGCACGCTGGCCCGCGACGGCGGCGGCGGTTCGCGATCCGCTGGGGCCCGTATCGTCGCGCTCGGTGCGCAGCGTGACCCGGACCGCGTCGCTGCCCGGCGTGCCCGCAGGCGACTATCAGCTGGTCGAGTTCGCGACCGACTTCGCGAACAAGCGCGGCGCGGTGGAAACCGTGGTGCTGTCGCGTGAGGCGTCGGGCTGGCGCGTGAACGGCTACTTCGTTCGCTGACCCACGCTTCCGTTCGGGGGCCCCGCGTCCTAAGCCCCGCAGATACGGGGGAGACGCACGCATGGCCGGTCTGTGGTTCGAGGAGTTCACGGTGGGGGCGCGCTTCGTCCACGAGGTGCGGCGCACCGTCACCGACGCGGACAACGTGCTGTTCTCCGCGCTGACCTACAATCCGGCGGCGATCCATATCGATCATGAATACGCGGCCGGCACCGAGTTCGGGCGGCCGCTGATGAACTCGCTGTTCACGCTGGGGCTGGTGATCGGGTTGAGCGTGCAGGACACGACGTTCGGCACCACCGTCGCCAATCTGGGCATGAGCGAGACGCTGTTTCCCGCGCCTGTGTTCGCGGGCGACACGATCCGCGTCGAGACGGAGGTGAAGGCGGTGCGCCCGTCCCGATCGCGGCCGGGCCAGGGGATCGTGACGTTCGAGCATGTCGGCCTGAACCAGCGGAACGAGGTGGTGGTGCGGACCACGCGGCAGGCGCTGATGATGGCCAAGCCGGGAGCAGCCGAGTGAGGCTGCGCTCCATGCTGTTCGTGCCGGGCGACAGCGAGCGCAAGCTGGCGCGCGCCGCAGGTTCGGGCGCGGACGCGCTGATCCTGGACCTGGAGGATTCGGTCGCCGCGTCCGAGAAGGACCGCGCGCGGGGGCTGGCGGCGGAAGCGGTGCGGGAGGAGCTACGCGACTGGAAGCTGTTCGTGCGCGTCAACCCGTTCGACGGGGGGCTGACGATGGCGGACCTCGCCGCGGTGGTGCGACCCGGCCTGGACGGGGTGATGCTGCCCAAGGCGGAAGGGATGGCCGATATCGAGCGGCTGGGCCACTGCCTGGACGCGCTGGAGGCGGCGGCGGGCATGGCGGCGGGCAGCGTCGCGATCGTGCCGGTCGCGACCGAGACGCCGGCGGCGGTGTTCGCGCTGGGCGGCTATCGCCCGCACCCGCGGCTGGCGGGGTTGAGCTGGGGCGCGGAGGACCTGGGCGCGGCGCTGGGGGCCAGCGCGAATCGCGAGGACGGGCGCTGGACCCGACCCTACGAACAGGTGCGGACGCTGGCGCTGCTGGCGGCGCGCGCGGCCGGCGCGGTGCCGGTGGACACGCTGCACGCCGATTTCCGCGATGGGGACGGGTTGGCGGAGGATTGCCGCCGCAGCCGGCGCGACGGGTTCGAGGGGCGGCTGGCGATCCATCCCGACCAGGTGGCGCCGATCAACGCCGGCTACGCCCCCACGGCGGAGGAGGTCGCGCACGCGCGTGCCGTGATGGCGGCGTTCACGGCGGCGCCGGGCGTGGGCACGGTGGGGATCGAGGGGCGCATGTACGACCTGCCGCACCTCAAGGCCGCGCGCGGGGTGTTGGCGCGGGCGGGGGAGTGATCTCCATCCGTCATTCCCGCGCGAGCGGGAATCCATAGCCTCTGACGTTCGCCGGTCTGGATCCCCGCCTGCGCGGGGATGACGGCGCAGGCGAACCGAAGGGGGCAATCCCCCCTAGCGGAAATTGTCCGCGTAGCTCTGGAGCTTCAATTCCTTCTTGGGGGTGGGGACCAGCACGTAGTCCAGCCCCTCGCGCTCGCAATAATTCACCGCGTCCTCGGCCGACGCGAAGAACAGGCGCAGCTGCTCGCGCGTGTCGCCGCTGCCGGCCCAGCCGGTCAGCGGGTCGGGCTGCTTGGCCTCGGCGGGCTCGAACTCCAGCTGCCAGCGATCGGTGCGGTACTTGCCGGACGACATGGAACTCTTGGGACGCTGAAAGATGCGGGCGGTGGGCATGGAACCTCCTTAGCGCTTGTCGAGGGAACGCGCATCCGCCTTCTTGGTGCGCAGCGTCGGGGCGGCGGCGGCGGGATCGTCGGGCCAGGGGTGGCGGGGATAGCGGCCGCGCATCTCCTTGGCGACCGCCGCCCAGCTGCCGCGCCAGAAACCGGGCAGGTCGCGCGTGGTCTGGATCGGGCGGCCGGCGGGCGAGGTGAGGCTCAGCACCAGCGGCACGCGCTCGCGGCCGATCGCCGGGTGCCGATCGAGGCCGTAGAGCGCCTGGACCCGCAGTTCGACGCGCGGGCCGCCCTCCGCCGCATAGTCGATCGCGTGGGCGGAGCCGGCGGGCGAGCGGAACTCGGCCGGGGCGGACGCGTCGACGCGCGCCATCGCGCTCCAGCCCAGCAGGTTGCGCAGCGCGTCCGCCAGCTCGCCGGGCGCGACCTGATCCAGCCGTCGCCGCCCGGCCAGCAGCGGGGGCAGCCAGTCGTCGAGGCGGGCGAGCAAGTCGGCGTCGTCCAGCCCTTCGCCCGCATAGGCCGCGCGCGCGCGCAACGACCTGGCGCCCTCGCCCCAGGGCAGCAGGTCGACGCCGTGGGCACGCACCCCTTCCAGCAGCGTCGCCGACATCTCGGCGGGGTCCGCGCCCGCGTCGGGCCCGCCGCCCAGCCGGATCGCGCCCAGCCGCCGCTCGCGCGTCGCGGCCACCGCGCCCGCGGCGGGGTCGAAGCGAAGCGTGCGGCGCTGCTCGACCCGGTCGGCGAACAGCGCCAGCACCGTTTCCACCGATAGGGGCGCCGCCGACAGCACGCGCGCGCCGGCGGCGGCACCGCCCGCCTCCGCCACCGCCAGCCATTCGTTGCGCGCGAGCGCGGTGGCGGGATCGACGCGGAAGCCCCGCCCACCGACCGAGGCGTAGCTTTCGCCGCCGGCGTCGCGCCGCCGCGCCACGCGGTCGGGATAGGCCAGCGCCACGCAGGTGCCGATCGCTTCGGCAGCTACGGCGGCAGGTCCGGACGGCACCAGCCGCGCCCAGCGCCGCGCCAGGCCGCGCGCGGCGTCGGCCCGCTGTCCCCGCTCGGTCCGCCAGCGCCGCGCCCGCGTTTCCAGGTCGGGGTCGGTGCCGCCCAGCCCGCGCTCGCCCAGCAGCACCGCGACCTCCGCCGCCGTGCCCGCCAGCCCCATCGTACCGGCGCGCACCAGCATGTGCGCCAGCCGCGGCTCCAGCGGCAGCGCCGCGATCGCGCGGCCGTGGTCGGTCGGTCGCCCGTCCGCGTCCAGCGCCCCCAGCGCCGCCAGCCGCGCGCGCGCCTCGGCGACGGCGGCGACGGGCGGCGGGTCCAGCCAATCAAGGGCGCGCGGGTCGGCGACGCCCCAGATGGCGGCGGCCAGCACCAGCGCCGACAGGTCGGCCTCCAATATCTCGGGCGGATCGAAGGGGGGCAGGCCGGCGGTGGCCGCCTCCTCCCACAGGCGGTAGGCGGTGCCCGGCCCCTGACGCGCGGCGCGGCCCGCGCGTTGTGCGGCGGCGGCCCGGCTGGCGCGTTCGGTGACCAGCCGGGTCAGCCCAGCGCCGCGATCGTAGCGGGGCCGCCGCGCGAGGCCCGAATCGACCACGGCGGCGACCCCATCCAGCGTCAGGCTGGTTTCGGCGATCGCGGTGGCCAGCACGACGCGGCGTCGCCCGTCCGGGTCGGCGCGTACCGCCGCGCGCTGGTCGCGCGCGTCCAGCCCGCCGTGCAGGCGGTGAAGGACCGCGTGCGGAGGCAGCCGGTCCGCCAGCCGCTCGGCCGTGCGCTCGATCTCCGCCACGCCGGGCAGGAAGGCCAGCACCGATCCCGCCGTCTCCGACAGCGCCAGCCGCACGGCGGCGGCGACCGCGTCCTCCACGCGACCGTCCGCCCGCCCCAGGTGGCGCAGCGTCAGCGGGTGGGCACGGCCGGCACTCTCCACCACCGCCGCGTCCAGCAGTCCGGCATAGGCCGCGCCGTCCAGCGTCGCCGACATGGCGACGACGCGCAGGTCGGGACGCAAGCCGGAGCGCACGTCCAGCGCCAGCGCCAGTCCGAAATCGCCCTCCAGCGACCGTTCGTGCACCTCGTCGAACAGTACCGCCGACACGCCCGTCAGTTCCGGGTCGGCCTGGACGCGGGCGGTGAAGATGCCCTGGGTCATCACCGTGACCCGCGTCGCCGCCGACCGCTTCGCGTCCAGCCGCGTGGCGTAGCCGTATGTGCGGCCCACGGGCTCGCCGGCCAATTCGGCCATGCGCTCGGCCGCGGCGCGCGCGGCCAGGCGGCGGGGCTGGAGCAGCAGTACCTCGCCCCCGCACCACGGCTCCGCCAGCAGCGCGGGGGCAACGGCGGTGGTCTTGCCCGCGCCCGGCGGCGCCACCAGCACCGCGGCCCCGCGCGCGGCGAGTTCGGTCAACAGGTCGGGCAGCACGGACAGGACGGGCAGGTCGCTCACGGCCCGTGTCCCTGCCACAGGCGGGGGCCGCTTTGCACCTGCCCCGCGCGCGGTTAGGAGGCACAGCCATGGGCGGCCATCATCACGGGCACGGGCATGGGCACGAACATGGCCACGGCCACGCGCCCGCGCGCTACGACCGGGCGTTCGCGATCGGTATCGCGCTCAACCTCCTCTACGTGCTGGGCGAGGCGGGGGCGGGGCTGTGGATCGGCTCGGTGTCGCTGGTCGCGGACGCGGGGCACAATTTGTCGGACGTGCTGGGCCTGGCGCTGGCCTGGGGCGGGGCGGCGCTGGCGCGGGCCAGGCCCAGCAAGCGCTTCACCTACGGGCTCAAGGGCTCGACCATCCTGGCGGCGCTCGCCAACGCGCTGTTGCTGATGGGGGCGCTGGGGGCGGTGGCGCTGGAGGCGGCGCAGCGGTTCGGGGAGCCCACCGCCCCGCCGGGGCTGGACGTGGCGGCGGTCGCGGGCGTGGGGATCGCGGTCAACGCGTTCACCGCCTGGCTGTTCGCGGGTGGGCGGCACGGCGACGTCAATCTGCGCGGCGCGTACCTGCACATGGCGGCGGACGCGATCGTGTCGGCGGGCGTGGTCGCGGCGGGGCTGGCGATCTGGGCCACGGGGCTGGCGTGGATCGATCCGGCGGTCAGCCTGGGCGTGGTGGCGTTGGTGTTCTGGCAGACCTGGGGCCTGTTCCGCGAAACGCTGACGATGGCGGTGGCGGGCGTACCGCGCGGCATCGATTACGACGCGGTGTCGGGCGCGCTGGCGGCGTTGCCGGGCGTGGAGGGCGTCCACGACCTGCACATCTGGCCCATGTCGACGACCGAGCCGGTGCTGACCGCGCACCTGGTGATACCGGGCGGGCTTCCTGGCGACGGGTTTCTGCACGACGCGGAGGAGATGCTGCGGCACCGGTTCGGAATCGGCCACGCGACCATCCAGGTCGAGACTGCGGGCGCGTGCCACGCCGGCTGCCGTCCCATGAGCTGAGCGGCGGCCGGATTTCCCCGACCGCCGGTCTGTCAGGCAAAGGCGACCGACACGCGCCGCCGGCCGCGCCCGCGCAGGGCGATGCCCACCGCGCCGAACCCCAGGATCATCATGGCCCAGCTCCGCGGCTCGGGCACCGCGCCCAGCTGGGTCAGGATGGCGCTGCCGATCCGTTGGTGCGCGGCCGCCGTGGGGTGGATGCGATCGAAATATAGATAGCCCGCGCAGTCCGCGCTGGCGCGCACGCCCGTCGCCTCGTTCAGGCAGGGCTGGGTGGTGTTGGTGAAGCCGTTGGCGGCCGCGTTGGACAACAGGTCGCGCTGGAACGACAGAAAGTCGAAGAACTGGATGTTGTAGCCCGTCCGCGACGCGATCGTGCCCGTTTCCGTGCGGAAGGATGCGTTCAGCTGTTCGGACAGGGCGGTGCCCAGCCGATTGAGGTCCGTGCTGCCCAGCTCGGTGATGCGCGGAATCTGACCCACGTCCGCTTCGCCCGTGACGATGATGTTGCGCGCGCCCGCCGCCACCAGCGCGTTCAGGCCGTCGCGCAGCGCGGCGTTGGTGGCGGTGAAGTCGGGCCGGTAGCTGGGGTCGCCCGCCCGGCGGAGCAGTTCCTGCTGTATGTCGTTGCCGCCGAACGTCACCAGCACCACGTCGTCCGCGTCGATCCGCTTGCCCGACGCGGCGAAATAGCCGAGCTGGCTGGCGAAGCTGGTGACGTTGCCCGGCGTGGAGCGCGTCTGCGCGCCGCCGAAGCTGAAATTGTCGCCGCCGAACACGTAGGCCGGCCCGCCCGGCAGGAAACCGTAGGCTTCGGACGGCCCCTGGCCCAGCCCCTGCGACACCACGTCGGCAAAAGTGTAGCCGTTGGTGAACCGGTCCTGGAAATAGCCCGCCGCTTCCGGCGTGCGCGACGGCTGTCCCGTCGCGCGCAGCGCCGCGGCCGCGTTGCCCGTGTCCACCAGGCTGTCGCCGAACACGAACAGGTCCGCCGCCCGGGCCGGTGCCGCAACGGCCGCGCCCGCCAACAGTCCGGCCATCGCCAGCTTGAATATCGTCATGGTTACTTCCTCTCCTGTTACCGGCG
>Ga0325401_1000521_pt1 | contig 28050 bp, 24 predicted proteins | sample PopdelMetagenome_FD_205666 | JGI IMG/M metagenome (GOLD analysis project Ga0325401, IMG submission 205666) | Populus deltoides microbial communities from Bellville, Georgia, United States - Xylem-PdKOR-R2 | ecosystem: Host-associated > Plants > Phyllosphere > Stem > Wood/Secondary xylem | place...
TAGCGAGAATTTCTTCTTTGTAGGGTAGGAGTATCGCGCCTCCTTTGCATGGTATTTTATCTTGTTCCTATATAAAACTCCAAAAACTAATTATTAAATTTTATGTTCCAAGGACTTTTTACAGAGAATAATTTATCAAACATGTTATATATTCACATGTTCCAAACCAACTCCTCATGCTATACCAACCAGAGCATGAATGGAGAAGAAGAAACAAATAGTGAGTGGACGGAATAACAATTTTGTGGATTCGATTAGTTATGCAATCCATTCAAACCCCAGTCGCAGCAATTTACCCACCCGCTGTTCAAACCCAACTAATTTTTGTATGGATATAGTTCGTTGTAATAACTTGTCATACTTTTTTTACTCTATTCTTTCTCCCTTCAATCTTTTAAGTTCACTAACAGTTCCTTCTACACTAATCATAATCATAAGTGGTGTGGAATCTACTTAAAAGAGATTTTAGATGTAGAATTATAATTTCATCATATTGAAAGTGCTTTAATTAATGATGTTTTACCTTAGCAAGCCGTGTTACATAAGTTGCCGCAATTGCCGTGACCAATAATCCCAGTCCAAGAGTCCAAAGCCCACCATTACCTCCGCCTAATCCGATCTCAGATTCCTCTTGCTGAAACATCACACAAATAGCATTGAGAACAAAGGGTTGAGAAAGAAGGGTGGCGTTTGTTTACAGGGAAGCTGACTACATGTCCCCTTGACTCTTTGAGTTGAAGCCAATGACCAAAGCTGGAAAATTTTCACATATATAAGGTGGTATTGAATTTAAGCATTAGAAAGGTGACTGATTAATATTTAAATGGAGGATTTTGCAAAATATCCACACTTCTTTTCAGCTAAGACCATAATGATGTCTTAAACCATCCTTTCAAGCCAATTAATCAAGAAGTTCCTTGTCTCTGTGTTGATATCACATATACAGGTTATTATATAGGGGCATATGCAGTTAGCATCTGATGGGAATTTATTCCTTACCTCCTAAACAATAACTTTTGTCATCAGTACAGAGGCTCAATTGCATCCAATTAGAAGATTGAAATCAGGTCTTTCTGGTACTTGTATCATTGTAGTAGTCCTAGTAAAGAGAACACATACTGCTATTGGAACTACAACGGAAATATTTTTGCGTAGAGACTCCTAGTTTTTTGATCAGGAAAAATGATGGCTTATCAATTGAAACTCTCAAATAATCATGTTCTCCTAAGTTCCAGTTAAGACTTGAGACTCCAATCTCTCATTTCTAACCAATTCTCTAGTTGATCATGTCCTCATCAGTTCTAGTTGGTCCTTGTAGTTTGTTCCTGTTAGTCCTTTACGGGCAAGAAGGCCCCTACCAGCTGTGTCATTCTTCAATTCAGGATAACTAACCTTGTCTCCTGCAAATGACTAAAACGACCATAAATCTCTAGAGAGATATGGATCCACTACATGTCTATAAATGCATTGAAAAATGTGCCAAGTTTTAACCATACAATATTTAAAAATGTAAGCTTTAGAAACATACTAATATAATCTTATAAATTACTGGTTAATCATTAGCCTACTGCCATTTTCTTTCCTTTTCTTTTCACCCTTTTTGATAGTCATGTAAACATTTTGATGGAGGACCTATTTGAGATTTTTGCTATTTTTATATTAGGAGGAAAATACACTGATATGTAGTTTGACTTATTTTAAAACTCTATGGTTTCTTTGGTGACTCTATATAAAGCACCTAATGTTTTAATGTCAAACAGTTTGGATGATAAATTAAATGTATTTTCTCCGCCTCTTACTCTCTGCTACTTATTTCTCCTTCCCCATCTCTAGCTTCATCTCCCCTCTTCTCTTCCCTATTTCCATTCTCTTTTCTGTCTGACATCACATTTCCTTTCACTTTTAGAAAGCTTTTGCTTTCACTTGCTTTCCTAGAATTCATGCCTTTTCTATGAAAGCTTTGTAGAATGGCGTCATATCCATTATGGGTTTTGGGTCATTGGATACGGGTTAGCTAATTTAGAGAGATGATTTTGGCTTGTTCAAGATGACTGGACCTCAAAGACGCTCAGAACTAATGATTTCTACATCCTTTAACTTAAGACAATGCCATTTTACCAAGGCACTCATTTGTTAATGCCATGATCAATGGTGGCACTCGCTGTTACGAGCACATGCTCATTTTCCATATGCTCAAACTATAAGATAATAATAAGCCCAATCCAGTTCTTACTCTCTTTTTTTCACTTTCAGTGTCAGAGAAAATAAGTGCTGATTTGAAACAATAATTAAAACTCAGCAATGTTGCCCAAATATGTGTGGAATTCACAATACAGCAGAAAAGTAAAGAGAAACTCACAATAATTGCACGGCCAAATGCACCAGCACTCACATAAGCCCATGTTCCTGGAAGCATCCCCAACCAACTGCATGCCAATAGAATCTGAATTAGAAACTGTTGTAGCCATTACATATTAATTAAGCAGCTAAGTTTATTAGCACATTGATATGGGGGTAGAGTGAAAAGAAAGTAATACTTTTCACTTCTAAAACCCTTATTGGCATCTCTTATGTGTATTTTACAACTTGGAATCAGAGACAAAACCCTAATAAATCAAAATTTTCTAGAAAACAGCCAAAAACCCTAGCCATCCTCAGGCACATCATGCTGATGATGGAAAAGCTTATAATAGGATATATTCTAACAAAGTTTTGCCAGTTGTTACATGTGTTTTATGAATGTTATAATACACTGCAGAGCCAAGAACAACTTTCAAAACTCATGCATTATAAATAATCTTGAAATCTCGAGCCACAGAAATATCACATTTACATAGTAGCCTACGAGGAAACTTTTCAGACACCTTTGGCAATTTTGTGGAAGATATCTAGAACTTCAAAATATTCTCATTCTATTAGATGTTTCAATTGATTAAAAAAAATCACTACATTAAAATTAACCTTGAAATGTAACATTATATCAGCAAAAAATGTATGCTTTGGCAATAGAACATCATTCAGAACAGCAATCAAGCTCCATCAGGGCAAAGAATAACAACCCAGACATAGTATGATGCCATTCTAGACTTCCATGTACTAGTCAATAGAAAACACAATTACACCACAAATTTTAAGCAAGACAAACCGACCATGCAGGGGTTCACTGTTAACAACTGAATCATCTTAAAACAAAGCAGGCAACAAAATAGAAATACATAGCAATCAACCTTCAGGCTAGTTGAAACAACTAAATGGACATCAGATAACAACACAACACTAAAATGTAGAAAATTAACTTCAAGATGGACAACATGCAGACCTTCCCAGGACATAGGGGATGAACTTAACAGATGTCAATCCGTACAAATAATTCCCAAGAGAAAATGGAAGCAAAGGGCTCAAACGAAGAAGGGTGACAACTTTGAACCCATTTTCCCCAATTGCTTTGTCAATTGCAAGAAATTTTTTATTTCCTTGAACTAGTTTAAGAATTCGCTCACGAGCAAAATATCTAGCTATCAGAAATGCGATGCTTGCAGCAACCTGAAAACATAAATGATTATCAGATGTAGCTTTCAGAATTCTGTCATTTTTTCTCCTATATTTATAATAAAAACAAGCAAGCTTACCGTTCCACTTATGGAGACAATAATGGTGCCAATAAGAGAGCCAAAAAGAAGACCTGCTGACATGGTTAATGGAATTGCTGGAATTGCAAGGATCTAGCAGAGGATGGGTAACTTCAAATCAGTTTCAGCAAATAATAACTATTATTGGACAAAACAATCATGGGGATGTTGGATTCAGAAAACATAGAACCCTAAAATGAAAATCAAGTGCTCACAAAGATATATAGGGCTACTTATATCTTCTGTTTTCATTAATGTACGTGTGTGTGTGCATACTTGCACCATAACAAGCATTTTAGCCTGTGGTGTTGCACACAAAGAATTCCTTTTTCACCCTTCGAGATAGATAACAGAAGCAAAAAAAATAAAAATAAACTGTCTCGCATACACCTAAATTGTGTCCAATCTTATTCAAAAAGCCAATTATTCAGTTAAAATCCCACCAAAGTAGACAGTATCCTATATGGAAGAGTCAAAAAAGCGAGATCTCTTCAAATGCCATGTAAAAACAAATCTGTATAAATCTTTGAAGTGAATATATTAGTGATAAGACATTTAGTACTATGGTCAAGAAAAAGGATAGAATGCATACTTCCAATCCTGCATAAACTGCTACAAATAAAGCATATCCAGCTGGTCCATAACCTGTCCACAAAAGAACCAAATGAGACTCCAAAAAGTACATTAATAAAAATAGAAATTAACTAAAAGCCTACATTCTACTATATTCTCTATCTCTCTCAAAATATAATAAGGAACAGGCAGAACTAAACCCTTTCATTTGGACTAGATGGGAAACTGCTTAAAGCAAAGGCCATGTGTGCGAATTTCTGAAAAAATCTCAAATTTGCTCCATCCAAATACTTTGCATTAAATACAGTTTGTAGATGTACTTAAAGCAAGCATGGTTTTCCAAGTGACCCTTCCCTTTTCTAAAAATTATGAAACGAAGAGTTCATCAAGTTTGTAGATGTAACCAACCTTGGCATCCCAATTATTTTATTCTAACCATGCTTGCTTCAAATCACCACAAGCGAAATAAAACAAGGTTCTAAAGTAAACCACAATAGCCATTTTTATACCAATACGACATTGCTAGCAACCAATTTACCAAGGACTTGGCCCCTTTGTCTTAGGCTTACAACTAATTTCTCAATTTACTTTATAGTCCCACACCCATCTTCCATTCTGGACGTTAGAAATCCCACATTACCCTTTCAAATCCTTATTGTAGCCCCACAGGACATTGATCAAACACAAGTAATAAAACAAAAGTACTAAAGATAAATACTGAATAAGCAAACCTGGATAAAGGCAGCTAATTAAAATAAATACAGAAAAGAAAGCACTTTTCCATACATCAAGATGCTAGGAGACTCTTTCCACTACAGGATTCCATAAACTTATAGGACCAAGATTCGCACCAAGAAGAAAGCATCTTGACATTCAAAAAAGAATTCTTTTCAGGACCCAAGGCGGTGAAAGTAAATTCATGCTCCTCTCTAGAACAACATTTGCAAAAGCTTAGGTAAAGCAGGACCATTACCCTCATCCTCTGTCATTTTTTGAACCAGCCCTCAACTCTTCCTCCCCAAAAGGGGAAACTGAGTATTATAGTCTCCACCCAGGAGCCACCTTAACCCAGTGTTTTAAGTCTATAAGAAGAAGAGTAAAAAAAAACAGCTCAGAAAGGCTTTAAATCACGTTCAATTCTGCTAAATGTTTTTAAAAGTCCTTGGTCAGCTACAACATGAAGATTCCAAACAATAACCTTATCCTGGAACAGTTCTCTAACTCCATTCAAAAACACTATACCATTTCAAAGCCTTTTTTCAATTGAACTCTTCTAAGTAATTAGAAAATCCTCTTCACTCGCATTTCAATGTACATCATCGATTTCATTTAAAATCTCTCTCTCTCTCGGGCTTTTTATTTATTTATTTTTTAATTATCACGGATATGACAAGACTTTGAAATTCCAAACCATCAAGTCTCCTTTACAAAGTTAATTACTTCATAAATTTAAAGCCTCCATAATCCTCCAGTCACCTTTGAAAGATATTTACAAAAAAAAAAAAAAAAAAAAAACGTAATCTGCCAGCTGGGGGCTTACCAAAAGACATTTTGGACATCAAAACAAATGTGATTAATTGAAATTACAAGCTCCAACAAATTCACATCTCGGAAGAAGTTAGTTTCACGCAAAGATAATAACTTGATAATGAAAACACGATGGAAAACTTCAACGCAGAAACTGTTGATCAACTTGGCTGAAATTGAATCCCAAAAAATAGAAGAAAAAAAATTCCCATCTACACAAACTCTCAGCAATTCCATCTCATTACTACAATTTAAAGCTCCAATAAATCACCTACACCAAGCTTCCAAAAAATCATTCAACAGAGTATTGGATTCTAACTAAAACTCATCACAATTGCAAGCAAATTCACTGAGAATCTCAAATGTATCTGTCCATTAAAATTTCATGCTTCAAGAAACCAAATTTCTTCTGAAAACTCAAAATGGGTCATTGAGTTCTAAAAAATAACACACAAAGATACAGAACTTCTATCATTAGATAACAAAATTCATAAATAATTTAAGCAAAGTATGAAACCCAAATTCACAAAAGAAGAATTACCTTCAATAAACCCAGAAAACTGGTTCAAGAAAGCATTAATCTGATCCTTATAGATATACCCGACAGCACCAAACCCACCAACAACACCAACCAACAAGACTCCAGCCAAAAGGGTACCTTTGAATGCAGTGTCTCCCTCCAATCCCTCTTCAGCTTCACCACCATCACCTTTAATCTTATCATCACTATCATCATCTTTTGGATTCAAGAACCACCTTAAACTTTGCGGGGCATTAGTCTTTCTAAGAGTCTGTGGTTGTTTCTTTCTTTGCTTTAAAGAAGAACAAGGAGTTAAGAAATGAATTCTTTTGTTAGGTCTAAAGCTGTAATGAAAGAGAGTGCAAGGCGGAGGAGAAGAATGGAAATTTGATGTGAGAAATGGTGGTGGAGGTGTTAGGGGCCTTGAGTTGAGGAGGGTGCGCATTTTAAGCAGGGAGTGTGGTGTGGGATAAGACAAGAAACTGGTTCTTGTTGTTGTTGCTGTTTGGGTTGTAAGGAGTTGGCCATGTAAAGTAAAAGAAAAAATGTTGTGCCGTTTTGAGATGTTTTTATTTTTGTATTTTAAAAATATTAATTTTTTTTTATTTTAAATTAATATTTATTATTGTTTTAGATGATTTTGATTTGTCATGCAAAAACTAATTTTTTTAAAATAAAAAATATATTATTTAATATATTTTTAAATAAAAAAATACTTTAAAAACAATTATAATTATAACCATTTTCTTAAAAACACTTGAAGAATTATATTATTTTAATTGTTTTATTTTTGTTACGAGGCTTTGGTTGGAAAGAGTGTTGGGATAGTAAAATTATTTTTTAAAGTAATTTTTGTTTTATGAAAGTGTATTTAGATTATATTTAAAAAAATTTAAAATTTATTTTTTACATAAATATATTAAAACAATTTAAAAATAAAAAGTATTATTTAAAAAATATTAAATTACACGCACGAATCTTTGATTTGATCGTTAGGGTGGGGCTATCCTATCGCGTTGATAAGAAATTTTCAGTTTTTGGATACCTTTTCAATCTTTATTCATTGGGAATCGTGCACTGAGTGGTGCTATGTGGCATTCTGTTGTGCCACGTTTTCTATTATTTTGTGGACAGTAGTTTTTAATTTTGTGAGAAATTAATATTAATTATTATTTAACATTAATTTGATACTTAACAGAAAATGGCCTTACTATTCATTCCTTATTTACTCACACATAAAATTATATTGCAATTATAATTTCGTTACATTATAATTATTATATATATATATATATACTATAAAAAGAAATTGTGTTTTCTGGAAAAATAATGTATTTGTAAGTTTTGCAATTTTTTACTATAATGGTGGTAAAATTGTAATTTTTATTTTTTTTAGAAAAGAAATTTTTCTTATATTTTTTCTATATACTTGATATTTTTATTATTTTACACTTGGTTTATTTATCACTATTTTTATTAAAAAAAACAATTATATAAAGATTAAGAAAATGATGTTTTACTTTAGCAATTTCAACATTGTTTCATTCTTCTGCTATGATAAAAATTATCTTGAGATTTTATATGTTTTTATTAACGTATATGATCTTTATTATATTTTATTATATGTAAACATCGACTTTTTGATTTACGGTTATATTTTTTATTTGATGTCAAAAAATACGTTAATAACACCGACACATTAATTCTTTTGCGTTAGAAAGAAAATTATTCGACCTGCAACGAGATGAGTTGAATAAATGCATTAACATATTGTTTTTTATATTTATTGGCATAAATAGTTCTCGATATATTTAATTAAATACATGAATATTTTGATTTATAATTAGAATTAAAAAAAGTATTTGAAAAGCTTACATATTTATTTTTTTATCAAAAAATATTATCTGACCCACAACAAAATACTGGTAAAATAACTAATTGTAAATTAAAATATGAAACACTTTCACTATTTCAATTATTGTGCCTCCTATGCAAAAGTTATTGAAGAGTTAAAAAGTTGCAGACTTTTCTAACCTCATTTTTCTTTTCTTTGCCTTTGTTTTTTTTTTTTGGTTTTTTCTTCTTAACTTATTACTTCATCTTAAAATTTTTTTTTGTCTTATATCAACTTTAATATCAGAGCATAGATTTTAAATTATTATAATTAATCGATTTATTAAAGCTTATGTTAACTCATAATCGATTATTGATCCAGCATTAAAAAAAAATAATCCTTTTGTTTACAGCTCAGATATGGGAAATAAAAATTCACCATGTCAGCTCCACTGTCATGCCAACACCTACTGCCATGTCATCACCTATTGCCATGTCATCGAACACAGCCATATCAGCACCATCATCATCATATACAACCACATAACACCACATCATTACAGACGACCACATCAATGCATATAACAACACTAGCACCACAATACCCTGCCACGACAACACCATATCAACATGTAAGCCATGTTGGCCAACAATGACATGTTAGTGTCATGCCAGCTAGTGACTCATAAGTGCCATGTCAACTAACAGTGCCACATCAAGAGTCTTTTCCACGTTAACAACAGTAAGTTCCAATGTATTTCCATCACAATCTGGTCAGTAAATCACTTTACCTTTCGATACATTGAATTTTACTATTCTAGTATTACACTTGTTATTTGAATTATCACTGATAGTACCTTCTGTGTCTTAAATAAAATCCATGCATTACACCCTTATATCTTTACTCACTTTGTATATTGCATTCAAGTTTTGCCATTAGTCTTTTTTATTAATTGTCGACCTTGTCGAAACCTGTGGAAGTTGTGACCTTTTAGTTGGTTAATTATTTACATTTAAGGGTTTAACAATACATACTTAAAATTTTATTGGTGTATTTTGTTCTTGATTAATTTCTATATTAAAAAAAATTAATTTTATTTTTGTATTATGATTTCACTTGCAAGTATCATATGTGATTTCATGTATTTGTGAATAGTCATCTAGCATTGAACTTTAAGTTTACAGCTACCATGAATTCTACTTTGAGTGATATCTTTAGAATCAATCATGAACAAAATACCATAGAGTTTGAGACAACTAGGTTATGTGTTGTTAGATATGCCTTGACACAACCCAAAAGAACTGAAGATTAGAGAAGGATTGTTATCTTTCACACCTATATCAAATATGGGGATAAAGGTTGCAAGATTATCATTAATAATAAAAGTTATATCAATAAAATATCTTCAAATATTGTAGCTCGCTTATGCCTAAAATTTATTCTCAATCCTAAGTCATATAATGTGTCATGGGTTAATAATAACTCCATAACAGTTAATGAGATATGTTTGTTCCCTATCAAATTCATATACTTTCACGATAAGATTTGGTGTAATATGATTCCAATGAATATAGGACATGTCATTTTAGGTAGGCTATGAATATATGATTTAGATGTCACCATTTCCAGTCGATCAAATTCATGTTCTTTTGATTTTAAAGGTAGAAAGATCAAAATCATTATATTGCCACCAAGACATAGCAATAAGAACAAGAAAAAAAGAATATGAACGAACAAATACTTAATATTATGAGTCCATGTGAGTTTGAGAATGAGGTTAAGGAACAACCTATTATGTCTGGTTTAATTGTAAAAGAAATTTTAAGAAACTTTCTAGTGAAACTACCTAAGGAGGTAAATATGGCTAACATAATAGGTTCAAAAAAGTTTGAAAAAGAGGTTCATGAAGAGTTAGTTATGTCTTTTTTAGTTGTAATTTTTTTAGGAGACTCTCTAGTAGAGTTGCCTAAAGAGGTAAGTGCAATGTCGAGAGAGTTTCAAGATAGTTTTTATTTTGAGTTCCTTAGTCTATATTTAACATCTAATTTGTCATAGATTTTGAGAAGCCTTCCAAGCTTCCTAATTCTTTACCCCTATACTTGACATCAACATGTCATAGATTCTGAACAACCTTCTAACCTCCTTAATGCTTTGTTTCATATGCTTGACATCCAACATGTCATAAGTCTTGAGTTGTTTATTGAGCTTTCTAAATCCTTACCCTTTATTCATGATAAAAAGGCTAAAGAAGTCCCAGATTCACTAGGTTATGTCCAATTTATATCTATCTAGGATTCAAAAAGTATGTGTTCCATTCCATACTCCCAGTCATATAAGGTTCATGGTCACAAACCTAAGATGCAAGTAAATCTTTTTTTTTTGGTCTCCTCACTCTAAAATGTTTGATTCAGTTAAGTCTTTTTCATGTAGAGTTCATAATTTGCATGTCAAGATCATAAAACATATTCAAGCAAGTAATGAACAATATAAATTTAGAGCTAGTATCATGATACACTTAATGTTGAAGATTATTTTATGATATAGATTAGACCTGAACGATATTATTTGAAAACCATTTATAAACTGTAAATGAGTAGTACTAGATCATTCAAAGTGTAACAAATGATTGAATCATATAATTATATCATTAAACTACAACTAAACTTTGATATTAGCTCTACTTTTGACATAAATAACTTCATTATATATAAAACACAATAACATATCCTTGATGATCCTTTTAAAACCCCTGTCCCATTATCCTTATCTTTAGCACAAAAGAAACATATTAATGATATTTTGAATGCACATTTTTTTACCACAATGGTGAACTTCAGTGAATCTTAGTATATGAGTTGAACGACCAGATTCAGACTATACTTAGATTATCAAAGAGACATCACAATAGCCTGATCATGATTGTTGGAAGCAATATTAGATCCATCTTGAATTACACTTGACAAGGTCAAGTTTCTTCAATCCAGAGAGAATTGATGGGGACACCAGACTCGAGACATTGTTTACACACTTGTATGATCATAGACGATGGAGGATAGCCCAGACTGTGGAGAAATTGAGCTTTAGCTTATGTTTTTTGTTTGATTTATTTGAACTTTTAGTTGAGGTTTTTAACTAAACTTATTTGTTGGGTTTGATTTAGTTATTGTTAGATATTCTATTTATCAGGCTATAAGCTCAATTATTTGTTCTAGTTAGGGTTTTAGTATTTATATCCTATTTATTTATTGTTGGATATTTTATTTATAAGACTATAAGCTCATTTGTTTGTTCTAGTTAGGGTTTTAATATTTATATTATATTTTTCTAAATGTTAGATATTTGTTGATGAATTGAATAATATTTGCAAAATTGCAGACTTTCCCAACCCCAATATTCTCTTTTTTATTTTTTTCTTCCTTTTCTTTCACTTTTTCTTCTTAGCTTATTACTTCATCTTTAAATCTTTTTTTGTACAACATCATAGGTACAACAGAGAAAGTATTGTCATCTTCTACTCAATTGGAACCCACTTGTTTTACTCAAGAAAACAAATATGAGGAGTGTCATGTAACAATTAAAGTTGAAATCAATGCACTTATACAACATGTCATTTGAACACTAGTACCCAAACCTAACAATGTCAACATTGTTGGAAATAAGTATGTGTACAAGATCAAATAAAATGCAAATGGGACTGTTAAAAGATTTAAAGCTAGATCAGCACTAAAGAAATTCTAAACCTAAATTATTATTTTCAGCTGTTTGTCATCCATAAATGGATGGTGAAATGGAAGTAATGAATATGTACTTAACTAATTTATCGCATATTATCATTCAAAAGAACTTGAAAAGTTAGGATTGTTTGTTGTTTATTGAGTTTACATATAATAGAAGTGTGCATTCTACTATTAATCACTCATTATCTAAAATTATTTATGGTTTTAATCCACCAACTCCTTTGAACTTGTTGCCTTTACCTGTTAATGAAATGGTTAATCTTGATAAAAATAAGAAGGTTGAAATGGCAAAGAAACTTTATGAGTGGTTGAAAAAAACTAAAAAAATGAACAATATGCATCTAGAACCAACAAGGGTTATAGGCATGTTATCTTTGAACTCGATGATTGGGTTTGGATGCATATGAGGAAGGAAAAATTCTAGACCATAAGAAATCTAAGTTGCATTCTAGAGGGTATGGTACATTCCAAGTCATTGAACAGATTAATGACAATGCATATAAGTTAAAACTTCTAAGTGAATATAATGTTAGTGCTATATTTAATGTTTTTAATTATTTTTTTATTTATTATGTAGGTGATGATTTGAGGTTGAATCCTTTTGAAAAGAAAAAGTTAGTTAGTTAGTTGTGTAGGTTTAATTTAAGCCTAGTATCTAATTATGATTATTTTATTCTTATTCAGTTTTAGATTCAAATTTGTTAGTTATGTGAATTTAATTTAAACCCATTAATTAATTAGGGTTAATTTTTAAGTTATATTATATAAGTAGTTAAAATAACATTGAAAAGAGAACTTTTATCATTATTAATAATTGAACAGCATGAGTATATTTCCTCTTTAGTTCTTCACTCAACTTCCAAAACTTCTCAAAGATTGCTTTGTGGTGTTCTAACCATATGCCTTCGATTTTTGGTTTAAGAAATCATTAGGTTAGGGTTTTCTATATGATTTTAGCTTTATTGGGTGAGTATTTCAATTCTTGATTAAGGGTTCTGAGCTTTCTCCTTCCGAGCTAGCATCATAATTAGTATGTCTAGCATATGAATAAAGTCTGATCAGTTTTTTTTAGTAACCTGGATAGTTTTTAGATAGTTTTTTCAACTAAAAAATATCATATTTAAAGCCAAAACTATCAGGTTTAGTTCTAGTTTTATATAGGCTAATCAAACCTCATAATGAAAGGAATTATCAGAATTAATTCTTTATCAATTTTGGTTCAGAAACCTTCTATCAAAGAGGGATGAAAAAGAGTGTTTGTACACTATTTTTTTAGATTTTAAACTCTTCATCACCTTTATTTTTCAACTTATTATCTTCCTTTAGAGCTTTGTTTTTTCATCCAATATAGAGCTTAGGTTAGTTTTTTGAGAAAGATACTCGATTTAATTTCTTTTGATTTGTGGACCTGGTTCAAAAGTGCTTCTAAACAAAATGGTAATGTGAGAATCTTAGGAAACTTATTACAAACATCATATTTGCACCCAGCGAGGAACAATATAGCTTAAAGGACAACAAATTAATCCTTGACAACAACAATTTTTTAGCCTAATAAAATCTTAAATGCTTCAATAAATAAGTATTTTACATTAGTTTTATTTAATTATAAATTCAATATATGTTTAGTACATAATCTAGTATTATGCTTTAATCTCTTATGCAAGTTTGGATATATGTTTAGTATGCATGATAAAATCTTCAAATGATATTTAGTTTTAATTGCATGCTTGCCTTTATATATAAAATTACATGCTTAGATAGAAAACTAGTATGAACACTAGTTTAATTTATTAATACTATTTGGTCAACAATCAAAAGACTTTATTTTAATTAATTTTTTTTGTTTATAATTCCTCGTGAAAACTAGATTAATTATTAAAACATATTTTAACAACTTTAATCTTAAATTAAATTCAACTTTTATCTAATTTTTTATATTCATGTATGTATTATACTTTTTGGAATCAAACAATTCAATCTATAATCTTTGTTTAACTTTCATATCTAGCTTTATGATTTTTTTAATTTTTAGAAGGTTTCTAGATATCTTTTAATAGTATAACCTGTATACTTGTTTTTATGTTCATGCAATTCATTTAATTTTTATACAAAATTATAATGATAGGATTCATGATAAAAGAACTAAAATAATATAAAAGGGATTAATAAAATCTTGCATAGTTTCTATACATTTGATTATTAAGTTATTTAGTTTTTATGGTTATTTAAGTTTATATTATTTGTATCTTGCTTGATTTTTTAGAAGCCAAATCTTTATTTACATATCTTTGCTATTGTTTATATAGAATCATCATGATTTTAAATCAAGAAACATTTACAACCAATATTGTTTTGACAAGTATTACATTGGTAGGGATGATTCCATTATCATGTACTTTAGTGTAGTGTGCAAAACTTGAAAAGTTCAATAGATTAAGTTAATAATAGAAAAATATTATATTCTATCTAACCACTTTAAACTTGACAAAGTTCTCGACTGAAGAAGTGTCAAAGTTGTTAGATAAGGAATCTGACGTACAATTGTGACAGTTGTGAATGCATAGAATTATAGTGATTTTATGTGCAATAACTATATCGCGAATGGATTATACAATACATTATATGATGTATATAGTTAAATAAAAAGTGCTAAGGTATTATGGTAAGTTTTGGATAAAAAATACAAGATTGAAGATGCTAATATAAAAAAGTATAAGGTTAAAACATTTATGGATTTTAATATGATCGATTCAAAAACAATTATAAGCCAAGCTTTGGATATCTTGTATGATATCCATGCTAAATTTATGTCTTTAAGTGAATCTTTCCAAGTGCTTACAATTATTTAAAAATTATTACTATCTTGAAAAGACTTTAAAACTACCTTAAACACAAAAGCTAAGAAATGGGACTTGAAGACTTCATTCTAAGGTTAAGGATAGAAAAAGATAATAAGTTGTCCAAAAAAAGAGCTAACCTTTTTAGTATGATCCCTAAAACAAACATTGTGAAATAAGTGGTGAAATCCTATAATAAAATCAAAAGGAAAAGCTTGTTTTGAAGAGGAAAGAAATTGTCAAAAAGTTTAATGATAAATGATTCATCTATAACCATACTAGACACGTGGCCAAAGATTGCTGAAACAGGGTTTAACAAGGAAATCCTAAAAAGAAAAATGAGTGTTTAAGCAAATATTATAAATGTTGATCACCTTACCAACAAAATTTCAAAAATGAGTGTTTCTAAAGTTAACATGATCAACAATCTTGATAGTGGTGAGTAGACATTAATGCCACATGATATGTATACATTAAGAATATGATGTTTTTTACTTACAAAGAAATGGATGAAGTATATTTATATATAGGGAGTTCATTAGCTTTCAAGGTGTTTGGTGTTGGAAATGTCATAATAAAGATGAATTTTAAAAAGCTTCTCATCCTTAATAATGTACTTCATGTTGCTAACTAAAAATAGGCCTTGTAATTTTGTTTTTCAATTTTTTTTTTATGGAATGATCTAGGTCTCATAATCCAGATCACATGTTTAACAGGTTAACTTGGGTTCACTTAGGTGGCTTTTCGTGTTTTTTTTTTATAATTTTTTTTAATTAGATTGACTGAAAATTGAATTTTGTAATTTTTTTCATTTTACTTTTTATAGTATTGTTCTTCGTATAATCCAAGTTACGTGTTTGGAGATTTAACCTAAGTTTACTCAAGTTATTTATTCAAATCTTTTTTAAAACTATTATTTTTAATCAATTTCACCCTTTAGACTCTTTATTTATTCTTAGATGAATTTAAAAAGTACTTTGAACTGAATTGAATTCTCGGCAAGTTTTGTTATTCAGAATTGCAAATAGACATTCCCCCATGTACCTGTCGTTTCGAATGAAGGAGATTAAATAAATAGCCAATTGGATGCTATTAAAGCTGAGATAAGATAAGCACATTTGCCACACCAGTCAAAAGATCGATCGCATGAATAAATACAAACTACACATTGCAAAGGGGTTCAGACAGAGGATCAAGAACGAAAGTACTGGCAATCTCATAATCATATCAAGTGTGAACATTTCTGGAAGCTTACATTTAACACTTCCCATTCTCCAGGAACTACAAGACCTGGAGCAAGAAAATCAGAAAAGGCCATTCATATATTTATATGTTGGCAGAACTAAGCTCACACTATACTAGCCCTGAAGCTTCCGCAGATAAGCTTATTTTAGGAGAGCAATTACAATGCATAACGACATCTCAAGCATGACCAGCACTGCCCTTGAAGAAAAGCATTATTAAGGCCTATGGAAAGAAGTAATGGCAAAATGTATCAAGATTGAATGATAACCAAGAAAACGATGCTATTATGATGGAGCACCAAGATAAGAGGCAAGTAGCAATATGTCACTGAATATTCCACCAGCAGTCACTTGAGCCCCAGCACCAGGTCCGCGGACAATCAGAGGCTGTTCTTTATACCTTGTAGTTGTGAAAGCTATGATGTTATCAGAACCAGCAAGCTGTGCAAAAGGGTGATCTTTCTTGTATCTTCGCAACTCAACAAGCCCTTGTTGACTCTCCGCATCCACCACCCCAACATATCTCAAGACCTTTGGATTTCATACAAAGAAGAGAGAACGGAAACAGAAAAAAACATTAAAAAATACGTTATATGAAGACAAATATTTAAGAAAACATGCTCCACCTAAACCAACACAAAGTGGCCATGGGATTTTTCTTGCAAATTGATTATGGAAGGATGACATACTTATTCAAAAAAATCTTTGATTTCAGAGATCACCGCAGTTCACAAGTACTTGATATACTGTTAACACTAATGGATGGATTTTGGCCCAGTGGCACTGACCCTCAAAAATCAGAGGAGCGGGGAATAACATCTCAATTTCAGGGCTATGCTTGCCACCAGAAGAACCAGACCAAAAGAATCAAGAGTTTGTGAAATACGTGTTCTTTTCCCCCATTTGATATCCATAATGAACTTCTCTTTACAATTCCCTTTTCCATAAACTTGATTTACGCTACATCACATAACCTGAATCACTTCTGAACTATTTTTCTCAGTTTTAGGCCATCAGAAGAACAAAAGCCATTATCACAAATGGTTGTGAAAAGAATATATGGACCTTCCTCTATGATCCAATAACTAAATGTCTTTTAGAAAATGTGAATAAGGTTAGCTTTTGAACTGAAAAAAATTTGTCACAAACACAAAAGGTTACAAAAGGTGTGTTTGATAACAAGTTCTGTTGAATGTGGTTTATGGGAACAAATCATAATATAATCAACAAAGTACTAAATTTAACATAATTTATGAAAAAGCCAAAATATATTTTTTTATTTTTACAGCGAATCACGATTTGGCATTACAATAGGGGAAAGCAACCGGCCCCCCTCATCACAATGCCTCATATCCATTATTTACCCACGGAAATGGTATACTTTTTCTGTAACATCTGCTAAAACTATTTAACTTGTTTGCATGGATGTTTATATAAATGTATGAAACAACATATTATATTCCTTGTTTAAGCATCGACATAGATTCCTATGAATTTGTAGTTTGATAAGTTGGCAATCGAAGAATTCTGTTAAAAAAGTAATTAGAAACAAGCAGAAACATCTCGAGAGATACTCACATCCCCTGCATCCTCAGCCTCTTGTCTCGCCCTAGCCATTTCATTGTCAAATTGTGGTAACTGCTGCATAAACTCTTCAGCAGATGCGCTAGCCTGAAGCAAAAATTAAAAACATAATGTCAAAGGAAAACTGGTATCGCAAGCCCAATTTATGATTTACATAACATGAATCTTACTCTCAGTGGTTCAGGGACAAGACTTTGAACAGGGATATCAGACAGCTCCAACTTTAAACCAGTTTCTCTTGCAAGAATAATCACCTGTAAAATGCAGCAGGTTTATGACTGCACTTAACGAACTGAATATACTGACAAGTACAATTCACAATCGATAAAGTTGCAGTTAGTCAACTATCACATGTCATGTCTTCATACTGACTGCAAGTTGGTGCTGACAACATCAGCATTTAAAAATTTCCATCCACTGAATTCAATCAAGGTTTAGTGGCAAGAAATAACATGGGACACCCATTGACCCAACAATATATTTGACTAATGACTCAGATTCACAAGACTGACTCAATCACTCATGGGACAGAAAGTCATCCATATATATGAAATCTAAAGAACAAAATCCAGTAGATGTAGTTATTTGACAATAAGAGGGCATGAACTAAAAAAATTGACACATTTAATGAGGTATACAGAACCTTTCTGGCAACATCTGTTCCAGATAGATCATCCCTTGGATCAGGTTCAGTATATCCTGCCTGCTTTGCTTCTGCCACTACGTTACTAAATGCTCGCGTGCCTTTGAAATTGTTGAAGATATAACTCAAAGTTCCACTGTGATAACAAAATGGGGAGAACGCTTCTAAAAGATGTACAGTGAAATTATTTAACATCACTGATACAGATACTTGAAAGAAAAATTGATGGAATTATATAATATAATATATTCAAAGCCTCTTGAGTGCTCATGTTTCTGTCTATTAAGCAAAAAGATGTCTTACCTGAAAATTCCTTCAATGCGCAGTATTTTATCCCCAGTTTCAAGGAGACCTCGTAAAGTGCTAATAATTGGAAGGCCAGCTCCAACAGTTGCCTCATAAAAGTAATGTGTATAGGATTGCCTTTGAAGAGCTCTCAGTTTCAAATACTGAATTTATATAGAAGAAAAGATCAAGAAGAGCAGATGGAGTAGACAAAGACATAAGCAGAGAGATGATGACAAAGGCATGACAAACATAGCAGTAACAAAATGTTCAGCGACTAACAAATAGTTGATGAGAAGCAAACTTTTCCTAACTTTTCCTGTTAAGTTAACAAGTAGAGAAACCAACCAACTTAATTGACGCAGAAGTTTCATCATCAGGCACCCATATGTAGAGCTACAACGTCAGGAATAAAAAGTGTAGCAAACCTCAAAAACTTTAGTTTAGAAAAAAAAAAAAAAGGAACAGAGAGAGAAATGTAATCTCTACTAAAGATGGGATAGAAACGTGATGTGCAATAATGAGGAACTAGTTCAAGAAGCAACACTCCAACAACAATATCCCAACATAGTTCATGTTACCTGATCAAGTGGTCCTGAATTTGCCTTTTTGTTTGGGGTGATTACATGAATTCCTCTTCGCAACCAATCATGATAACAACTTGCAACATTAGAGTCTGCTGTACAGTCTACCAAAACAGTATTTGGGAGAAAATGATTTCCATGCACGTGTTGCCTGAATTTCTCCAGGTCAGCCACTTCACCTTTATCCTTTACAAGCTCTCTCCATCTTGACAAGTCAATTCCACTGCAGCCAGAAACTAATGAGCTTAATGAATATACAAACATAACTTTACATGACTGTTACCAACAAAGCATTACGGTTGTCACCAAACAGAAAACAAATTAATGATCAGTAAAGGTGCAAATCATCCAACCAGATAAATCTATAGCTCTCAAATTCAACGACTTTTGGATATTTCTAAACACAAAATCTCAGAGGAAGGGAGCGTGTAAACTATGAATCTCAGTTATATACTCTTAGAAAGGGTTGAGTTCTGCTTCTAGCAAGAGTGGGAAATGGGAACAAACCGAATGAACTGGGTGTACCAACCTATCCTAAATTTTAGGACAGGTTTAGGTATTGTTAATAAGGTGTGTGATAGCGTTGGATAAAGAAGAAAACATGTCATGTTTTGGTTTAGAAGCGTGGGAACGCAAACCCACCCTAGTAACAATGCACTGATGCCAACAAATTGAACAACCATGTCAATACAGCAATACCTATGGACAAATTATCTTCCAGAAGGAATCATCTTGTCCTTTTGTCTCAGGAATTTTAGTTATAAAGTTAAGCCACCAATTCTGAAGAATGGAAAAATAATGCAACTAATGTATGTAGTTGGTGTTAGCTTTTGTCAACTTAAGAGGGCTATCATAGTCAATTTTTGTGTTTTGATTGAAAATGAGAACTTGAGTTATTGGAAGTGGATTTTTTTTATGATGTCCAATTAAGGATAATGAGCACGACATCTTGTCTATGTAGGACAATTTTTAGGAGTATATTAGTTAAGTATGCCTTTTCTTTTTCTTTTAAATAAAGACTATGAAAGAACAAGCATTATGTAAATCCCAATAAAAATTGCCCTGATTCAACTAAATTGGTATTTTTCATCCCTTTAAGAGAAGACATTTTGGACGCCAATTAAAAGGCCCTAATTCTATTGATATGCTAAATGTGTCGAGTGCTTCTGAAAGAGAGTTGCTAAATGAATGAGTTGTTGAGTGCTAATCGAAGAGAGTTTGCAACTCCCTCCCCTCCCTCCAGCATTAAATTAGTTGACAACATAAAGCCTCTTAAACCTCGGAATTCTAGATGCTTGCTCTTCAGGTTTAGGTATGGTCTTTCACTTACAATACATCATATGCAAAGGAAATTGAAGAGAATGATCTTTTATTTGTTTGTTTATTAGTTTAGCATTTTGGTGCAGAAATTTTAGTTATGCTATTTGATAAAAATGTGCCACATGCTAACCAATAGTTGTTCATAGGACTTCTGATCACTTTACATCTATGAATTAAACACATTATTTTTTGTATCAGGAAGAAAGGTAGTCATTTTGCCTTCAACAGGAACTCAGAAAGAAAAGGTAACAGACAGTATCATACGGGCAGGAATCTGATGTAATTCTAAAGACTTACACATCATTCAAAAGCATTGTTCTCGAGCCAGTGATTCCCATAACACGCAAATCAATGTTAAAATCTTCCTTAAGGACTGCCGCCTGCCAAAAGAAATTTCATAACATGTTCAGACTGATATAGCATTTAGAATAATAACAATACCTAAAAAAGAATAAAATATATGCATTGCTCCATTAGGTAATGTTCTCAACTCCTATCTATCCATTTTTGCAAGCCACAGCATGGCTTCCAACGTCAAGGGTGCAAGTATCAGTTCTTGGAACCTGATGCTCATTTATTCAAGCTTTACCGAAACCTTTCGGTGCCTAGTTCAGAGGTCATGACATACAAACTTGGGAAATAAAACTTTCATTTATTTTTTAATGTAACGGCATAAGAATTCGAGTAATAATAAATCCTAGATTGAACCAGAACTTGAACATGATTTATGTAAGCAAAAACTTTGGGGAAGGTTGGTTTTATGGTAAGAAATAAGAAGACTTGTCTATGAAATGCAGTCCTCGTTTAAGTAGAACAAGAAAGAATAAGATAGACCTCCAATAACATTAAATCTTCTTTTGGTGAAAGTATTGACACGCAACATGGTATTTACTGCTTATTTTGCTATGTTGCAAAGTACATTTTGCAACATGATTTATGTAAGCAAACACTTTGGGGAAGGTTTGTTTTTATGGGAAGAAATAAAAAGACCTGTTTATGAAATGCAGTCCTCGTTTAAGTAGAACAAGAAAGAATAAGATAGACCTCCAATAGCCTTAAATCTTCTTGTGGTGAAAGTCACCATCGACACACTATATAGTATTTACTGCTTAATTTGCTATGTTGCAAAGTACATTTTGCAACATGATTTAAGTAAGCAAATACTTTGGGGAAGGTTTGTTTTTATGGGAATAAATAAAAAGACCTGTCTATGAAATGCAGTCCTCGTTTCATGTAGAACAAGAAAAAAATAAGATAGACCTCCAATAGCCTTAAATCTTCTTTTGGTGAAAGTCACCATCGACACACTATGCAAAGTGCATTTTGGGCACTCATATAGCATTTACTCATCATTAGTAGTACTAGCGTGAGCAAGAAAACACAAAAAAAACCTCTAAATGTTGATCGAGCACCACATTCTTATTTAAATAGATGACAGTTGAATGATAAGAAACAGCATTCCCATTGTATTTTACCTCTATTACAAATTTTTAAAGTCATGTTACTTTAGATCAACCGCAATTAACTCTATCATAGTCGCAAAAGATAATGGATCCATTAATGTTCACATTCAAACATTAATTATTCCATAATTACTGACATATGAAAGAAAAATAAAAGATATATCAGCATCCAAATACACACCTGATCTCTAAGCTGGTCTAGTAATGTGGCACCAATCAAACCAGGTCCAATGATTCCCATTGCTATCGTGGTTTTCGAGAGATAAAACCTTGAGTGGACAGCTCTTAAAGCTCTTATACAATCTCCACGCTTGATAACAACTGTAATATTGTATTCAGAGCAACCTTGAGCTATGGCACGGACATTAATATTAGCCTGCATTGCAAAAACATTTCATACTTGTATCAGAAGAAAATAGCAAAAATAAATAAATAAGAAGACATAATATTGAAAGTATAAAGACGTTGAGCATCCAGACTACTCATCTCGATAAATATATATATATAAAAATGATTTTACCTTAGCCAGAGCATTGAAAAGAGTTGCACTAACTCCATGTGTGCTAGCCATTTTCTGACCAACAGCTGCTAAAATGCTACAATTTGGAATGACTGCAACCTGAAGAGTGATTTTGAGAAAACAATGAAGTGGGAAAATATGATTCCAATACATTAGAGAGTGGAGAAAGATAACATGCTCCGCCATTGAGAAAGCAAACTACAGGAATAGAGCTCCAAACCAAGAGTCCACATATCAGAGAACAAGCTCAGAAAAATGTAGCTGTGACAGTAAATTAAATTGGCATGAAGCAAACTATTATTAGATCAGTGCATAAGACAGGAACAGATCATACTCAAAACAAAAAACCCCTATCAGATTTCAAAAGTCCAAGAGCTCAAGTTTTGAAACTGAAATAAGAAAATGTTGGCTGTTTTCGAGTATGGCTGTTCTCCAGACACTAAAAGTTTTACCAAAAATGTCATAACACGTGAACTTCCACAATTCCCATAAAATATGATAAACCAAAAACAGATAAAAAGAATTTAAGGGAAAAACTCTAAGACGACAGTGAAATCATAAAGATTCATAGACTTGGTACTGTTTATGTTGAATTTTAGTTCAATCCAAACAGAACCTGGGAAAGACGTCCAGCATTCAAAGCTTCATGAAATCTAGACTTCAAAGCCTCAGCAACAGCTGCTACTTCCTTCTCAGGTACAGCAAAGCATACAGAATGCTCGCTACTAGCCTGCATGAAATCCAGTCACTTTGCATAAATGTTATCTGAGAAAAACACCAATCTGAAACCAGGGGATAAAAAGTACCTGGGATATAACAATGACATTAGCTCCCACATCTTTCACAGCACCAAAAATGGCACTAGCTGTACCAGGAACACCAGCCATTCCGGTTCTGCCAACGGAAGAGTAAACATAAAATGAGAGAAAAAAATGAATACAACATGAAATCAATGAATACGAAATCACCAAGAAATGCCTCACCCCTCAACATTCACAAGAGCCACATTGTCAATAGTTGCAAAACCTTTGACAAGCGACTCCAATTTCTGGCCATCTTCATTCTCAGCAGGCCGGCAGATCATCGTCCCGGGAGCAGAGAGGTTAAAAACATTCCTTATCAAAATGGGGATATCATATCGCATCACAGGCATAATAGTGCGAGGATGTAAGACATTTGCCCCAAAATAGGACTGCAAATCCACACAAATATAAACTTAGAAACATGCAGTTAGATAGTTCAGCATTGACAGGTACGAGAAGAGTGGTGAAGTTCACCATTTCCCAGGCCTCTTGGTAAGACAATGTCCTTAGTATTACAGCCTCACTAACTGCAGATGAAAAGGGAAAGGAATCTTTCAGCATTACAATTCAATCTCATCACTGGTGTCCTCTCAAAGTTATATGAGGCCATTCTCCACAATCTGAATGGTCTCCACTAGATAGTACAGCAGTAGAGGTAGAACCTTGTACAGGGAAAAAAAACAAGTGTAAATAAACCAAGAACAAACCTTTTCTGGGGTCTGCACTGTATACCCCATCAACATCTGTCCAAATTGTGACTTGGCGAGCCCTCACCAAGGCACCCATTATAGCTGCAGAGAAGTCACTTCCATCCCGCTTCAATGTTGTGGGAATATTTTGTTGCGTACTGGCTATGAAACCAGTCGCAACTATTGTCTTTGATGGATGTCGAGAGAACCATTCTTCAAGTCTTTTTTCAGACTCCGCAAAATCAGGATCAACTTGATTAGAACCAGAGGGATTTACTATAAGCACTTCTCTTGTATCCATCCATTCACAATCTAGCCCGTTCTGCACGAGAAAACAACAACCTAACAATAAATCAGATAAATTGTGAGAGTTACAATTGGCAGGTATTCTTCATGGCAATGAGCAAATAACCACTGAACCTTTCTAACAACGTATGACAACATCTGTGCAGACCACAACTCCCCATGTCCTACAACAAAGTCAGAAAAGGACTCGGTTGCATGACCAGCTGCAACAGATGAAAGGAGAAAGCTGTCAGAGGCAATACTGCAGTAGAAAGCCAGATATGACAGGAAAACAGAAAAGCACTTCAAATCAACATGGATTGAAGATAAAATAAAATAAAGAGTTGCTGAAAAAATATAAACAAAATCAGATATTGCAATTTACTAGTTGCATAAGAAGGACGAGATTTAATCCATTTCAACACCTCATATACATGCATGCATGTAAAGAGAAAGCAGTCCAGTACCTATGTATATTGCACGAAGCATGGCTTTGAGGTTATTTATATCATGATGCAACCGGGACAAAAAACTAGCAAGATCATCACCATCAAGAAGATCCATAGCTGTTAATTTGTGCTTTTCAAAAACAGCATCTACAGCAGATACATAGGAACCATCCCGTGATTGCGCCTTGTCTATGAGATCATACATCATATCTGTCACCTTGGACATCGCCGATACAACCACCAATTTCCCCTCTGAGCTATCCTGAACAATAATTTGTGCTACATTCTTAATTCTCTCCCAGCTTCCCACACACGTGCCACCAAACTTATGAACCGACCACGTATCACCTTTCGGAAGGTGAAGCTTTTCCTTGGATTCATCCAGCAAAACAGCTAAGACACGGAATGCCAAATAACCCCATCGTACCAATCAGCTAAAAAGAAGACAGGAAATAAGAGTCTAAACCCAACGTAGAGAAAAGAAGAGGTAACGAACCTTTAACCGAACACGAGACATGGCCGTGCAAATAGTAAGGCTCCCTTCTTCTCCACTGGGAAACAAAACTACTCCTGAAATAAAAGGAACACGGAAATCTTCAGGAAAATGAGAAGAACAAAAAAAAATTCAAAACCCAGAATACAATGATGAACAAAGAAATAAAATAAAATTTGAGCATTTAAAGAAGAAGAGAAAAAGAATACAACGTTGTTGAACGCATTTAAAAAAAAAAAAAAACTTAATAACGTATCAGGAATGAAGAAGAGCAGCATTGTAAAATAATGAGGAAAAATGTACGTATCTGAATTAAAATATAAACAAGAAAAGGAACCTGGAGAGAGAAGAGCGAGGAGTAAGCGATAAAAGGGAGAAATGAGGAGAAGCAGAGATCTTCTTCTGGTTGTTGAGCTGAGAAAATGTATTTGAAGAAGAGGAGAGAATGCGTGGAGTGTTATTATGGGAGATCGAAGCAGCACAGAGAGCCATTTCTTCTCTTAAGAAAAAGCTTACACTGAATAAAAATGGCTGCACTTTTAATTATTTCTTCTCTGGGTATTGGTGGCTTTTGCTCTTTGTTGTAAGTATTTGTAGAGGAAAAGGAGACTATGATTGATGACGACGACGACGACGACGATGGCGATGGCGATACTTTTATTAGGCTGATTAGGAGAGGGTCCGCTAGGAGATTACTAGATGAGAACCCAATCATGCTCCAACACGTTATCCGACAAAATATCTCACTAGAAGGTCACATGACTTTTCATCCAGCGACGAGGCAGACAGCCCTTGCCTTGAAAAATTGTGAGGTTCCGGTCTACAAGTACCATTCGTAATCATTTATTGCTGTAAAAACACAATTAAAACGTTAGGCAAATTCACTGTAGTCCCATTCTTTTCTTTTTCTTTTTAATTTTTTTTTCCTTTGATTTTTTTTTTAAATCAATGTTTTTTTGGTTTGCTTTAATGAGATTATCATAGTCTTATAATCCACGTTATGGATTTGGCAAGTTCACCCAAGTTGACTCGGGCCATTTTTTTATTTTTTTAATTGAATTGTTTTTAATTTTATCCTTTAATATTGGGTTGATTAATAATCGTCTGAGTTGTTTTTAGACCCTTCAAGTTAACTGAGTCATATTGGGATGTTAAAATAATTGTGTATCAAATACATTAAAAGCTATATTTATAATATTCAAAAAGCCATATTATCAAATTGGCTCCTTTAAATAGTATTTTCCATTGGAGATGTTGTAATCCTTTTGTTTTTCTGGAAAAATTTGCTTTGAATTAGAGGCAATTTTATCTTTTCATATGATAAATTAGTCTTTGTTTAGAGATATTGTCAGCTTTTCCGTGTATTAATGAATAGTTAAATAACAAAAAAGCCCCTCAAATAAAAAAAAGCTAGCATTGTCGAGCAGGAATATATTTTTTCCTTTTTTTTATATACAATAAAATTACACACGTGCCTTTGGATCCCAAAAAGAGTAACACATGGAATCAAGGATAATATGTATTTTGCCTCTAGCATTTTGTTAATTGTTAGCTTGATCAAGGGTAATAACATCATTCAACATTTAATTAATATATTTAATTTAAAAAGTTGTTGGCGCGTGGAGCAACGTGTGCGACTTCTTTTTGTTGTCTTCTCTTCCTTCCTGGGTGGTGTGTGTCATCTTACGGTGACCAATTTATCACCAGCTAGCCTTTCTTTTTTTTATTCATTTCTCTTTCCCAATAATAATAATAATAATAGTGGTGGTGGTGGTAGTGGTGGTGGTAGTGGTATTAATAGTGATAATAATGGTAATAATAATAGTTTATTATAATATTAATAGTGATAATAATAGTAGTGATAATGATGATATTAATAATAATAGTAATAATTGTGAAGATAATAATAATAATAATAATAATAATAATAATAATAATAATAGTGATGATGATGATAATGAGACAATAATAATACTACTAATGGTGATAATATTGACAATAATATTAGTTTATAATAATAATGATAATGATAGTAATAACAATAATAATTATGTTAATAATAGTAATAATAGTGATAATAATAGACAAAATCTTTATGTATAGAAAAATCATGATAAAGTGTCCAAGTTGATAAAACAATTCTGCTTAGAATTTAAGGGCATCAAAATAATTATAAAACTATCGATCATTATTAGAAGACTTAATAAGTCTTATAACCCATTATAAATGATTATATATTCAATCAATTATTTTTTATATCTATGAATATTTATATTTATGCAAATTATTTTTAAGTTTTTATATAGAGAGACATAAAAATCAAAATTTGAAAACTTAATTTCTCTCGAAGACCTTATATTAGACCAAACCATGAGAGATGAAGAAAAAGCTCAAACTAGGCAGAATCACTCAAATAGGATCAAACAAATATTTTGCTAGTTGGATCTTCTTGTTACCCATTAGATTAGGCTTACCAGTGGTAATACAATGAGACATCCTACAAAAAAGATCTGGCCATTATATATGAGGGTAAGTTAACTATATAAATTGGTCTAAAAAGATATCTCATTACTCAGTTAACATGCCTTAATAGGCTAAATCAAGGCTTATAAAACGAAAGAGCATTGACTAAGGTGAAGCCCTATAAGCTTACTAATCATGACTTAATAGACTATCCATGAGAGTTTGGTGGTTTCATGATTATTTTCTAGATTAATGACCTAACAGGACATCACTGGTTCCCCAAATTGACCTACAATAATGTGTGCACAAATATAAATGTTATGAAGTGTGTGCATATGTATAAACACATATCCAATCTTGAAAAATATGAAATTCAATTAAAAAAAGATATAAAATCCAATAATAACACATTAAATAGTTTAGGAAAAATAAAAGGGAAAACATTAAGAACATGAAGCACAACGACTATATTATCATAGAATCAAATAGACAAAGCTTAGCTCTTAAAGTTCTTAGTGGAGTTATCATTCTACTGTAGGACATATCTTAATGAACTCAAGGTAAAAAT
>Ga0325401_1000523_pt1 | contig 28036 bp, 18 predicted proteins | sample PopdelMetagenome_FD_205666 | JGI IMG/M metagenome (GOLD analysis project Ga0325401, IMG submission 205666) | Populus deltoides microbial communities from Bellville, Georgia, United States - Xylem-PdKOR-R2 | ecosystem: Host-associated > Plants > Phyllosphere > Stem > Wood/Secondary xylem | place...
AATACCTCCGTTACTGTCACCACAAGGGATGGCCATCTCGGTGCCAACAAGAATCTATCCCGTCTAAAATCTTTTAAGAACCGACAAAAGGAAGGCTCTAGAAATTCTCACAAGAGATGCGGCCCAAATTGAAATTTGAATCCAAGCCACTCCTTTTCAACGCCCGGTGTGTCGCTGAAAATGTTTTTAAAAAAAAAAGAAAAAGAAAAAAAAAAGAAGGGATTAAGGTATAAGAAATTTAAAACAAGAGGAAGAAAAAATAGTGGTAGCGGTAATTAAAAAAAATAAAGATAATAATTATAATAAGAGTAAGAACAACAACCAACAGTGATGAGCAATAATTCGATAGCGGAAGAGCCCAGCCACAAATATACAGCCAGACAAATATCTCCCCAGTAAAAGACAATTCTACCATAGTAGCCGGTGGATAAACAACCACCCAGGGTTTATTATAGCCATAGACAGAGCTCCAAAGCCATTCAGATCCATCTGCTTCGTCTTCTTTCCTTAGACTCTCTAGCACACCTACAAGATTTCCTTATAGGAGAACAAACAGAACAAAGAAAATGGCATTGTTAACAGCGGCATCAACAACATGGTTTTCCTCTACAACCCAGCAGCCTGTTCAGTTCAACAACGTTGACGGTTCAATTTTCACTCGCAACTTCAAGGCAAATTTCCCACAAAAAAGAGCAATTACCATGTCTACGGATCTCACTGTCAAGGCTTCCTTTACCAAGGGAGGTCCTGGCGTCTTGGAACGCCCTACTTTTGATCAATCCCAGTTCGACCCTTCTTCTCAAGTTCTCGAAGGTCTCTATCTTTTTTCTTCTTTATGTCTCCATGTTTTATTACAAGGAATGCATAAAAGGAGATAATATTTGTTGACAAGATTTGGCGGGTTTTTCTCTCTCCTGTAAATGATGCACTTTTATCGGGATTTTCCAGTAGCAGTTGTTTACTCCCTCTTCGTTTGATTGGAAAGGAAGCATTAAATTTTATTGTTCTTGTCTATATAAGAATGTTTTGATTTCTTCTCCATTCTTGCTGACACTGTTGCTTTGTATTTTTTTCGTTTTTGGTTTAACTGAAGCAGTTTTTTCTAGTATTCCTTTAATAGCTAGCACCCGTGAAAGTTGCGGTGGATTATATTGCTGGATTTTCGATTTCTTACTTGTATTCCTCTTTGTCAAAACAGGAGGGGATATCGGACGACTAAGGGATAAGAGAGGTGTTGGGAGTGGAGATAGTTATAGAGTCTTGCTAATTGATGATAGCCGCCATTCTGAAAGCTTAGGTACGAGTTTAAGTGGTCTTTCTCCTTTTATGTATCCAAATAATGATGAATTGAATACCCTCTAGAAGTATAGCAAGGCTAATTTATGGATTTCTTTTGGTTGCCTCAAGCATTACGGAATTTAATGGATCCCACTCTACTGTGTGCCGAGTGGCTATTTGAATACTCAATTGAACAACTTGAGTAGATGGAAGCATAAAATTTTCATGCTCTGGGGTTCTAAAATTGCTAACTTTGATCAGTGTAAAGCAACATATATAAAGCTTCTTGAAAGTTAACAAGCTAGAAATCAGAAGGCAGTTCATTGCTGATCACTTTCAATTTTTCTGCGAACGAGCAAATTATAGGAAAAGTTAAAATATGTATTTCACATTTTTACTTCTGTACTTACTGCTATGAGTGTCCATTTCTGTGCAGTTGCAAAGGTATTACCTCGAGCTGTGCCATCAGTCACACCTGAGGATGCTAGAAAACTATTTCACGAGTCACGTGAAAATGGTGTAGCGGTCGTTATCGTCACAGTTAAGGTATAATTATTCCGCTGCATCATATAAGCTATACGAAGATCTTGCTTCTGCATAATTGTTTGAATGATGTCTTAAATGTTTACGTGGTGATGCATAATAGTCATTCTAGAAATATGCATTGTCAGGGTAAGACTAAGGGTTGTCTAATCAATCAAACCTTAATGTAGTGTAATTATGTTTAAAACTCCTTTAGTAACCAAACCTCCCTGCATCGTATCATGCTGTAAAATGCAGGTCATTGCGGTGCCATGATAATATCTCACTTCAAAATATGCATAAACAGCATGATAACCTCCTTTATAACATGCAGATTGTTGCAAAATATTGCCTTTGGCCCCATTGTCATTCAGAAGCACACACCGAACGGTTGTCATAGCTGTCCTTTGTTTACTGTACTATGAATAAAGAGCTATTTTCATTTGGCAGCATATCATGCAAGTCAACAATTGGTGTCAGAGTGATTGCTTTTGTAGCTAAGCAGAATTGTTGAGTTACATGATGGGCCCCAAGTGCATTAGTTGAGATACAAAGCATATATGCGTTTATGTTTTACTCAAATCACACTTTAAACCTTACCATAACTCGATAACTGCTGTAGAAAATCATAGATGACCCCCCAAAGGAATGAGAAAGTACCATCCAAGTTATGGCATTGTGATTTAAAAGACGTTCATCCATGTATTAGCACTCATACACAATCACACACACAGCACGTAATATCCTTTTCTTTTAACAAAATATTTTGTTGAAAGAAATATCATTACTGTTGCTTTTATAGTAAGCCACATATTGCTTCCTAACAAGACAACAGAGTTGGCTGGTACAGCTATGATGTGGAAATGTTATATTGATGGCTGCTTTTAACATGACAATGGATAAAATGTTTAGCACTCACCTTACCACCGTTGTCCTACTTGAACTTGGTGGTGGATTTAGATAACCATGATTGAATGAGTTGCCAGGTTAAGCTATCTAAGATGAATAATATCTGAAATGTGGAATTTGGCTTGCAGGAACATGCTGAGTTTTATTCCCAGATGATGATACGTGGTGGATTACGATCAGTGATCGAGCCAGATTCGAGTAATGTTTAAAGCTGTCAGTTATAAAGCAGTGGATGCGAAATGAAAGTTAAGGTCAAGGCAATTTTGAAATTTACGAAGTTTTTTCTTATTGAGAAGAAAGGAGAGGAGATTTGGCATTTCAGACACAGGATCAGTATTTTTATGCTGCTGATATTGAATATAGAATATGCTTTGTGGCTGCAGAATATGTACCGGTAGTTCTTTAGAAGAGCTTAATTATACACTGTCTTCAAAACTTGAACCGATAGTTCTTTAGAATATGCTTTGTGGCTTTAGAATATGTACTGGTAGTGAAATTACTAGTATGATGACTTCTGCAGTGCGATTCATCACCAGGGCCTCATGCCATCCTTTTTTGCCTCACCACTTTGTTTGCTAGCAATTTTAAGGTTTGGTATGCTGAAACTCAAAATAGGTCACTCGTGCCTTCAATTATAGTGCTCCCAGCTAACCGCAAGCTGAACGTGATTAAAATTTATTAGGGCATCGGCAAGAACTTTAAATCTTGTTACTTTCTCTTCTGGTGATGGCAATTGCCTGACATGTTTTGCATGAAATCCTATAAAATTTTGTTCATCTTTTTAACCAATTGTCAATCGATTAAAGAAACAAAGACTCGTTACTGGGCGAGGCCAAGAAAATGCTCCAGCCGTCCTTGATAGCTAGTTTTCATAGATCTGCTAGCAAGGGGTTTTTTTTATTATTGGTGTTTGTAAGCTTGATCATGCTCTAAAAAGAAACTGCCAGTAACATTTTCACTCAGTGAATAGCTCTGCACTCAATTTCTAGAATTCCTAACGCAATAACTTTCACAGCAGAGGTTGACTCGGGCTCTAGGACCGAATTATCCAAATTTAAAAGACAAGTCATTCACACTGCCTCGTCGATGGCAGGAGAATCCCCATGAGAAAACACTGACTCAGACTCTATTTTTTTGGATAATTAAAAACAAAAAAACTAGGACCTCACAAAGCTAACTCCAAACGCGTAGATTAACGACTGGGTTTTGTCTAATGGAGGACAATTTGAGGGGACTTGTAGGCTAAGCCCAACAACGACAGAAAGCCTAAAGAAACGGGCCAGAACGGGACTCTCCTTGGGGGTAATTTCATGGGCCACTTTTCGATCCCGACGCCAGGTACAGAAAACCCATAGCCCAAACGCCCTTAAAACCACTTTCTTGGGCAAAACCCACGCAGTCTCTGTGTGCTATGTGCATATGTTCTCGGCTGCTCTCACCTCTCCGCCGTTTCTCATCCTCCTCTCCTCTCCTTCTTTCTATACCTCCTCGCCGTCTCCTCTCCTTCTCCTCTTCCACGACAATGGCTGTCTCCAAGTCTCACGCAAGAGATGAAGAATATCTCAATATAGCAATCCCTAAACGCATCCAGCTCTTCCAATCCATTCAATCTGAACAACTCTCCCGCCTCCAATCCCTTCCTCACGACTCCATCAAGTAAAACCCTAGTTTTTCTCTATTTTCTTGAAAAAAAATTGTATTCTATTTTTTTTTCATTTTCGTTTTGGTTTTAGGATTACTTTGCCTGACGGGACAGTGAAGGAAGGAAAAAGATGGGAATCGTCTCCTATGGATATCGCAAAGGAGATTGGGAAGAGTGTGGCTGGGAACGCGTTGATCTCTCAAGTCAACGGAGTGTTGTGGGACATGAATAGGCCTTTAGAGGATGATTGTGAGCTCAAGATTTTTAATTTTGAAAGTGACGAAGGACGCGACACCTTTTGGCATTCCAGTGCTCACATTCTTGGCCAGGTATTTGTGCTGGTTTGATTAGCGGCAATGTACTACTATCTTTTTACTTCAGTTTTAATATCGGGTTTAATCATTGTGAGGTTCAGGCTCTTGAGATGGAATATGGTTGCAAGCTTTGCATTGGGCCCTGTACCACTAGAGGAGAGGTATGATATTTATATATTTTACATTCGTGGAAATTCAAATATTCCTCTATTTGTTGACCTTTTTGCTATGGTTTCTGGTTCATTGTGACTTATTTCCATAATGTCTGTTCTTGCAATAACAAAAAAAAATTTACTGGGATTGCCAAGTTGGTTGACTTCTTCTTGATCAGGTCTGCCTCTTGTAACCTGTTGTCAATAATTATTGGTGAGATCATTTCCTGTCACAACTCACAAAAATTGTTAAGAGATCTGATAATGACTCTCACTATACCAGCAGTGCAGTTTATGGAACCAAGTACCACTGTTACTTGTTTATCGTGTTGAAAAACATAAGAAACCATCTTTTTCCTAGATACAAGGGCTTTTGGTGGGAACTTACGTTTTACCCAAGTTTGGAGCCTGTTCAGTCAGTTAAGATGAGAAAGTGACGAGGGGTCTTATTTGATGTGGACAAAAGATGATTTAACTTACAAGACTTAGTTCCCATGCTTAAGTCTCTGCAACCGTCTTCTTGTTTTTCAACCCGTATTCCTATATGGTATGATTTATACTGTTGCTCTTAAGACTGGTTTATGAACCGTCTCTTTATTTTCCACTAACGTACATCTAATTCCACTGATAGTTATTCAGCCTGCTAGATTAAGTAACAACCAAAGAGTTATGAAAATTTGTACTGGTTGGTTAGGTTAGATTGTTTCTCTTGGATTTTCTTTTATCCTTAAAGATTTTTCATATCTATTAATGTGTGTCTTGGTTTTATTTATTTTTTTCATTCTGAATTTCATGGTTGGAAGTGTAAGGAAAACTTTTTTTATATTGTTGTTTTGTGTGCTGGGAATCTTCCAAGAGAAAATATATGAGTTTCAATAAATGTTGCTTGGAACGTGATGTACAGTATTGTGTTTGCTATCCCCCGGAAGGCAGTATGAGGGATCTCTACTTTGGGTTGTGATTTGTTTTTATACTGGTCTTCCATATATATGCGTGTATAGTCAAAAGATAGAAGTATTGTATTTATATTGGTGCATGTACTCAAAAACTTACAAAAAAGAAATTTTCCATCCCTGGCTCTAGAAAATAGCTTGCAAATTATCTCTTCCCCCAAATTTTTTTTATTTTATCCAATCATGAAGCTGTACAAAATCATCTTCTGTCCTTTTTTTAAGGGCAACAATTGAGAAGTCCAACCTAAATATGCAACTTTTTAGATTCCAACTAATAATTTATTTCTTCAACTCAGATTATTTGATTATATATGTTTCACATGTTTACTGCTATATTTAAACAAAAATACTGGTAAATCTATCATGAAATTTAATAATAAAGAAAGTGATTGCCAGTTTTCACTTTCCTGAAAGCTAACGTACCACGGTCGGGATCACATGATTCAGATCAAAATTCCAAGGGGAGGGGGTGGAGAGAATTAGTGTTAACCCTGGTTTAAATTATCAGACAGGGTAAGCAACACACACACACACATATGCATGTGTGTGTGTGACGAGTATTATCTGAAAGTTTATTTCTGTGACATTCCCCATTTTTATGGTACTGGGATTTGTGTTTCTTTTTCAATGAAGCTGAACTTTTTTCTTCTAATGTCCTGTTGATGATTGCTCTTCAGAAGCCCTTTTTCTTTTAGGTGCTCTGTCAGGACTGTGTCATCTCTTTGACCATTTAATGTATGAGCTCCTGTTCATTCAGCACAATTTTCTGTCATTTTTATCCTTTAAATGGAAACTATCTGGATGGTTACATAAATCCCCCTCTCCAACAACAAAATATTAGCAACTCAATTCCTGCTTTAAGTGCTTAAAAATGTTGCATTTTCATCATGCCCTTTGCTTCCATGGCTGCATTTCTTTTTGAAGCCCTATCTAAGTTTCAATTTGAAATTCATATGTTCTTCTTGCAGGGATTCTATTATGATGCATTCTATGGTGAATTGGGATTGAATGATGATCACTTCAAGAAGATTGATGCAGCTGCGTTGAAAGCTGTTGCGGTATTGTTTCATCCTTTAAGTCAGCATTGCCGTGTTGTTGTTTTGGCTCTCTAGTATATAAAGGAAGGCTTACTGTTGTTGGTCTAGCAGAGTTATATTGCTCATTTTTGTAGATAATCTTGAGTATGATTTGCAAATATGTTTATATAAAAGTGTTAAATAGCTGATTCTTTTTTCTTGTTCTAAACATCTTCCCGTGAGAGCTGTTTGCGTATGACATGTGGATGGGCATGCAGATAATTCCTTTTCATGCAATAAATAAATATAATATAGCTCATTATTATGACCAAGGGCTGGTTGGGTTGACGTGTTGCTTATTTTTGTTGACAATCTTTAGTATGTTTTGCAATTTTGTTAATATAAGAAGTGACTTAACAGGGTAAATGATTTAAAATGTCAAGTCGGTAATGATAGAGAGTACTGTATATAACCACTTCTTGTTCTAAATATTTGTATATGAGAGCTGGATACATTTGACATGTGGAAGGGCATGCAGATAATTTCTATTCATGCAATAAATATATAGAATGTAACTAATTATAACGAGTGGGGATGGGTTGGGTTGGTATATTTGTTAGGATTGCATCACATGAATACAAACACAAGATTTATAATGATTTTCTAATTTGTTGGCTTCTTTTTGATGCATGGTTACTGTAACCAATGTCTCTTTTTCATCATGCTCTCAATGTTCTTAGTGGTGCAGTTGAGTTGTGCTTACTGATTTGATAACTCTTACATTTCAGGAGAAACAACCTTTTGAGCGCATTGAAGTATCACGGGAACAGGCACTTGAGATGTTTTCAGACAATAATTTTAAGGCAAGTTTAAGTATCAGTTTTATCTGAAACAAAAATGTCTTGATGGTTTTTTTCCCTTCCTAAACAAAAGAAATCCACCTTTCTCATTTTTATTTTCAAAAATTGGTTATTATCAGGTTGAAATAATCAAAGATCTGCCCGCAGACAAAACTATAACTGTATACAGATGTGGCCCGTTGGTAGATTTGTGTCGTGGGCCTCATATACCTAATACTTCCTTTGTGAAAGCTCTTGCATGTTTGAAGGTGATACTTTATCATGTGTTTTTAATCATTATTTCATCGACAATCAATTTGCTTTATCAAATGTAATCTGCTTTACTTTTGAATTTTGTAATTGCAGGCTTCATCGGCTTATTGGAGAGGCAATAGAGATCGTGAAAGTTTACAAAGAGTGTATGGAATTTCTTATCCTGATAAAAAACGTTTGCAGGTGCCCTTTTCATCTCTCTGCCCTGTGAACTGCATTTCTACTTTTCAATTGCAGAGACTTTTGCAACGTTCAACTGTGTGCTGTTCCTTAGTTGTGTTGAATACTTTCAAATGGTGTATGATTTTGTGTGATTTCAGTTTTGGTGTCCAAACTGGGTTATGGGCTCATATAATGACTCATATTATGGTTGATTTTTAATTCATAGGGTTGCTATATTGGTTGTTAAATTTCCCAATAAAGAAAAACAAGGGAAAAGAAAAATCTGTCTTGACTTTTTTTCTCTTGGAAAAAATGTTTTATTGTGTATACCCTGACTAAATTTTTCACATAAACACCGAAACAGGTTGCTTTATTATTATATGGTGTGCACTTATCAGTGTGCCATAAAAGCAAAAGCAAAATAAAAATTGTGATTGCTACAGCAGATTTGCCTATGAATGTTGGGTTTAAACAAACTATCATTAATCTAGTTAAACCAATGAAACCAACAAGGACTTCGAATCATGATGGGAACTATTGTTTTCAAGCCTTAGATTTGTGTCTCTCAAGAAAAATTCAAAGACATAGAGAAGTTGTTTCTTGAGTCAATAGCTCAGGGTGTACTGTTGAGGGAGGCTGCCTCCTGTCTGATTAAACTGGAAAAGGCGCCACAACATTATGTGTATAAAGAAACGTGTAACAGGGTTGCATGGCACAGATCGGACAATGTAAACAGTTAAACCAGTGATATGAAAATGGGAAATGTGATTATATTATTTGGTTTAAGATGCCACCATTTCTTTTCTGAGCTTTAATTTCTTGTGCAGGAGTATAAGCAGTTCTTGGAAGAAGCAAAGAAGTACGATCACAGGTTGCTGGGTATTAAGCAGGAGTTATTCTTTTGTCATCCACTGAGGTGTGATATGGGCTCTTGTATTTTGCTCATCTCTATAGGTTGTTGCATTCCATGATGCTGATTTTGCATCTTTGGTGTGTTTCAGTCCAGGAAGTTGGTTTTTCCTTCCACATGGAACTCGGGTTTACAACAAACTAATGCAATTTATAAAAGATGAGTACAGAAGAAGAGGTTACGAAGAGGTTGAAGTTATAAATGCTTGTCTGGATCTTATATTATATAATGTCTAAAAGTGATCACTTAAATTTATCAAGTTTGGCAGGTTAAGTCTCCAAATATTTTTAACATGAAGCTTTGGGAGACATCTGGTCATGCTGCCAATTACAAAGAGAATATGTTTCTGCTTGAGGTGAGTGAAATATATTTTTCTGAATTCTGATGAACAGGACAGTTAGATGATCAATTGGTGCAAGTTATTTGCAGTGTGAAGTTGGAGGATAATGGGTCATTATGGGAAATAAGCACAGATATACATGTGACTGGTTATTATTTTTTTTGTTGGGGGGGGGGGGGGTGTGAAAACATGCTTGGGAGGCTGGATGGATTGACAAGCACCACATAAAAATTGATGTAAAGTGAAAAAATTCTTCTAGGGGTTATGTTTGCAAAATTCTGAATGATCGGAACTGCAAAGGACCTACAGGCAGTGCATGTCATTTTGAGTGATGAGAGCATTCTTATTTTACGTCTTGGAATTTAAGAAAAAATGCCATGATGATACTTTGTGTGCTGCAGATTGAAAATCAAGAATTTGGACTGAAACCAATGAATTGCCCTGGGCACTGTTTGATGTTTCAACATAGAGTTCGTTCATATAGAGGCAAGTTCATTTTCTTTGAAATTTTATCCACGTTTATCATCTTTATGTTTTTTTAGGGGGGCTGAGGTGGGGGTTGTTTGCACTCTTTTCCCTTGAATTATTTTTAACAGAATTGCTGAGGTGTTTTTGAGTGTTCTGGTGTCATGGGTATGGAAATTATGTGCATTTAATTATAAGGATGCAATTGCTGTTTGTGGAAAGCTCTAATGATTTGAATGTTTGAGTGGGGTCCATCATACTCCTGCCATCCTATCTTAAATGTTTAGATTTTTTTTCCAGAACTTCCTCTTCGATTGGCTGATTTTGGGGCCTTGCATCGCAATGAAGCAAGCGGTGCACTCACTGGACTAACACGTGTTCGAAGATTTCAGCAGGTATGCATTTAGTAAAAAAAAAACTTATTTTAGGTTTTTAACCCTAGTGGCGTAACTGCCTGCTCTGTACTTAAAAGTTATGAATTTAGGTTTCTGAGTTAATCTGTATTCTTTTAAGAGCTGCAATTAACTCTTACCACATATGTGGTGTTGAAGTTTCACAAAGTTCAAGAGCTCATCTATATTGATGTGATCAATCGTTAGCTGTGGCATTGTACTAGTAATCTATTTATTTATTTTCCAATCCATCACTTTAGCTTTTAATACATGGCTATCATTGTATCTGCTCTTCTGTCCCTCATTTGTCTTGCATTTCGCTACTACAGGATGATGCTCACATATTCTGCAGGAAATCCCAGGTAATATAAGTTACATTGACACCTGACTAACCTCTTAAATGTCGTTTTGTTGCCTAACCCTAATAGAAATGGGGTGTTCTGTTTTTCAGATAAAAGATGAAGTCAGAGGTGTCTTAGAATTCATTGACTATACTTATGGAAAATTCGGATTCACTTATGAGCTGAAGCTATCTACGGTATGATGAACTTGAATTTTTTGCAAATTGATTGCTAAGGGAAACGATCCTGTCAACTCAGATAAAATTTTGCATGTTCTTAAATGAAACCTGAATTTGAAAAATCTTAATATTCAAAAAATATCATTTTGCCTTTACCTTCGTGGATTTATATACAGAATGATTTATTCCTTGACCAAGCCAAGCTTTGTTCAAGGCATAAAAGATTGATGTAGATATTTTGAATTTGTTTAGATAGTTGTGGTTCAGCCATTTTGAACTGATGCAATTTTTCTGTTCTTCAGCTATTTTTGAAAACGTTTTTGTAAATTAAGTTTATCATTTCCCATTTTCTTGAAGAAATTGATGAATTTACAGTGTCTTGCTTCCCAGAAAAGAAAAAAAAGGTTTTTATTTTGTGCCTCCTGATGTCTGTATTATAGAGGCCAGAGAAATACCTAGGAGTCTTGGAAACATGGGATGAAGCTGAGAAAGCTCTTACAGAAGCACTGGATGAGTTTGGGAAGCCATGGAAGGTAATGTTATTCTTAGGTACTTCTGGTCTTTGCTTGAATTCTTGGTTGCAGATTTGCATGTATGCAGTTGAAATTCTTCTTCATGCCAGTTTGTCGTGCCTCTGGCATCTGCAATCTGCCGACTATAGATTTTCTAGAGAATTAATTTCCTTGAAAAAATTATATCAATAAGTTCCATGATATTTTTTGAAGACCAACAAGTTCACTTATCAAGTTTTTCTTTCAAAGAAGTTCATATTTTGTTATATTCCACATAAATCCAGACAATAAATTTCAAAAATAAGATTATAATTAATCTTGTTTCTTTTTAAAATTAAGATTTACAAATATGAAGAATTTTATTATTTCTTTTTTATGATCATAATTACATTTGAATTTTTCTGAGGTTTAGAATTATATCAATATAATAACAATTGGTTACAATAATAAACTATTTTACAATTGAGAAAAAAATATATAAAAAATGGTGATAAGAATTTGTTTAAACAAACTAAAACAGAGAAAAAGAAAATAAAAAGCACTCCAAAATGAAAATTTGTTAAATATGGAGGGTAATATGGCTATCATAACCAAATAAGAATTTTCTTTTAAGATAAATTATAACAGTGAACTTATATGTCCAAAAAAGCATCATAGAACTTGATAATCATTTATCTTTCAAAAGTCAACTTATTAGTACTTTTCCCAATTTTTTATTCAGAATTTTTAATGTATCTTTAGTTCATCTACCAATTGATGAAAACACACCAGAGGCTGTAGCTGTTAATATTCAAACTGCCTTTTAGTTTCCCTTGCTGAGTTTAGAGTATGTTACTGTACCCATCGCAACATATTTAACTGTGCCTAGAATTCATCAATTCGATGAGTCTTTGAATCATATGAAAGTTAGGTGCAACATATTTAACCGTGCTTAGGCTTCGTTGATTATATGTGAGGCTCTGGATCATATGAAAGTTATGCCAATTTTCTGAAGTCTAGAAGAATATGGTCAACTGCAGAAAGTGGTTTGATTTATAGATGACTTTTGGTTTTTCTTATTTCCTATTTCCATTTCTATCCCTATAATTTCAGCCAATTGAGGTGTCTAGAAAATAATTGGTTTCTTTTCTTATTACATATTTTCATTTTTCTTTTGTTAGCTTTGACTCTGATGTGATATTTTTGTTCATGTTCTACAGATTGATGAAGGCGATGGTGCATTTTATGGACCGAAGATAGATATCAGTGTATCTGATGCATTAAAGAGGAAATTTCAGTGTGCCACATTGCAGGTTCAGATTGTTGACATTTATTTTTTCTGGCTTTCTGGCTTTTTTACAGTAATGCAGAATTTTCATGTAATGAATGAATGTCTGTCTCTGTTTGCAGCTTGACTTCCAGCTTCCGGATCGTTTTAAGTTGGAATATTCAGCAGAGGATGAAGCCAAAAGTGAAGCACCTGTTATGATACATAGAGCAATCCTAGGTTCTGTTGAGCGTATGTTTGCTATACTATTGGAGCATTACAAGGGCAAGTGGCCCTTCTGGCTTAGTCCCCGTCAAGCGATTGTCTGCCCTGTGTCTGAGAAATCCCAGTCTTATGCATCACAGGTTAGTTTGCTGTATGCTTTTTAACCCCTAGATGAGGAACTTCATAGTGCATCATATAACATATAAAATTTTGCTTGTCAACACTCTTGAATTCTCCCTTACAATTTCGTTGACCTTATGATTGGCATGGGAATGCATGCAGGGTGATGGGGTTTTACTTCACATGACTTTAGGGGTCTTGGTTTTCTTGTTACATTTACTGACATGATATACTCACCTGAGCCCCTTGTTTCATGCACAAAATGGATGGCAAATATTTATTTTATTGTATCAGATATACTCTGTACATGATGACATGGTCTAAGTTTTGCTTGTATATTTTTCTATCGCGCTACTCAGCTTGGATGTTTTTGTTGAGCTAGTTTCAGTTGTGTAACCAGTCGTGTCGTGGCACAATAGTTTTCAAGTTTATTATTGAGCAATGCTTGTGAAAGGGACTCACTAATTCCATCCTTGCAGTGATAGTGGATTACAGAGTCCTTTTTAGCTGTGGATTGATCTAGTTTTGGGTGCGAAATGATGCAATGCGAATAGCTTTTTGATTGTATTATTTATCATATTTGGACCCTAATAACACTGAACACAAATCAATGCATTTTCTTGTTACAATTAATAGGTGCGGGATCAGATTCATGAAGCTGGCTATTTTGTCGATGTGGATGCAACCGACAGAAAGATCCAGAAAAAGGTGTTTTTGCAATTTCCATCCTTGACATCAAATTAGCATCCTACAAACCAATAACATATTCTTTGTTATGAATGCCCTTCCTGTATTCTGGTGACATGCATTGGCTCAATTGTGGTCTTTCAGTGGTTATTATTGCAAATATGGATGCTACACGATTAGATTTTAGTAAATTTTTAGCCTTTTGTTCAGGTACGAGAAGCTCAGTTGGCACAGTACAATTATATACTGGTTGTTGGCGAAGAGGAATCCAAAACTGGACAGGTAATGCAGTTTTTCTATTAATTGAACTAAGTATACGTGATTGCTTGATTTAACAAGTGTGACCTGCTGCTTTTTATAGGGATGCTGAGTATTTTACTTGCCTTGGATACAAGTGAATATTAGTTTTGTGGATTTCCAAATCCATGTAGATCATCAGCTTATTTTCAATTAGGAATCACCAAATACTAGCATGAATCTGGATATTATGCTATAGGAACCTCTTTTATTTTGGAACCACTGTCATAAACTATAATAAATATCCCAGTGTTCTCCTAAAAGATCTATATTTGGACTATTTTTTCTTCTCTTTTCCAATAGAAAAAATAATTGTTGTCGTCCTGCGTTGTTTCCAGGTGAGTGTGCGGGTGAGAGATAACGCTGACCATTCAGTGATGAGTATTGAGAGCCTGCTCGGACTCTTCAAGGAATTAGTTGCAGATTTCCGTTAGGTGGATACACATGTTCAAAGTCATTATTACTGGTGTTCTTGTACTATGGCTATACGTTTTGCTTCTGAGCAACAGCTGCTTCTTAGGTTGATTTCCCATTAAAGGGAAAAGAATAGAGAATCCTTTTAGTGTGTATGAGTGTGTACACCCCACCCCCATTATTCCCCAATTTACACATTGGATGTCGAAGAAAGGGAAAATTCCTCCAGGCTTTCGCTTTCCTCTTACGATGGTTTATGTTCAATTCCATGTCAGTTTCTATGCGCACCAACTTTCATGTCTTTATTCAATGAATAAAAACATATGAACAGTGTTCTAGTAAGAGCTAGTTATCCAGCAACCTGGCAATGGTTTGCATCTTTAGGATCCATAGATATTTTCAGTATTGAGAAGACTGGTCAAGTACTGAGAAGTAGGAAGCTGGTCTTTTTCTACAGATGTACTCGTCGGGCAACCAGCAGACGGAAAAGCAACAGAGATGCTGTCTTGAAATTTGCTTTCCTTTTTTGCGTCTTTAATGGGTCCTCGTGATGGTGAGAGAGGCCAGGATTTATTTTCATCCCAGGTCTTTCATATTCCTGGTTTCCGCGCTCGAAAATTGAAATGATTATCTGTACTTCTATGGTGTTGATAGACCAACCTCGTCCATGGTGAAAAGCATAGCAGTTCGAACAGCCAGCTTGAAGCTTTGTGGACCTCGTCTCCGACCTCTATATATTGGTATTCTATGTAGTTGTCTAGGTCGATGAGAACAGATATTAGTTAATGCACTGATTTATTTAGAAGGATAGCGCTACCAAAAGAACATTTTCCATATGATTTTAATAATAGAAATTGTGGTTCTTTTAAAAATTAAAGAAGTAGAAAATATTCATTTTTTATTACAACATGTGGGTGGGATAGTTTTCTATCTGAAAAACCAAAAAAGGAAGAAAGATAGAGAACATTTCCTCTTTAAATAAATATTATGAACACCAACTATGACAGTTTAGTAAATAAATTAATTTTTTTTAAAAAAAAGTAGAAGAGATATAAAAGTAAAGAAAGCTCAACTGTGTATATGAATACAAGCTCGAGTTAAATATTAAAAAATTAAATTTAAAAAAATAAATCAAGTTAACTTGCCAAACTCAAATAAAAAATATTAATTAATAAATATAAAAAAACATAAATCAATCTAAATAATCCATAAAACTCATAAATCAAGTTATAATCATGTAAAAAATAAAATACTTCCTAAATTATGAATATCAAAGTGAAAAAGAATTTACATTTCCGTGTTTATTGCTCTGTTGAAATGTCAAGTACTTTTAAGTATATGCTAATAATAATATATATGTAAAAAAATCTAATACCGTTGATTTTTTAGTGAAAAATGGAATCACATTCTTTGTATCCGAAAGGAAAGAATACTAGTTTAGGATTGGTGAGGTAGTGCGCGATGGTAAAGAACGTCGGCAGCGCACCAAATTGACCTGGGCTGTCCAAGGTGAATGATCAATAGAAAACAAAGAGGTATATGTCATCGTGACATTCTCAAAATCAAAAGCCATTTGCAGACACAAATTACAAGCTATTGAAAACGGAAAAACACACAAACAGGCAAGAATGGAGGGGGAAATCAAGAACTTGATCAAGGCATCTCTCTCAGTTTTGGCATCTTTAATCTACTGTCATTTCATATCATCCAAGATCCCAAAAGGTAAGCTTAGGCTTGTCTCTCTCCTTCCCATTTTCTACCTCTTCATAACCCTTCCTCTCTACTTCTCCTACTTATTTCCAAATACTATTGCCTCCTTGTTCATCTCCTGGTTAGCCAATTTCAAGCTTGCCCTCTTTGCCTTCGATCACGGTCCGCTTTCATGTGACCAATCCAACTCCCTCCTTCAATTCATCTCTAAAGCTCTCCTTCCCATCAAAATAAAGCAAAATGAAAAGTACCCATCTTCTCGAACACCCCAAAACCCACCGAGATTAGCTCTGAATTTGGCGACGAAAGTCTTGCTTTTTACCATCTCAGTTGGCGTGAATGATTACAAGGGCAGGTTTCACCAAAAATTGGTCCTTGCTCTATACTGTGGCATGGTGTACTTGTTGGTGGACATCATTTTTGGTGTATTCAACGCTACGGTACATGCCATACTACACTTGGAGCTAGAACCACCGTCCAATGAGCCTTATTTGTCAACATCTTTGCAAGATTTCTGGGGCAGAAGGTGGAACCTCATGGTAACAAACCTACTGCGCCATACCGTATACAAACCCGTGAGGTCTTCTTTGGGATCCTTGCTAGGTGAGTGGGCCCCGCTCCCGGCAGTGGCGGCTTCTTTCCTAGTCTCCGGTCTCATGCACGAGCTCCTATTTTACCGCGTCACCCGCGCAAGCCCTTCATGGGAAGTCACGCTGTTCTTTGTGCTGCAAGGGGTGTGCTTGGTCGTGGAGCTTGCTATGAAGAGGTGGTTTGGGGGTAGATGGCAGCTGCATTGGGCGGTTTCAGGGCCATTGACGGTGGGGTTCGTAATGATGACAGCCATGTGGCTATTCTTTCCGCCACTAATTAGATCGGGTGCCGACGAACATGCCATCGAGGAGTGCAAGATGTTTTTTCACTTTGTGAAAGAAGAGGGGCTAAAATGGATAGGAAAGTTAATTTGATGCTGTATTTCTTACATTGCATAAAATTGTATTTGACCTCTTTTGACTTTTGTGCTGGGAAACTTTATTAGTGTGGCAGAGGATCATTCATTTTTTCTTCCATCTATTATTGGGTTCCACTAGCATTCGTTATTTATTTTTTTAAAATCATATTTTGTTTTTTTTTATTATTATTACAAACTCTACTATTATATTTAATTAATTACTAACTTTAAGTTCATGATGTGTAAAATTAATCCAGATACATTTAAGTTAACTTAAATATCTATATTAATAAAAAAATAATTATTAATAAACCAAACACCACCATGATTCACACTTCACCTTAACCAATTCACATTACAACTGTTTTCTTGCATCCCTATCATTTAAGGGCGTGTTTGGTATTGCGGTAGCGCTGTTGTGGTTGTGGTTTGAAAAAAAGTTATTTTATAAAAAATGCTTTTAGTTGAGGTTGGCTTGTAAAAATATATGTTTGGTTAAAAATATGGTTGAAATTGAGGTTGAACAAAAAGTAGTTTAATGTGTTTAATTAAAAGAATGTTTTTCAAATTAAGGTTATAAAATAATTAAAATATATATATAAATATTGATGGATTTTAATTTAAATATTGTAGATTTAACTACTACTATTACATCATGAAATAAATAATACTTTATATAAAATATTTTTTATTGTTCCATTAAACTATCTATAATTCCATTACGTACAAAGTTCATCCGACAAGAACTACAGTTTCCATAATTTTTTGAGCGTACAATAAAATTAAATAAAATATTATCATGAATAAAATTGAGATTACAGTACGAGTAAATTTAATTCACCTTAAACTAATTTAAAAAAACAAAAAAAATTATTGTTCGCGTTCATATGAACAGTGTGAGTTAAATCAATTTACTACACTTGTTTTTCAAAAAAATAAAAATAAATTGTTCACTTTAATGAACAGTGTGACAATGGAGCATGGCTCCACTGTTCAGTGATTCCTCCCACACGAGAAGCAGTAAAATTGTGCTTCTATAGAGTGGCGGAGCCAAGATTTTTTAAATGAGGGAACAAACTATTAACAAATACTTGATATTATATATTATGCATTATGTAGAAATATATTACATAGAGAAATTAATTTGAAACATATGTACTAATGCATATCAAATAAATTAATGTAATAATACTTTTAAAATGAAAAAACTAACTTGGGTTAATTGGTTTTTTTCACAATTGGTTTTTTAGGTTATTTTTTTTATTTAATTAATTTTTCGGTTTTTTCTTCACCTCTAAAGTTAACAATAGCTAATTTAGATTAATTGATAACCAACAAAAAAAAATAAATCTACTAGATATTATTAATATTAATATAAAAGAAATTAAAGAAAAAAAAGATTAAGAAGGCAATTATTCCCTTATTACCCTACGTGGCTCCGCCCCTGCTTCTACAAAATCTACAGCACAACTATATTTTTGATGGATCCTACCAGTATAAACATATGTGTTTTCTTTAACCAAATGGTAATATTTATGATTACGACTGAATTTCATCCGCAATCACATCACTAAACTGCTTCAAAAATCAAACTAAACACAACTGTAAATTAAAATATTACGGAATACTATCATGATGGTCGGTCAATATTTTTTTTTATATATATATATATATACAGACTTATTTTATTTATATTCTAAATCATAGAGAACAGGCATTTTTAAAGTCCACGTGGAGGTTGGCGGCCACAAAAAACAAAAGTATGTTGAATATTTAAAGATACAGTGAAATTTGATGTTCAACTTAGAGAATCATAGACTAATTAACAATTAATACTGTAGACATTACTCCGTCTAATGTGGACTTTAATAGTGTAGTGATTGTTTCGCCATTTAATTATTACAAGACTCAATAGTATTAGTAGCCATCAGGAGGGTTTTTTGCCTCCTTTTTCGGGGTTCTTACTTCAGGCTGTTTTGGCTTTTCCATTCCTTTCTTTCTTTCTGACACCATAATTGTTTTTTTACACAAGGAAAAAGAAAGGGCAGACAAGAGGAGGGCTTGGAGAGAGAAGTTAGGAGCCTGTTGAGAGACAAAAAAAAAGAAAAAAAAAGAGGAGCAACTGGGATCGTTTGTCACCCACATGAACATTAATGTAAGAGTCTTGTTTTTTTACTTGAGTTTTGGGTTTTCTTTGGGTGGTAAACATTGTTTTTTTACTGATTGTTTTTTTCTTTTTGTTTGGGTTTGTTTTTCTAGTTCCTTCAACTTTTTTGTAGGCAAATCTGATGTGTGGGTTTTAACACGAAAACTGATTTAAATAGGTCTTTGTTGATTTTAGCATAGTTTTAAAATTCAACCCGGCTTGGCAGGTCGACCTGAGGCTGGAACCGGGCCGGGTTGATGAAAAAATAGGATAATTCATGACCTGATGCGACCTGGCCGACCCAGTGGGTTGACTCGGTGACCCGGCAAAACCCGGTGACAACTCGTTGACTTTTTTTTTTTACTAAAATGATGTCATTTTAAATTTTTTTTAAAATAAGGATTGGCTTGATCAAAATCTGGAATCTAGATCTTAAACCAAGCTGGGTTTAAAAACTATGGATTTTAAGAGTGATTGGTTTCCTTCTGCGTGCTATTTATTTTCTTATAAAAAAAATACCAGTTGTTGAAATTAATGAGTTTTTGGGTTGTTCTTACAGGCTAGGATGACTCACACTTCTATTTCAGGTGCCTATTTGTTCAACAGGGAGTGGAATTGGCAGATATGGTCATTTTTTTATTAGAGAATATGTAGACACATATTATGAAAAATTAGTTGTATAACCCGCGCGATGTTGTGGGTTAATTTTTTTTTGTATAAAAAATATTAAAAAAGATTAAAATCTAAAAGTGTTAAGTTTTTTTGCAAAGCTATACCCAAGAGTCTTGGGTTTGGCTGTAAGCCTGCAACGACTGACCCAAGAGTAATATTTATAATATTAAAAATAACATTAAACTTGCATGACCCAAGTTTAAGTGGGTCTAGCTGCAATTTTAGACTCAATAGCCTTGGACGTGGGTCTGTCTGCAAGGTCGTGTCATAAAAATGTAATAATTAAATAGATTAATTAAAAAGAAAAAAACAAAGAAAAAAACCAACATGAAGAAAAAAAACTAATGAAGAAAAAGAAAAAGAATATGAATTAATTAGGTTAACCCTTTAAACCAGGTTAACCCGTCAAACCTTGGATTCGTATCGTGAAAGTTTGATAATTAAATGGGATAAAAAAACATTGACGGGTTACCCATAATTAACTAGGCTAACCCGTCATACCAGATTAACCCGTCAAACCCGAGATCTGTATCATGAATGTTTGATAACTAAATAGAAAAAAATTTAACATTAACAAACTAAATTAAACGGAAAAAATTAATTAAAAAGGAAAAAAAACAGAAATAAACAAAAGGCATTAGCCTTTTCACTGTAAACTGCACTGTAAAGAAAAGGAAAAAAAATCTGAATTAACTAAGTTAACCCTTCAAATCAGGTTAATGTGTCAAACCTGAAATTCGTGTCATGAAAGTTTGATAACTAAATAGAAAAAAAAATTGACGGGTTAACCCATAATTAACTGGGTTAACCCGTCAAACCAGGTTAACCCGTCAAACTCGGGATATGTGCCATGAAGGTCTGATAATTAAATAGAAAGAAATTTAACATTAACAAACTATAATAAATTAAAAAAAATTAATTAAAATGAAAAAAAATTCGAGCTAACCCATCAAACCCGGGATACGTGTCATGAAGGTCTGATAATTAAATAGAAAGAAATTTAGCATTAACAAACTAAACTTAACGAAAAAAATTAATTAAAACAAAAAAAAGCAAAAAAAATAAAATTCCAGGTTAACTCATCAAACTCGAGATCTGTGTCATGAAAGTCTGATAACTAAATAAAAAAATAACATTAACAAATTAAATTAAACAAAAAAAATTCATTAAAAGAAAAAAAACAAAGAAAAAAGCAAAAAAAAATCAAAAGGCATAAAAAATGAAAAAAAAATAAAAATAGAAAAAAAAAGACAGCTCAGCCTTTGGAGTGCAGACTGCACTTTGCAGTCCAAAACCAAGTCAACCCGTTAAACCTGCGAAACGTGTCATGAAAGTCGATAGTTAAATAGAAAGAAATTCAACATTAACAAACTAAACCAAACGAAAAAAATTAATTAAAACGAAAAAAAAAACAAAAAAAAATCAGATTAAGCCGTTAAACTCGAGATCTGTGTCATGAAAGTCTGATAACTAAATAAAAACAAAATTAATATTAACAAACTAAATTAAACAAAAAAATCATTAAAAGAAAAAAAAACAAAGAAAAAAGGCAAAAAAAACCCCTGAAAGACATTAAAAACTAAAAAAAACAGAAAAAAATTAAAATAAAAAACATCTCAGCCAAAGGCATCGGTGTAAAAAAATTTAAAAAAAAAACCTAAATCATCAGAGTTTTACTGTGGACTGCACTGTGCAGTCTACAGTAAAACACTGATGCGTTTTAGTATATGTTACAATTGTTTCGCGGCAACAAAAATCATGAACGATAAATAAAATGTATTTAAAAAAAATTAAAAGATTAATATAATTTAAGATATTTAATATTACAATATAGGTAACTTACTTGACTGCATCTAATAAATTTATTAATTAAAAGTAATTTATAATAGAAATTAACACACAAAATTTATTAAATAAAGTAAGTGAAAAAAACACCATGTAAGGTTTAATATATTAAAATTAGTATAAGAAAATACACACCGAATCTATATAAAATATATAACAGAAAAACATTATAAATGAGTAATACTAATCTTTAGAAACGATAAAACACCCAATATAACTAAACAATATTTGCTATTTCAAAAAGGCTAAATAAGGCAATAAAAAAAAAACATAGAGAAGGGGTATTAACTAAAACATTTATATAGAAATTACTTTACAAAAAACATAAAAAAATTAGTATTAATAAAAAAATGAATGAAGTCAGAATAATATTTTTGGTTGCATGAAGGAGACACCAAAATAAATCTAAAAAAATCTTAAAATAATATTTTTAGTTGCCGGAATCAGCCACACACGTCATTCAAATATGACATAGCGGGTTAACACATTCCAATAATTTTTTAAAATATCTTTAATTTATTAAAAAACTAAACTAACCATTACTTTATCCAAAAAAAGCAACAACAAAATATTGCAATAACAAAAGTTAAGGCATAAGAAATTAAACCTTAAGGGCAAGGAGGTATTTTGATTGTGCAGATAAAAAAGGATAAGATAAAAAACACCTTTTTTTTGCAATCAAAGTATTTTTTTTTTTTGTATATAAGAGCAAATTGATTATTTTAGTGTACATTTATAATTAAAAATAATAATCTACTTCTTTAGTATTAATCTTAAAGGTATTTATAACAATTTATTATGCAATCTAAAAAGCAAATACCCATGATGCCCTTAGTCAATTTAAAAATATCAAAATATCCTCATTACACAAATAACACGACTATCAACATAAATTTTTTTTTTTTAAGGGCAAGATAATAAAATCCTTGTTCTCGTCTACAATGAAACATATCTAGGAAAACAATGAATTCACCTTCCTTTCAGTTTTTTTTTTTTTTTTAACAGTCAAGGTAAAGTGGCATTTAGAAAAGTCGAAATAAACATAAATTTAATGCTATTTGTAAATGCCTTGATTTATCAAATTTCAGAGGCATTTATTTTTAGTTTTACCGGTGTTTATTTTCTTTGCCTCTGTAATATATAGTTTTTAATATATATATATATATATATATATATATATATATATATATATATATATATATATATAAGGTTATCGTATGGAGGGTGATAAGGATCTTAGTGGTATATGCTAATGCCATTAAAGCCCTTCATAATTGCCATTAAAGGGCAATTATGTTGCACTGACATTCACTATGGTCATCGTATCCTTCAAACCTTACGCTTAAGGATTTTTATTTTCTTTTCTATTTTTTTTTCCCTCAAGAGGCGTCGTGAATGGCTGATGCAGTGTCAGGCCACCAAGAGAGAAGGTCCAAAGGAGAAGAAAATGGCCACAAGCACAAAAGTTAACTGTGAACAAATCTTAAGAGAGCGAGTTGACTCGGGGCTCCACCTGTGAGGCCAAGCTCAAGACGAGAACTGTTTAGACTCGATCCTCCCTGCTCTACCAATGTCAAATCAGAGAAGCTGAGCAGGTTAGCAAGAATGTATTATCAGGTCGAGCCTATGGAATCTAAACTTTTGGAACTAAGTAACTAAGCTGTCAAAATTGTAACGATTGTTTTATAAGATGCTTTTTCTATAAATATATTAAAAAAAATATTTTTAATATCATCACAATTAATTTTAAATAAAAAAATCAAAATCTAACCACACGGAACGAAATGCCAGACGGGGTCTTCGTGATAGGGACAAGGAGGTCCGAAAAGCTTATCTGAATATTGATTCAACGTCTGGATTTCATTCATTAATAGCACATCGCTGCAGCTGTCTTGCTGCAAAGTGGAAATGGGTTTGAAAGCAGCAGCTCCATTCGTGGGGATGGTAATGGCAGAGTGTGCACAAGTTGGGCTAATGATTTTAAGCAAAGCAGCCATGTCAGATGGCATGACCAATTTCATCTTTGTCCTTTACTCCAATGCCCTTGCTTCCCTCATTCTTCTCCCTTCTTCTTTCTTCCTTCACAGGTATTCTACTTTTCATTGCATCCCATGCGCTGTTATTAAATAAAAGTTGCTTCTCTTTCTTGGGTTTCAAATTCCTTGATTACGTAATTTGTCAGATCAGAGAGACCTCCACTCACCTTCCCTATTCTCTGTGGATTCTTCTTGCTTGGTCTATTTGGGTATGCGATTTTAATTTATTTTGATTTTGTTTGATTGAATCTTTATTGCTTTATTTGGTTTTGATTGGGATGATTTGCTATGTTTGTTCAGCTGGTTGGCGCAGATATTTGGGTATGCGGGGATTAACTTGAGCTCTGCTACACTTGGCACTGCCATGCTCAACCTCATTCCTGGTCTTACTTTCATACTTGCCGTTGCTTTCAGGTTAACCTCTCCTCTTGATTTTGCTTACTCACTGAATTTGATGTCCATGAATTATGATGAACTTTTAAAGTAGAATTGACTTCCATATTTCCTTTCTTTTCTATCGGTGAGTATGATATATCTGGTATTTCATGAAACTAACGGCATTTAAATATTTAATTCAGATGGAAAAAAAGTCAGGTCCGTGCATGTTGATACTGTTGATTTTTATATCTAGTAGATAAAAAAATTCTTATCGGATTTTGGGGGCAGGCAGCATCCAAAGATATCCAACTTCTGATTAGTTAAAAGTTAAAGCAGCTCAAATTTTAATTCCCAGTCACTTGGAAAACCTATCAAGAAGGCTGACCAGGTCATAGTGGAGTGATCAGAATCCTGTTTTGAGCCTTGAACACAATGCTGGGGAAAGATAAATTCCTCAATCACTAAGAGAACTTTTGGAGAACGTGTCTTCCAAGAGCTATTGACAAACCTGTAGAAGGAATACTATTAGGAGCAATAGCCATGTTGTAGGGCTTGGAAGCTGGAACAAGAAATTTTTGAATCATTATCACTACACCTGATTTTTTCTTCTCGTTTTCTTTAATTATGTTCTAGGCTCAACAATAGCAGTTCTAGCTTTTTTTGATTCGGTAATACACACTAGGAGCTAGCATCTGAGGGGCCCTTTCCAGGACAGGTCCTTATTGTTTTCCCTCAGATCCTATTTATATTGGATGGTTATAGATTCATTGTGATTTTTCATCACAAGAAAGTTGGAGTGGGAGATTTTCTCTTAGACATCGTTGGAACTTGCAACCTACTTACTAATGGTCGGGCTAGTAATGAAGGGTACTCAGATCGTGTCATGGAGGAAGCCTGCAGGTTATTATGGATCTTACTTTAATTAGTGATTCAGCAGAGAGATTCACCTAGTTTACTTCATTTTGTGCATGAGATTATGCCCTGAGTTTTTTCAAAGGTTTTTATTGGTTTTTGCAAAATCTTTGTTTTCTAGGGTATTCTCCTAAATAATGGCAAGCCCTTTTTTGAGGAACCAGTGCTTCTACAAGTTAGAGCAGCTTTCTGAGGTTGGCAATGGAAATATCAACTTCAGTTGGGTTTTCCATTTTACAACTTCTATTCCATCTTTCACTCTCCAAAAGTTCTCTAAGAATGAAATTATTAAAATTAGACAGAAATTTATCCTTGTACAATTAATTTCCTTTTTATGTTGGCAAAGAACCATTAGGCTGGAGCTTGTCTGTTGTCGCTTAACTCTCCATTGCTTTCCCTTGACATTGGAATCTGATTTTCTTTTCTTTTCTTTCCTTGTGTTTTTGCTGTTTTGTTTTTGTTTCCATTTTGTCCAGAATTTCTATTGTCAAAAGGAAAATAAAAACAAAACAAAGTGCTGCTCTCTAATAGAGCTGAAATACTTGATTAAGACTAGTAGCGAAAGTTTTGCAGACTGGAGATGCTACTGGGAAATAGGATTGAAATAAATTAGCATAAACATTACATGGGTATAAATCTATGACCGGTTGTCTCAGGATGGAGAAACTTGACTGGAGGAGCTCCAGTTCCTTAGTTAAATCAACGGGAACAATAGTATCGGTTGCAGGGGCATTCGTTGTCTGTTACTATAAGGGCCCCCCACTTCTGATGGCACCCTCTACTTCAAACTTGCCTCAAGAGCTTCTCTCGCAGCAGCAAAATTGGATTATTGGAGGGCTGCTCCTTGCAGTTGATTGTGTTATGGCTTCTGCATGGCTAATTATACAGGTAATATTTATTAAAAATCTCAAAGGAAAATGAAAACTAGTTTCAACAGTTACAGAAAAAGAATTTCTAACTAATGTTCTTCATGTTTCAGGCATTGATCCTTAAGAAATATCCAGCAGAGCTTATTGTAGTCTTTTTTTACTGCTTCTCTGTGACCATTTTGTCCACAATTGTTTGTTTGTTTATGGAGAGGGACCCTGGTGCTTGGAGTTTAAAACCTACTGTAAGATGGATTGCTGTTGTGTATTCGGTAAGCAGTGAAAAAATCTTCATATTTTTCATGTAGAAAAAGACATAATAATCTGCTATCTACATGCTTAATCTCTTTTGCACCTACCAATGCAAGCTTTAATATTGTGGATTGGTGTAAGCAATTTTGGTTCTCATTCCTACTTGGCTTCTCTGAATGATGTCTGTTTTTCTTTAACTTGAAAATAATGACTTAAAACTTTAATAAGTTGTAACGCAGGGAGTTTTCGGCTCTGCATTCCAAGTTGGCGTTTCTACCTGGTGCCTGCATAAGACAGGACCTGTTTTTGTTGCAATGTTCAAGCCCTTGGGAATTGTCATCGCAGCTGCTGTTAGTATCATCTGCTTAAGGGATACTTTGTATCTTGGAAGGTATATTTTCTTTTTTATTTTTTTGTTTGAAGGTGGTAATAGGTTTGATATTTTATCATGCTGCCAAGTTGGTTCTATTCCTACCTTGTTATATTATCTTTCTCTCTATAATAAAGAGAAGACACAAGGACACATCATTTACCATCCTAGTTGAAATATTTAGTTTGGTCGGTGCAACTGTGATTGTCATCGGGTTTTATTCGGTGATGTGGGGAAAAGCCAAAGAAGAAAAGGTGGGAGTGGATGATGGGGTAAGGAGCTTTGAATCAAGCAGCCAAAAGGTCCCACTCCTGCAAAGCCATACAGAAGAAACACAGTAGTTTTGTACAGCAAACGAAAGAAAGGTAATTTCAATCCTCTTTACCTACAAATCATACCCATGCATGAATGCATACACAAAAAACAAGCGCTCGCACCACATTTGATCGACACACAAGCCTGCTTGTAAGCACATTGAAGGCACCCATGTTAAAAGCTGCCCTTGCATTATGTCGAAAGTTGAGTGGTTCAGGACTTCATTACCTGGCTTCTTTTATCCTTAAAATGAATCTCCAATTTCTTATTCAATTGAGTTCGTGGAGTCATTTCCCATGTATCAGTCGTGCTTTTAGCTAATTGAAAGCTTGTTGACTCAAAATGAATCTCATTACATTCTGAATATATGATCGACATTGTACCATAACTCATGCACCACAGTATAGTAGCATCTGGTTACTTAATGTGGAATACAGTTTGGTTTGGATTAGAGCTGCTTGCGTTGAACCAGCCGAAAATATTCCTTATATGATCTTGGGGTTTAATGGCGTATTTTACCCCTAAAATATGGATTTGGTAAAATAAGGCCTGGACTACCGATTTGATAGATTAATTTTATGGGTGATCAGTGAGCAAGTAGTTGTATTGTATTGGTTATTCTTTGAGTCTATTTAAAAAAATAAAAAGATACAACTAGGATTGAGATATTCTTATTATTTTTTGTAGGTCATGAATTTTATATTTTCTTCTTCATTGTGTGTTTCTTTCTTTAAAATGAGCTCAAAAAATAACTAACAGGATGCTACTAGTTATTCCCTACGCACCGCAAAATCTTTCAATTTGACCTATTGTATTTTCAAAATATAATTTTTTGGGAAAATCAGGGCATGTCGTCAAATTTGACCATTGATACTAGCTGTTAAAATTTGATCATTAGTCAATGTTATAAACAACGACGTTTTGAAGAAAATTCAATTTTTTACTGATAAAATAATTAGAAAATATTTTTCTTCTTTTCTGTCAATGTGTCGGTATCATTTTCTAGTATTGTTCTTTATTTCTTCCTTTTTATAATGAGCTGTACAAAGTCATTGCGTGGAAGCTGTGTTTGAATTTACGCATGATAACATCTCATGTTTCTTATATGTCTATAACAGGAGGAGGAAGAAGTCCAGATAAAATAATATGTTAAATGCATGAACACATCAGTTTATGAGAGATATCAGCTTGTGGAATGACCAATGTATTTGGACACTTGGGTTGTGAGCTCAGGAAGGTCAGCCCCTCCCTCCTTCAGTGGGATGATTAATGTCGAGGAGGAATAGAGCCGGAACCCAACAGCAATGCACAGGGTAAGCTCACTTCCTAAAAAGGGAAAGAAATTCGTCCTCGTGAAATATCTGTTGAAAATCTCCACATTTATTGGATTGTTAATT
>Ga0325401_1000526_pt1 | contig 27991 bp, 12 predicted proteins | sample PopdelMetagenome_FD_205666 | JGI IMG/M metagenome (GOLD analysis project Ga0325401, IMG submission 205666) | Populus deltoides microbial communities from Bellville, Georgia, United States - Xylem-PdKOR-R2 | ecosystem: Host-associated > Plants > Phyllosphere > Stem > Wood/Secondary xylem | place...
TCACTTCTCTACAAGCTAAAAGGATTATTCAATTTCGAACTCCTGTGTACTTGGTTTTTATTTATAAGGTGTATCTCTATATTAACATGATGTATTTAAATGAATTTAATAATTTTTTTAAATGATGAATTCCAGTATTAAAAACTAAAATATCAAATTCATTGAATGCATACTATTAGCCACGTGTGAGATAACATTGGTTATTATGAATCTATCTTGTTGCCATGCTTGCTTAAGAACATCAAAACCTTTTGTCGGCACGGTGCCTCTTATTTTTTTTAGCAGGTCGGTTTTGGCAGTTCAGCAAGGAAAGGAGCGTGACTGGCACGTGGCAGTGGTGGGGGAGAAGGCCGTTAGAGAAGAGGGTTATGGCGAGTGGGGCTCCCATGACAGGCTGGACTGACAAGATTTTAGCACCGTTCGTCCCCTGATTCTGCTTCTCAACTCTTGTCGTTTTCTGCCAGCTCACCACTTCCGTGCGTCCTTTTCACTCCCTTCTCATTTTAAATCAATTTTAAAATAAATCCATCGGACGTAAATGCTCTCCAGCCTGTCTTTGGTCAAAGTCACCTCTCATTTTATTTGCCTTTTTCTTTTTAAAAAATATTATTATTTTCTCCTTAGCGGATAAGAATCACATTCTCACACCCCCCCCCCCTCCCGTCCATGTCTTAATCCCCACGTTTTTTCTCTTCCAAAAAATCCTTTTATTATAATTAGAGTGGTTGACATGTTTTAAAAATGTTTCTAAGATTATTTTGAAAAATATGAAATTAATTTCTCAGATACTTTTTTTATATATAATTTTTTCATGTTAATATAAAAATAAAAAAAAATCTATTTCTTATCTTAATATATTTTAAATTAAAAAATATATATTTTTAAAAGTTATATTGGTTTTTTATAACTAAGATCTTGGACTGTGGATACCTATAGGTTTTTTATGACTTCGAAACCGCAGCACTAACAAATAACAATATAATCTTAAAAACAAAAGAATCTCGAAATTTGAATTTCAGTTAGGCATTTTTAGTTTTTTCCTCTATATTTGTGTGTGAACTTGACGAGCTGTACTATGCCAACTGCAGATAAGTCAGTTATTTCAATCTCGAGTGGAAGTGAGTGGTGATTGTCAAACACTGTTCGGTACTGCGGCATCGATCGTGTTTTTTTAAATAATATATTTTTATTTATTTATTTTTTCTGCTGTTTTTGGATTTTTTAGATAGTATTTGTTATTGTTTACTTTTCAAATAGCTTTTAAAAAGTTAGATAAACGAACAGATGACGCGTGTTAGTTTGACAGCTGTTTACTAGTAACTGCCTTGCCAGGAAGAATCCTCACTCTTTTAACGGCCATAACCGGTCATTGTAACCGGCTTAACCAGTCATCCCTAACCCTTCCATGTATATATATACCCCCCCGTTTCCACTCCTTTCACTGTTCTTTCATATAAACCACGGCGAGGCTCTGCCTCCACCACTTGAAAAGAAAACCCTCCTCTTAATTTATATTTAATTTAGGGTTTAATTTATCTCTAAATCAATCCATGGCTTCTATGAGAAAAGATGTGGATCGGATTAAAGGTCCATGGAGCCCCGAAGAAGACGAGGCGTTACAGAGATTAGTCCAAACCTATGGACCAAGAAACTGGTCTCTGATAAGCAAATCAATCCCTGGTCGATCTGGGAAATCATGCAGGTTGCGATGGTGCAACCAGCTATCCCCTGAGGTCGAGCACAGACCATTTAGTGCTGAAGAAGATGACACAATCATCAGGGCCCATGCTCGTATCGGCAACAAATGGGCCACCATCGCCCGCCTTCTCAATGGGCGCACCGATAACGCTATCAAGAACCACTGGAACTCAACCCTCAAGAGAAAATGTTCTTCCATGTTTGATGACTTAAACGACGACGCACAACAACAGCCTCTTAAAAGATCCGCAAGTCTCGGGGCGGGTTCGGGTCTACACTTGAACCCGAGTAGCCCATCCGGATCCGATTTGAGCGATTCAAGTATACCCGGCGTGAATTCATCTCCCGTTTTCATGCCGCCAGCCAAAACCGCCTCTCTTGTCCCACCTAGTTTGTCGATTGACGTGTCCTCTCCGACCGTCGATCCACCGACTTCATTATCCCTGTCTCTGCCTGGATCCATTACTTGTCAGGCTCCGGGTTCTGGCTCAAGTTCTGGATCCCATGCTGTTAACCCGACACCTATGGTGCAAACACCTGCTGCACCCCCACAAGCTGCAGTGGCTGTGCAGCAACAGGAGCAAGTTTCATTTCTGCAACAGAAGAATCCTGGGTCTCGACTTGAGAACCAGTTTTTCAGTGCTGAGTTTTTAGCAGTCATGCAAGAGATGATAAGGAAGGAAGTGAGGAACTATATGTCTGGGATTGAGCAAAATGGGCTCTGTTTGGGAACAGAGGCTATAAGGAACGCTGTGGTTAAACGAATTGGTATTAGCAGAATCGAGTAGCCAAGCAGAAGAGAAGTAGATTGTTAGTGACGGCCATGATCATGATCATCTGGGCATGATGATGAAGCCAGCTGAGTTGACTCGGAGAGAGAATGAGAGAGGAGGGCAAAAAGGAGAAAAAACCTCGTGTTTTTTTTTTTTTAATTTGTTTTCTTTAAAGTTGCTTTAATCGTTGCTTTATACAGAAGTAATAATTTTGGTAGTGTACAGAGCAGTTTTCTTCGGCAGAGAAGAAGAGGATCTCGAAGGAACAAAATTTCTTTTGAATATAAATTGAAAAAAAAAAAAAGGATCTTTCCTTTTATTTTTTTTAATCTTTAATTTAAATTCAAGAAAACTGGAATTAAATGACCTGCACTGAAGTAAAGTGACGCGCAGAAAGGACACAACCGTTTTTGTTTGTATACTGAAAAGAAAAACCAAAAGATGATTTTGTTTTTCCTTCGGAAAAAGGAGAAAAAACTCAGACCGAATGATTTTGTTTGGTTGTTGGCTTGCTTGATGAGGATGATTGAGGGGTTGTACCTGGTAATTTTAAGGATAAATTCTGAATGGTAATAAATCTTTTTATATTTCGAAAAAAATAAACTAGAAAGACATAAACTTGAGACGGCAATTAGAACCGAAAATCTTAAAACATTATCTTAATTGAATTTCTGGATTTATAAAGAAACTTGAATAATAATTTTAACCGTTCTCACGATCTATCATGCTAGATTTTTAAAAAATAAATAATACTAAATTACACTTTTTGGAATTTTGTGTTGGACTTTTAGGTGGGCGTCTTTCGGGTTCGTTTTAACCAGGTCGGAAGGATTGAGTTTGCTGCTTGTGGTTGATGACTCCACTTAATTAACGGTAAGAAAAAAACATTTGAAGATTCGGTGGATGCATTGATTGGATAGGTACTAGGAGAAGCTGGTGCTTAAATTGAGGATGTTTCCGATTGCTGTTCATTCATTATTGTTGCCACTAAAGCATCCAGGGAAACAGCTCCTCAGATACTCTACTAAAATATCTTCAGCCTTGAGAAGTATCACACAATCAATTATCCTTCTTTTTAAAACGGGTTGCTTTCTCTTCTTTTTTTCTGCTTTATTCTTTCTAGTTGGGCTGGAGCCAGCCGAGTGACTTTGGTTACGGATTAATTTGATTGGATCAACCAGATTTTATCAGGTTATTAAATTTTATAATGTTAATATTTTTTTATTTAACTTGAAATACATCTAGGTTAGGTCAAGATGGATGAGTTTTACGAGTTTACCTGCTAAAAACAACCAGGCTTAACAACTACGTTTTTATCTTTATTTTTAAGGTGAAAATTGATGTTGCACAGTTCATATCTAGACATTGTCAACAAGCAACAGTCGCAGCAAAACAAAAGAAAATAATGATGAAATGCAATAAAAAATGACCCAATCCATTTGATTTTTCTAATACTAATCATTCGACAAAAAAAAAAAAATTAAAAAAAATAAAAATTTAAGGTTGAGAAATCATCCAATACTAAAAGTTTTATTCATGTACAAGTAAATCCTTCCTTGGATAAAAGTACTTGAAGTTGATGGCAATGCAATTACTAATGGCTTTCTCAGTCTTTTCAGCTCTCTTTCTCGCTCTCTTCTGCTTGTTGCAAATTCGTTTTTCATCTTCTGCAAACCATAGATACTCTTCAACAATACCCATCTCTGTAAAATGAGAAATCAAACGATGTTTTTGTTCCAGAGAATGGTATTTTCTCTGCAGGGTTCTAATTTTCTGTAGGGGACAATGCTTTCAGCTTCCAACAATAGTTTGGATGGAAAATAGAGATCGACCAGTTAATGCAAAAGGCTCTTAAGTTTTCCCTGCTGAAAACTGGAACGGTTTTTCCTCTGCTTGCTTTGATCATGCGGGGCAATATTCAACCTCCCTCTCTCGAGTGCAACTCCAACTATACTAAACAGTGGCATCCGGCAATCTTGTTCTTCAAACTTCGGAGAAGCTACCCTCTGGAGAAGCTTCAAATCAACAAAAATTGTCTTGTCCCGTCCAGAAGTCAAAGCAACTACTCTTCTAGGCGTGCTGATTCATGGCTAGGCCCGATCATAACCCCAAGTTTTTAAACAAGATACCCTTTTGCTGGCACCGGTTTCAAAAGATTTGGATACGTTGAATTGGTTATGTAAATTCGAGTATACATTTCATAAAAAAATAGTGCTTGTCGAGAAATTCTAGAGTATTCAGAGAGTAATTACCAATACAAAGAAAATAGAAGAATAGTTTAGGCTACAGGAGAATATTCTTATCACTGCTGTTAGACAAATTGAGTACTACACGAGTCTCATTGTCTTGGAATTTAACGAGGAAGATAAAAATCTGAGCATTGATTTAAACACCACTCTCTTAGATTTTTCAAAAGTCTCTCAACGAGATGCAATTCCTTCACACTGAAGTCGACTAAAGAAGAACAATTTGGAAATGACATTCTCAATTCCAAACCTAACTCTCTCATGCTAGGTAGTGAAAGAGACTCTAATAAAGTTGGGCACAGCCTCCTGCGTACCTTGCAAGACAAGATAGCTAAAGATAGTTGGCATATACCATCTAGATAATCAATTTAGCTTAAGTAACTACTGGATTCTCACAAAAGGGTTCGCAAGTGAATGGCATACACTTGAATCTCAGAAGTTTTTAACATAGAAATGGGATAGATTAAAATGGTTCAGTTGTATTTGATGGTGTATTATGTACAAATTGACATCCTTACGCCCCCAACCTAGTGATCTTGTTTGATGGTGTTTGCTTCAGAATCTTCTGGGACATGATATGTTGAGAGGAAAAAAGCACTCTGATTCTTCTGTAGAAACCTGCATGGAAATAGACAGTATATCAGAATGACGGAATTCCTAAATGAAAAAAGAAAAACATGAAACTGAAGCATCATAGACACTGATTATCTGAAATAATTTTCCAGAAACATACACAAAGCAAGCTACGTCACTTGAATTCTATTTGTTCCAATGAAGTTCAACAGTTGGAATTACACACAACAGTAAACTAAGTTAATTCTTCTGAAACTATTAGTTGGACTTAATTTCTGTGATAATACAGATTTCTAATTGCCACAAAAAGATGACATGAGCTCGGAATTCATGGTTGTCAGCGGGTATTGCAGACATCATGGTGCAGCTAGTCCAAGTTAGACTTCTGATCCAACTATCTTTTGCTCTTGATCAATCAGTATCTCGGGAAACTCAAACCCAAATAAAGGTGGTAAATACAGAACATAAGTCCAGCCATAAGGATTTATTAATGATTGGAGTTCCTACCTCAGAAAGTCAACCAATTTTTGGTGCAACTCTGTCAGTGTCTCCTCTTCAATGTTTGCATGAACCAATAACTCAGGCAACTTAACTGAAAATGCAACAAGGAGAATATTAGCACAATAAATTGAGATAGATAGCTAGTGGATTTCAGCATCTGTATATCCAATAAATATCAGTACCACCATGCTATACTTCTTGTACAGACAAATGTATTAAGTACTAGTATGAACAGCAAGAAGCATCCTGTTAAAACCAGTGTTGCATAGAATTGGATGCTACATCTATTGCCAGAAGACAAGTTTCTAGCTCACTGATTTAAAAAATGTGGACAAAGGAAACCAAACACAGTTTTCAAAGCTATTTTTGATAAAAAGAAAACACGATGTATTTTTTCCCACAGCAAAGAGTAAACATACCAAAGAGGCGTAATAGATGCTCAGCACCATATACCATTGAGGGAGAAACATCATCTCTAATTGCATAAGTATACTGTTGCCGCTCACTTTTATACAGAAGCATTGCTGGTAAGGCCTTGTCAAAGTAACAGCGCAAACCTTTCATAATTTCAGCAGTTGATTCAGGCATCCTACACCCATCAAATCATAAAACCTAAGAGCACTGAAAATACAGATCAAGAATACTAGAACAGATGGGTACTTCCTTTATTGACAATAAAAAATCTAAACACTCTCCCCTCTCCTCTGGTCAGCAGAGAATAAAAAAGTTTCCAAATATTTATTGAAATAATTATTTCTAGTAACTTGGGCTAAATCTTATAACTTAAGAGTAGCAGTCCCCAAGGGTATAATAAAAAGTTGACAAAAGAGCAGGTTCTCTACTTACATGACATCTTTTTTTGACCTATACTCACAATACTTCTTACATATGTCTTGGACATTTGGGGCACGAGGAAGTTTCACGAGCTGAAAGAAAAGAGAAGAAAAAAATACATTAAATCAGTTATTAAAGTTAACTCTTCAGCTAAACAAACAGATATAATGCCAAGCTAATCATTAGAATAATAACACAATTATGTCAGCACTGTAGTAATCAAATCTTACTTGTCTATGCTGTCAAACAAGTTGAAATTTAAAACAGCCAGTCAGTAGTGCTGCTTAATTGTTACAATTGAACAGAGAAATAAGTAAAACAGGCATGGAAAAGATGATGAAAGAAAAAGGAAAAAGATTGGCGGCAAGGGAAACACAAAGAAATGTAACAGTCGTGTACACAAGTAATTTTACAAAATATTTAAATCTGAGAAACCAGCTGTGAACAGTGACAATAATTACCTTGCTCTGATGAGTGATAAATTCACAATCATCAACAAGTTGTTTCTTTAGTGTTGGTGGAATTTGGAGATTCACCAGCTTTTCCAAGGGTACAAGATCTTTTTCCTAACAGTCAAAACAACAGGCTAAGCAAAAAGATGCCTAATGATAAATGGAAAACCTTTTAATTTTTTTTTTAAAAATCTTAGCTGATTCATTTTTTTACGATAAGGAACACGCTTAGATTGACATGGGCAAACCAAAAGTGCACTAGGCTTCAATAAACCGGAGAGTACCTTATTAAGATTGTCATTTTTCCGCTTCCTTCCCCTTGAAACTGCATATATGTCCCCAGAACAGCTTTAAGAAATAGCCAGTCCAAAGGATTACCAAAAAGAATCTTGCAATCAACAATTACAAGGTTTTTTTTTTCCCGCATGTAAGATTAAAGTAAACTTAGTGGAGGTTCTCCTGAATAACAAAGGTTCCATCTGTAATGGTAAATTAAGGCAACTTTTCCCTTCTTTGCTGGCCCAAAGAAAACCAATGATCTATTTTGGAAACAAACCATGGATCAGAATCCAAATTTAATGGATTTAATAACAAAGCATGTCATGCTATTAAATTTGCATCAAGATTGAGGGACTGTTTGAATTGCTTTGAAAGACTTATTTTGACCTTAACCATCAAGTTTCCTCTTAATAAGACTGAAGTTGCATGTATCTCTAACTTATGATCTTACAACGATTACAGCAAACCAAATTCTGGAACAGTGAACTCTTATGTATGATGCTGAGGATAGGAGATAAGGGACACAATCTCCAATTTTAAAACTAGACAGAAAATAGAAACTAGAACAATCAACATCTGTGCACATTAACCAATAACACAAGACAATAGGAAGCAATCCAATCACTATTCAATTTATCCCAAATATTTTCTGATTCTATACAGTATTACGGATCATATTCTTCATTCCACAATAAGTAAAAGTGCATGCTCTACAACAACCAATACAATAACTTTAAAAAGAAATGGAAATGTAAAGTACTTGCATCATCATGTAATCATACTTAGTATATCAAAGTTTCAACATACAGTATACAGTAGTAAATTTAGTGTGAGAATCATACTAACCACCAGAATTTCTCAGTTTCATTTGTGGTGCCTGTACCGCCTTTGTTTTCATCTCCATTTCCAATCGTTCTTTGAGGGCTTTCTGCTTCTGAACATTCTCTTCAGTGTGCTTCAGCAAACGATCCGTTCCAACCCATTCATCCCAACTGTTCACAAACAGAAGTTCAAGAAATGACAAAAGGGCAGGGTTGTTTACAAGCAGAGTAAACAATCAACGAATGAGAAAAGCTTTAGCATAGCATCCCCCCCTCAAAAAAAATAATCAACCCCAACTGCATCCACCCTCTCAGCACCAGCCAACAAACATTCCAAAACTTACAAGCAAAAATACATATTTTATGTAGAAATTAAACTGGATATTAAAATCCAAAGAGCTAAATGTGCTCCAAATACAATCCTTTAGAACATGGTTGTTTCAAGATCATAAAAACATAAAAGAAGGCCAGAATGAAGGGATAAAGCTTTGAGAAGAAACACTCTCCCCCCCCAATTCAGTAACTTCCTTCAGCTCTCAAGTAAAAGGAAAAGAACAATACTTGAGGAGTTTAAGCAGGGAGAAAGTAATTCATCAGAAAAGAAACTCGAACGAAGCTTTCGAAGAACTAAAAGTAGCAAATTGAGCAGATTTATAGTCCCAACAAACAACAACCTGCCTAACTCCCTCAAAACATAAATCCCAAGTTTCAGTACCATAGAAGATGCTACTCACGTTTTGTTCCACCCCTGCAAAACACATGACATTACGCAATTAAAATACTTCAAAGGACAAGGAAAGGCAAGTGGGTGCATAAATAAACATAAAATTAGACAACTTGGCAGTTGATCCTTACTGTGTAATGAACAAAAAAACCCCATTTGTTTTCTTCATATAAAGCTCTTATCACCTATTTACATGGAATTATTCAAATTACGTTCAATTTTAATAAAATAAAGAAAAAAAAGAACATAAAGATTCAACCTTCTCTGAATATTACAATTACCTTGGCTTCATAGTATTGTCCAGAGTGAAAAGCGAGGACCTTCTCATCATTTACAAATACAGATGGAGGGTGCGAAGACTGACATTCCTCGTCGGTTTCGGTTCTCATGTCTGAGTCTGTCTCGGTGTTTGACTCATCTGACACGGTCGCCGAGTCATCATCGTTGTTTAATCCAGTGTCTGAGCTTCCCATTTTGCTTTGCGAGCTATGGTAATGGAGGTTTTTTTTAGAGAGAGGATAAAGAAGACGAAGAAGTTTGGGAAATGGAATGATACGTGGGCTCGTTGAAATTACGCTAAAACCCAAAGTTAGTCCGAGCCGGGCGATATTTGATCATTGACCAGGGATTTTAGGGCTTGGGTCATATTGGCAAGTAGGCTTATTTTCCATGGTGGATGACCCCTGCTCATCAGTCATCGTCCATCATCACCAGGTTATTCACTTCACCAAATTCAAAAGCCATTTCACGAGTTAGCTGAGTCAGCTTATATATTATTTTAATTTTTTTTAAACTGAGATGATATATTTTTATAAAATAAAAAATAAAAGTAAAAATAATTTAATTGAGTCTCATTTAAAATTAAGATTGAGTTCATCAACCAAATTATAAATTGATGAATGTGATCACTTGAGTAAAATCAAGTTAAATTAAGTTGAACTCGTTTCGAGAAAAACTCTATTTAAACTAGGTTTTAAAGTCACTTGAAGATTTCTTATAAAATGAGGTATGGAATGAATTTCAAGCTTATATTGATTATGGGTTAAAAACAAAAATTAAATTTTATAAGATTAAGTTTTGAATTGAGCTAGCCCGGTCATCCTACAGGTTTAATAATCATGCATGACCTTTATTATTTTTTGAAGGGAAAAAACATGGAGTTCATGCTATATTGATTAAAAGTATAAAATTGCTGATGTTGGAAGCCTTATGCTAGGTCTTTGGTGGTGAATAGAGAACTTATTTCATATACATTGGAAATGCTAAGTCTGCCCACTCAATTCTACAATAAATTGATAGTGGTATGGCATGAAACATCATCAACAACAGACTCAAGTATGCACTGAATTGATATTGGTATTTTATTTATGTGTTATATATTTCTATTAGTTTAGTTTACGGATCAATTTGTCAGACCAAATCTAAGCCATAGCTAGCTGGAATAATGTTCCGAGAGAAAAGTTGCAAAATAATCCAAATGCAAAAGGTATCAGAAATATTCCAACACAATAAAGATTATAAGAACCTCCCCCGGAAGCCTAGAAATGATCGGTGAGAATGTATGATAAGAAGGCAAATCAACCGCTTAAAACACATACTTAATAGCATATCATGTTAGCTAACAAAAATTTGAGGAGGACAAATACCTAAATCATACAGCAAACAACAACCATTACGCGTTGTTGTTTCCTGGAGTCCTGTTAAAGGTGTTGATTTTGACTGTCAAAGCTTTGAACAGAAACGAACAAAACAGAAGGAAGCAGCCAAGTTTGGTTGTAGTCCACAGCACTTTGAAGCAGTCCTACCGTCTTGAGTTTGTTCGTCTTCAATTCTCGAACTCTTCAGGAAAATATAGCCATGCATGATGCATCTCTTCTGCAGGTATTGTTTTCTTTGCTTTCTAAGAGCCCCCATCCATATGCAGAAAGCAAGACCTCTCCCTGACACAATCCATTTTTAGTAGAAATAATTAAACTGCATAGTTATGCTAGAACTTGGTCATATTATGGAACCTGTTTTTCGTTTTATATTTTTTAAAGAAATTTATCTTTTATAATCCTGTTCCTGGAAAGTACTGTTTTAATCAGTTTTCTCAAAATGTTCATTAAATATTGGCTCAAAAGTATGTATATTCAAAATTAAAAAAAATGAAAAACATGAAGATAAGAGCTTCTGCTCATACAATTTGTGAAAAACGACGACTAATACGTCATGGACGAACAAGGATGGAGACTCTTTAAAGGATGCACCATACGCCTTTTAGAGTGGGGCAAGGGTTAGGTTTTCCTCTCTTTTTTTTATTGCACCAGGGTATCCTCCGGCTCCTTTCAGATCAGGAGACTAATCCTCTTTGTGGTATCATCGTGCACCTTAAAGCGGGTTCCACTACCGGCAGGGATTTAAATCATATTCGCTTTACAGAAAGAACTAGACCCAAATATTCTCGTTGGTTAGGAAATGTATCTTCTTTTTTATTTCCAAAAGTCTCATCGAATGTTGATGTAGCTAGCCATGCAGATTTTTGTAAGTTATGGACACAGGTTCTCATGGTCGAAGGTAGATAGCTATACAACTTTCTTTCCTGGTTAATATTGCAATTGATCGACACTACTAAAAACTAGAGCTGTTAATAATCATGTTATTGATTTAGAAACAGATTATCAACAAATTGTGTGTATATTTATTTTTTAATATAAGCAATGGAAAATTCATAATTGAAAAACAATAAATTATCTAAGAAATTTACAACGGATTTTTCATTGCTGATGTGGTAGTATCAACCTTGCATTGATCCATAGTATTCTGGTTCCCTTGCATCATAAGCACTATGAATATATTTTTTTTTTATTAATTGTATTGTGACTTATTTGCATTAATTTAAGTTTAAATGAGTTTTAAATTTTATTTTTATTCCATTTATTTTTGTTGATGAAGTAGTTTTAAATATTAGTGTATGTTGTTTATATATTTAATTTCTACAACTTTCAAAATATCCATAAATAATTAACCAAAATAATAATAAACCAAAACAAAAAAATTATATAAATTAATTAAAATATCTATATAAACATGAATTGATTTTTTGTAGCTAATTAGAAATAACTCGGAAAATCTATTACTAATATCAACAATGAATTTTCTCATTATTAATTGTCAGCTACAGATTTCAACAATGAAAAATCTGTTGATTATAATAAATCAACAACCACAAATCTACGTCTCATTTTTTTTTATTGCTCATTTTGTTGTTATTTTTATCAGAAACAAGTCTTAATTTTATCTGCAATGGATAATGGATAATGGATTAGATGGTTGCTAAAAGCTTTATTTTTCTAGTGGTGTGATGTAATAAGAGCAACCGTGGGAAGAAATTGAGTGACCATTAGTGGAAGAGATTGCTAGCCAGTACTGGCATTGTCTTGATAAATGTGATTGATGTAGTTGCTTTGATACCTACATTTTTCCCTTTTCTTAATTAATATAAGCACCAAATTAAGGTTCCTTTTCAACTTACGTACGAAGACATCATGTGTGTCACTGAGGAACATATTTCGGCATGGTCTGAAAACCTTTATGATGTTCAGTAGCCAATTGTAAACTAGCTGATCATGAGATCAAGTTGCCTGAAACTCCTATTGGTTATTACTAGATATAACAAGGTTTCCTTTAGTCAGGCTGGAGAAAATTAAAGATCATGTCTCTGCTCGTAAGAGAGAAACTATATGGAAGGAAGCTTCATTGCCAAGTAAAATTAAATTAATGAAAATAATCATGAGAATCTATATAGGAATGAATTGCTATATAGCTAGCAAGCTACAAAGATTAAAAGAATAATCGATTCACAGAAGACTGGTTCAATATTATATCAGTGACCCGCACCAGGGCTAGGACCGTCGGGGGTTTCCTGGGTGTTGACATTCTTGGAAGCATGGCCCATCCCTCCTTCGCTCGGGCCGCTGTTTTTAATCTCTTCAATATGCAACCCATCGGAGAATATCGCACCAATCCCTTTGTTTACAGAGCCATGTGACTCCACCACATTGAGAAGACGAGCTTCCGAGACTATCAAAAGCAGAGAGCTTACGAAGAGAAGCCCGACGAAGAGTATTGAAGACATGGAAAGTCTTGCCATTGAATGGTGCAATCAAGATTTTTCTTGTTGTTGACGAAGTTTCTAAGTATTATTCAGAAGAATGTTTTTTGCAAGTAGAGAGCTAATTAACTCGTTGTCCTATTTATAGGGACTGCAAGTCTGCATTCTGCAACATATGACCTAGAAATTTGACTAGGGAAAAGGAGAGGAACAGCCCCTGGAAAACACGTGGTGGCTCGAGAGCATTTCAGTTGCCGTCACCTGACTCTCTACCATTTTCCTGAAAGGAGGGACTACGTCAGCCTATATGTGCGTCCTGGAAGAAACAATATACATTGTACAATAATTGCAAAGAGGAAAAACATAAAAAAAAAATTCAAGACATAAAAGGAACTTTGTCAGCAATCAATTTTTACTTTTCTCTGTTGCTTTATGATAGCAGAAGGGTCTGAGAAAGTGCCTTAGTAACCACAAAAAAAAAGAAAAAAGAAAAAAAAGGAGAACCACCATAAGTGCGCAGAGACCAAGTCCATTCACAGGTGCAGGTGGAATACATGTCATCAATTAATTCATTATATATATATATATATATATGAATTAATTTTGGGGTCACTCATGTCCATCCTCTATAAAAAAATCCCTTAGGTTATAACATTTTATTTATAACAAAAAAAAAAAAAAACTAGAAGGCTAGTGACAACTCTCTCTCTTCATTATTTAATAAATGATAAGGGAATTATTAATCACGATTCATATAATAACAATTTTTTGAATAGTGAACAAAAATGTTTTATTGTTCATATAAATAATAAAGTATTTATATACCTTAATTTGTTAAAAAAAAATTGCAAACAAACCCCATGCTATATTATAATGAAGTGGCTAGGAGTTATTAGATTTGATTAAATTTAATAATTGAGTTTTGAGTGTATTTAAAGATTTAAATTCTTAGGTGTATATATGTGATTTATTTTTAACTTTAGGTATTAGTTGTTCATTTTTTTTATTTAATATTCCAAATCGAATTAATTCTCCAACTGAATCTTATCATCCTTAGATGAGGAAATATGTTATTGAATATAATAAATCATTTCCTAGTGATATACAGAAGAAATTATTCTAGTAAGTAAAGAATGAAAATCAAGGTTACATTTGGTATATGATTTTTGTAAGTTGATTTAAGTTGTCTTCGGAATTTTTATTTTAAAAAAATTAACAACATATTTTTGTTAAAAATAACTTTTGACTCTAATTAAGAGTTTGTTATAAAATTAAATAAAAAAATTATTTTAATTAAAAGTTATAATTTTTAACTTCTAATTTATTGATTCCAAGTTAATTATTCTATCTGATCGTTTCAAATTTTTCTTTAATAAATCTAAGTTGGTTAGTTGAGTCAATTGACTTGTATTTTTAACTAGCAACTCAGATTTCGAGCCTATAATTTTCCGTCTCAATCCAGATTGTGGGGTTTTGCAACTTAAGTTGGAATAGGGATTTTGTTTTCTTCATATATAATTAAATGATTTTTCTGCGAAGATAAAGCGATTTCTTGATGTAATGCCTAAGACGCAGGCATTAAGGTATTCAATATTTCATTGCCATGGATGATTATGTCGTTGAAGTTCATGCAACATGGATGGAACTGCATATATGGTTTCTTTTCAGCTTTTTGAGCAGTCGGCCGAATTGTTTTGAGACATCAAACTCTTATAAGATACTTTTGTTTCAGCATGTTAATTAATGATTACATCACATGCAATCGATGAATCAAATATTTTAAAATAAATAGCTACTTAATTTCTTGCAATTCATATTATTTTGCATTAACTATTACATCACAATCGATAAATCAAACAAATTAAAATAAATAACAAATATCTTGTAATTTAAATAGATAAATAGCATGTAAAAGACACCGGTGCATTGCAGTGACATTGTTCACTCAGTTTCCCGGACCTCCGTTTGACGGGCCAGAGTTGATGACTGCTCCAAGGGTTTGCGCATTGGTATATTTATTACCAATTCCTCCATGACTAGGACCCGATTTGATCCCTTCAATGTATAATCCATCAAAGAAAAGCTCAAACCCCTTGTTCATGGAGCCATGAGCAGCCCCTGCAACACTTAGAGGACGAGCATCTGAGATGAAAAATGACGAAATTACAACAAGAAGTAGGAGAAGAACATTGATCATGGGGCTAAAAGACTTGAAACTTCTGGCCATGAATATGCTATATGAATTCTTGAAAGGATTTAGAAAGAATGACAAAGAGTTGTCTAGTTGAGAGAGATTGTAAGGTGGAAATATTTTGTCTAGTTGAGAGAGACAAAGGGTTCTTCCCGCTCATCCCATATATATAGGCAAAGATCGCCAATTGGCATGCAATAATCTTTGACTTGGGAGAAAATTAGACAGTGTGAACGTTTAAAAACGTGGTGGATTGGGGTTGCCAAGGTGCCGCCACCAGTGGTCTTTGATGGATCAGCAAAGATGTAAGAATGCATTCAACAAATCAAAAGGCACTTTGTGCACAAATATTATCGTGTGAGCTTGCGTGAGCATGGATCGCCAAATTACAATCATATAGATTGCCATTTGGTCAACTTACAATCTCCTCTTTCGTTCGTGTAGGGAAAGATCGATTCAAAAGAAGTAGTTTTTCTTTTTTTATGAACGGTTGTTTAACCTAGCTAGTAGTAATTTAAAAAAAGAAAAGGGAGTGGTATTTTAATTTTCTATTATTCAAATGTTCTCATCAGCGTATAATCAATCTAGGTTTGATTTTTAGAGTATTTTCAAACTAGCTCACTCTATAGGTCATGTTTATTTTTCGAAAAGTAGTTTTTGAAAAATCACTTTCCAAACTTTAATGTGTTTGTTTGCCATTAAAAAAGTTAATTAGTCAACGGAAAACACTTTTCGGTCAACGGAAAACACTTTTCGTTCAAAGAAAAATTTAGCTTGGTTTTCAGGAAAGTGTTTTCCCTTTTGGTTGTGTTTGTTTTCCAGAAAATAGTTTCCGGGAAATTACTTTCCAAACTTTTTTGTGTTTGTTTGTCATTAGAAAAGTTGGTCAATGGAAAACACTTTCTAGTTAAAGAAAAATTTGGCTTGGTTTTCAGAAAAGTGTTTTCCTGAAAAATTTGGGCGAAAAACACTTTTCAGAAGTTGTGAAAAATTTAGAAATGTCATTATTTGCTGATTGTATCAAATTTGATTCTCAAATTTTTGATTGCTATATATATTTTGTTTTGAATATTTATTTTTCAATTTTATCTCTTAAAATTTAATTTTTATATTAACTTTGGTTCTTATTTTTATAATTACTATTTGTTTTTTCCTTATCATTTTTTTATTGAAATTTTTTATCTATCAAATTTGATCCTCATTCTTTTGATTGTTACTTATTTTACTTGAAATAATTTATGAAATGTTGATTATTATTATTTTAATTTCTTCATCTTTCATTTTTTTTTAATTTTTTAAATTTGATCTTTATTATTTTGATTATTATTTATTTTATTTGAGATAATTTATGAAATTATATTTTTTTCAATTTCATTCTCATTCAACTTTTTTATTTGTAAGATTTGTTCCTCATTATTTTAATAAACTTGATAAAAATAAAATATTAATAAGTTATTTTATAGCTCATTTTCCATGACATAATCAAACACTAGAAAGTGTTTTCCAACTTATTTTCCATTACACTACCAAACATCAGAAAGTAATTCACTTTTCAGGAATTCACTTTCCAATATTGATTTTGTTGTCCTGTTTTTGTAAATGAATAAAGAATAAAATAATATCTATGTTATATTAAAAAAAAACATTAATTTCTAAGTGTTTATAGGTATGAATTTCTATATATTATGCAGTAAATTAAGTAAGAGACAAGGTGGAAAAACTCTCTAGTAGGCTTTCTAATGTTATTAAATGAATATTTATAATACCAAAAGATAACATTTGGAACTTAATATGTTAGTGATATTAATATTTTTTTGTTTTTTTAAACTTTTGTAATTAATTTTAATATCTGTGGTTGTTTGGATACAAATGAATAACAATTATTTAGTCTAATTTAAAATATATTTGTTTCATTAATAATTATAATATTTTATTATAATGTTTGAAGTGTATGTAAACTTGTTACTACATAAATGTATAGAAGGCTTAATTGTTTTTATTTTATAAGTGTTATTTATATATGAGACAAATAAACATGTTAAAACAATATTTTGACATCTCTAAACTAACTTTTTATTTTTTTCTATTCATAATCAATTTCTCTAACAGATATTTATCTCAAAATATAAAACTTTGATTTCCTCTGCTGACATCTGTTTTGGACAAAACACTTGTAAGCATGTGTCTAATTAAGAAAAATAAACCAAGGACTGCTCCATTAGCCAGAGAATTTTCAAATTTAATAATTGTCCCTTGAGCATAAATTAAGAAATTTTATAATGTTCAAACTATAATTACCAATAGTTATAACATAAAAAATAATAGATAATTTAAAAATAAAATAAAGAGAGGAGTTATATTTTTATTACTTTTAGTAAAATCAGATGTAATTTTCTCCCACTTCTTTGTATCCATTTCTCCTATTATACATCTCAATTTCGGAAGGCCTTCTTGTACATGTAAGCAAGCTTGTACGCTTACGTAGGACCGTTAAGCAGGCCTGTGTCCAGGCAACGGAAGTTTCAGTATGGGCCGAGATGAAATATCATAACAGTTGAAAGGCCTCCCGAGTCCTCACTTGTGATGTCTGATTGAAATGCCTGCAAGACCAGCCCTTTATAATAAATTAATAAACCCTAGTGAGATCCAGTGTTCAAAGAATCTTTCATCTTCTTCTTCTTCTTGTGGATTACCAGGTTAATATAAGGAGTTTCTTTTTCTAGCGTAGTATAAATAAGACAATACAAAAAATATTTTAAAAAATAACACAATTTAAAAAGTTATAAATGATAAATACGATTCACGACTCGCAGGTGTTATATGTGACTATTTTTAAATTGCTGAATTTTAAAGACATGGGATTTAATAAAGAGAGAAAATAGAGGAGAAAGAGAAAAAAATAGAAAAAATCTTTAAGATATACTGAAACTCCGATAATAACACCACCGGTATTGTTGGAAATATCTCAACGAGATGAAACCAATGATATCAAAAAAAATCACCAACGGTAATCAAAGTAAGCCACACGAGTAGCCTAAGGGCAAGTGAGTCCTGACACCATTGGATGACTCTTGTGGCCCTCTCCGTTTATTATTTTTAACCTTCTTTGGAGTTACTGGACTTGCTCATCGAGATATTTCTAATGATAATAGTGGGGTTGTTGTCGAAGTCTTGATATGCCTCCAAAGTAATTTTTGTTTCTTTTCTTTGTTTTTTTTTTCTCTCATCTCCCCCTCCTTTTAATATGTGAAGAGAGAAAAGAAAGAGATAAATAAATAAAAATATTTTGCAATTTATAAAAGTTCACGAATTGTATAAGTCATCTCTTTTTTATAAACTGTATTATTTTTTTAAATATTTTTGATACTGTTGTTTTATTATTATTATTTAGCAGTCCAACAATACTGCGATCAAAGTGGGTAAAAATCATGTTGCTAAATAATGGATCACATGTATAATCTCCGAAAAGAAGCTTGAAATTAATATCATGGAAGAAATAATTTTTTTCCGCTCTGATCGCCTGTCTACTTGTAGCAGAAATACCAACGATCTCCTTCTGATGGCCACATGACAAGACAGAAACAACCAAGTAGATCTCAATCCCCAAGAATAATCGAAACCTTGGTAGTGGGAACTTGTTTGAAACAATTCATTTTGTCTTGGCTCCATATGCCCGAGTCATCACAGGGTGTGTGTGTGTATATATATATATATATAAAGATGAAATTAAACAGAAATTGCATGTGACCCATGAGCCTTCCGACTTCTAGGCATAATTATCATACCGATCATTGGTGTGTGTGTGTGTGTGTGTCTATACACACACATACATACTGAGTGAGATTCTAAATTGACAAATGCTTTACGAGGCATCAGTTTTTGAGAATATGTAGAATTATGATAATGATTTTTTAAAAATACATTAAAATAATATATTTTTTATTTTTTTAAAATTATTTTTAATCTCACCATATTAAAACAATTTAAAAATATATAAAAAATAATTTTAAACAAAAAAGAATTAAAATTAACCAAATGCCTTCCAACAATGAGAAACAGGGCTTAATAAATGTACTTCTAGGTATTCAAACATCAAAATGGTAGAGAAATACATAAGTTCATTTCACAAATATATTTTAATATCCGTTTTTTTTTTTAAATGTTTTTAATTTTAAAATATATTAAAATAATATTTTTTTTATTTTTTAAAAATTATTTTTATTTCATTAGCAAAATAATCTAAAAATATTATTAAATTTTTAAAAAAATGAAATTGTTTTTAAAAAAATTCAAAACACAGTACCAATCACACCCAAAGTCAAGGCGGGCCTGCCAAACGCCCCTCGGTGGAATCATGAAGACCACATAAACGACAATCCAATCCTCTTTTCAGGTACTCGAGGGCTTTTACAAATCTAATCCTCAACATCTTGTCTCTTACAATCAGGCCATGGCAAAATTGACAAAAGGCATGGGCAGTGGCGGACATTGAATTTCAACTGTACCCACCTTGGCTCTGTCTGTTTATGGCTTTATGCTTCTCCCTCCAATCAAAAAGAAACAAATATCATCACTCTCTTTTCTCATCTTGTCCAAACACAGATTTGTAGCTCTTGCAAGCTCAGAGATTAAGGCGTAATCCCTCCACTACTCCTCATTTGGACATAAACATTAAATCTAGCAAAAATGTGAAACAACATTTTTCATTACAACAAGCTTACATACACGGTGCAGATCTAGTCAGTCATAACCCATATCAAACACAACAAAAAAACCAAACCAAAACCCAAAAAAAATAAAAATACCGAATTCAAATTTGGACAAAAACAAGAAAAAAAAGATTAACAAGACCACTCTCTTGTATAAATTACATAAATTAACTCCAATTCACCTTCCTCTGTTACTAAAATTCATCTTCTCATAATACCGAATTGAAAGCAAAGACAGAGACAGATGCACCTCATCCTTGCCCCACCTAGCCGGTGGCTTGTTCCCAATCATCTTCGGGAACGGGTTCCAGGCGGAAGGAGAAGAAGAAGAGGGTGCAGGAGTTGAGTGTGGTTTTGACAGGGGCCAGAGATACTGAGAGTGAAGTCGACGAAACCCACCAAGAGCTAAAACAACAGATCTCAGTTGTTGATTACCACAGCCAATATTAGCCCAGTGCTTGGTACAGATCAGCTCCCATAACCTCTCGTCCTGTACTGTCCTGTGCCACTGCTTGCTCACACAAGATGCCCTCCCTAAAGTCCTCGCGTCTACATGCTTCAACACCTCGAAAAGTAAATTCTCGTCTAAATTCATAAACCCAGTTCCTGTATTGGTTTCGGATTCTATTTCTTCCTTGATTTCTCCTTCTTCTTGATGCCTTTTCTTCTTCATTTTTATGTCGGTTTTGTTGTGGATTTCGGGTCCGGTGTCTAGTGGGCGCTTCATGGAGAGATTGAATGAGAGGAAGAGGGACGAGGGAGAGGGTTAGATAAAGGAAATAACGGAGGAGGTAGAGAAGAGATGATGGACCTAATGGGGCCTGGTCTTGGTTGTTATCGAAGAGGACAAGAAGGTGAGTTGATGCTGTTTTTTATTTATTTATTATTATTATCTGTGTATATGTAATTGACGAATTTGTCCTATTTTGCGTTTATTTTAGTAATTTTGTCATCTCTATGACGGTGCGTTTTGTTTCTACTTTCTACTTTCTTTTTTCTTTTTATCATGCTGCTTTGGTGTCAAACTTGAAAATATTGTCATACCTGGAAAAAGGATTTTCAAGGGTCATCTAATCAAGCTCTTTTGAAACCTGGATTACAAAAAATATAATAATAATAATAATAATAGTAATAATAAAATTATGATTTATAGCTTTTCTCAAATTTTCTTTTTAAAATTATATCAATAAAAACTATCATAATTTTAAACACATATTTTAAGTCTTTAGTGTTTTAGATGATCGTGTAATAAATCAGATTAGAATTAACAATTGTGATTAGAATAATGAGTTTCATTATAAACCCTTTTTTAAAACTTTAATTTGAAAAAATTATAATTTATAATTGTTTTTTAAATCACAACCATAAAATACACATATACTTATACTTGGAGTCTTCAATTTTTCTTTCAAGTCAACCTGTAATTCAAGCTTGTTGGATATGTTAATATTATTTCCCCCGTGTTTCCCCCTTTTTGTTGGTATGGACATGATTTTCTGCAAGGACCAGAGAAGGAATATAACAAATGAAATGGGTAAGACAAGAAACAAGCTAAGATTGTCAAATTCTGTTCCATTTAATCGGAATGGTTGATATATTTTTGTTGTAGTTTAAAAAACAGAATAAATTAGAATAAATTTTATTTCATTCAGAATCTCACTCTACTCCAAAAATTCCATCTAAAATCTGGCTTATGTTCTTGCTAAATAATTTTTTTTCTTTTTTTAAATAATATTTTCTAATTTTACGGTATTAATTATATCTCTTAATCTGACTATTAAATCGAGTTGAAATTTTATAAGGAGTCTCCTAATATATTTTTATATCTCAGGTTAAAATCTTAAGGTAATCAAAGTTTAGAAAAGTCTTATGAAAGTATCGATGATGATAGGATACAAATATATAAAATAATTCATAGACTCATTAAATGCATTTTTGTAATTTTGTCTAAATTCATGATTTTATTTAGAAATGTCATTTTATTATCTTTTTTTTAGATTATTTTTTTAAATTTTATCATTCAATAATGGGTTTATTGAGAATTGAGTTTTATAATTTATTTTGATTTACTTTATTCGAAGTTATCATGATCTCATTGCTTGGATCACGAATTTAAAAGGTTAACTCGAGTCGACTAACATGTTGTCGTCTCAATATTTTTTTTAAAGATGTTAAGTTGAATTTTTTTTAGTCAAACTATATATTTACCGGTTGTCAAGGTTATTTTTGGATTCATCGAGTCGATTAGGTTATATCGGTTCAACTCTTATTTCTTTACATGTGTTTGAAGTTTAAATTGCATAATTTCAAATAGGTTCAACTCTATTTTTTTAATTGTATTTCAAATTTGAATAACCTGATTTCAATTTGTTTATTTTTAGATTTGAATCGAAATTATATTTATTAAATTAATATTTTGAATTATATATAAGAATAGTACACATGCTAAAATACTTCAAAACTTAAACATATCATTACAATTGAGAGAACAGAACTACAACCAGAACAGAATTTACATCTTCTTTTAAACTATTGGTTTGTGTTTTTCCACCTTTTGTTGTATTGCACGTACGCACATGATTCTCCCAGAGGGCCAGGGAAGGAATATAACAAAAGAAATGGGTAAGAGGAGAAAATAATCAGTGTTTTTAATCCATTTATTTTATTAGTGATATCAAAATGTTAGAAATTCTTATGAAACAGTGAAAATAAATTTCAATAATCCAAAGTCCAAGCAAAAATTATGTAAGAAATGAAAAACTCTTTCAGACCACGAAATCATGACTTTTTACATGTCTTTTTATCCCAAAAGGCTTTCGGAAACCGAATGGATTGAGTCTTCTTCTACTTTCTTTGTATGAACCAATTGGCTGGGCTTAGTTTGCGCGTGGATTCATGGAGCATCGAAGCACACACAGAGCCTTCATTGGCTGCTCGGGAAAACTAACAAAAGCTTTCAAGTCTTCGAAACAGGAAACATAGAAAGAAACACGAGGATAAAGGAAGAGAGCAAATTCAGTGGCAGAGAAAAGAGCTTCTCCTACTTTTTCCCCCCTTAGCTTTCTAAATTGTTGTTTTGCTACAATTATTCCAAACAATATTTTGAGAATCTGGTTTGAAAGTGAGGTTTTTGGCACGACCCACCGGATCCTTACGTTGGCTGTTCCATGAGTTCTCTCTTTTTTTCTACACCATATTTAATTCCAAAGTGGATTAGCGATGCCCCTTGACCATAACCATAACCATGTGATTATCAAGTTGGCATGGTTGAAGTGATTCTAAGAATCCAAAGTTCTCACACGCAAGGTCAAGGCAATTCTTATAATCAATAATAAGGCATGCAATTCCATAAAAATTACATTTTGAATATTACGGTAGCTTTTGTGGTTATGATTTATTTTTTTTATAAATTATAGTTTTTTTTCAAACCCAAAATTTTACTATAATTTAAGATGAAAAACATATTTTTTTTACGACCAACCTAAAAATATCTCTAACATCGCTATAAAAACAAAATCTTTTATCTCAATGGATTTGCTATGGCATTAATAAAACTTTATAAAAAAGTGTCATGAATAACAGAATAATCTGGTTCTTAAATTAGAAAACAAGCATATATTAATATAATATCATACTGGCAGCAAATAGGGAAGAGTTAGGTAATGGTGTCGTGAAGATGATGTGAAGCCAAGAATTGACGTGTACAAGTATTTCATCAAGAAGGAATGCTTCCAAAGGCGAGGGTTAGATGCCAAATATCAATGATAGATCAATCAGCATCAGCCACCCCGGAGCACGGTCTGGAACGAAGTTGCTTCAGGATTAGCATTCTAAAGCCTTGCAGTTGGAATTTGATTAGTGAGTAGAACAGAGTGTTTGAAACCTTGAACACAACTTTTCACAGAAAAATTAGAATTTTCTCTAAGGGAGTGGGTAGGGTTGTAAAACAAACCAAAGTACTTGAATCCAATTTGAAATCGACTCAATAACATACTTGTTTCAGTTAGCAAATCAATGGATAAATATATCTTTAATGTGTAAAATAAAAAAATTAAGACTAAAAGGGTAAAATGCATGGTAGCAACCTGATATATCTAAGCTTGACATAATACTAAACCCAGGTGAATGAGCTTGACTTTTTTTTTCTAGATCAAACATCCTTAAATTTAGATAGCTACCAAGTCTAAGTGTATATAAATTTAATAATATATCAAACTTAACATCATTGAGTTCAATTACATGTCTAACTCAAGTGTATTTAAATCTAACAAAATACCAGATTTAATTACTTTGTAAGCTTAGCGCTGAACTTAAAATTTATATAAATCTAAATCTAAATATAGTAAGATATCAAATTAAATACTCTTAGGTTCAATTATATACTTAACCTGAGAGCATATAAATCTGACAACATGTTAAGCCTAATTTTCTAAAGTTCATCCTACACGCTAAACCCCATTACGTGTGGATTTGACAACCACTCTCCTGGCAACCATTCTCTTATGTGTTGATGTTTACGTGCGTTATGGATGATGTATCTACAACATGTCATTTCTGGGCCCATAGACAAACTTACCTGGACTGAATGTATTTGGGCAATTCACAGGCCGTGCCAGGCTGCCCTAGTCCCTACACAAGGTCTTTGTCTGCCTCAGTAAAATTTTAATTTCTCCCTTTACAAGGTTTTTGTCTGCCACGATAAAATTTTAATTTCTCCTTGTTTCTCCTTTCTCTCGAACAAATAATTTGATGAATCTTGAAGGGCCATTTGGAAATGAGCTTGTTCATAAACAACGAATGGGCCTTAGTTGGGACTTCTAGATGTCCCCACGATCCAATCCAAGGCATAAAACATATATCATGTGTCTGAGCTAAAAGAGCATGGCGGAGTATGCACTGTTTAGGATAATACCCAGTATGATTTTACTGGTCGGAGCATAGTTATAGTTTTTTTTTTTTTAAATAATCCTGGGGTCTATTTAGAATTTTTATCAGATTAAGCTGGATTAACATCTTAACCTATTTTTCTTTCAATCCAAATTAATCGAGGTTCAAGCTGTCAAATCATCTGGGTTTTATAACTATATGTATAAGATAGTTAAAAGATGCCCGACCGTTCCCGGTGGTTATAGGAGCATCGTCACCCTTGTTTGATACTTTTAAATTAAAGCCCAAGTAGCGAGCCGAAGTCAAATGTAGCCATTACCCTCTTGCTCTTGCAACTTGATTCTTGCAATGGCAAAGTCAAATGACCGTCCCATCTTTCATTCCAATATCACTACCCAATATCGTAGAGCAACACTATTTTGTTTGATTCAAGTTCTTTGATTTTTTGGTCATACAAGATTTTCTTTCTCATTGAATGGAATACCCTTAAAAAGAATTTAGCCATTCCTTCCATTGCATGAGAATCAAAATGGAATCCTCTAAATGACAAGGTTTTTCCTTTTCTTATCCCCACTAATCTTCTTTTTACGTTTCATATTTCCACCCATCTTGAACTCTCATCAAATTAGATCGAGCCTCACTCTCTTTCTCTTCCTTCATCAAAAAATTTGAATGTGAGCACACTTTTGTCCTCTCACTTACAACTCTTTCTTCTTCTTCTCCTTCTTCTTCTCCTTCTTCTCGTGTATGTTCGATTTAAATCAAATGGTTATGATATGCGAATACGTAATTGTAGGATGTGGTCGATTTAGTTATCTGAAGTTTGGCTTAATGATGAGTGGTTTCTTCCTTTAGCTTTTGCCTCTTTCTATCAATAAGGGTTGCTAAAATGATATCCTAACTTCGGAATTTTCTTTAATCAAGTCTTAATCACAATTGATCAAGTTTATGTTATTTTAGCCTTTAACCTTTGGTATGGAATACTGATTTTTATGATCTCAACTATGCATAACATTGTTTTTGGTATCACGAAATGATTTTTTTTTATGAAAATATTATTCTGTTTTTTATTATTTTTTTAATTTACAGTTTTTTTTATTCTACCGATCATGTTCTAATTCTCATCATTGATTTTAAATTTAATGACTTCAATTAGGTAAAAATAAAATAAAAATATAAAACATTTAAGTTATTGTTATTTCTATATTTTACATCAAATCATAACCATTTGATTTAAATTAAATAATTTAGATAATAAATATGACTATCATATTCTAAAAAAAATCCCAATCCACAATGGCTGGCTAACGGTCGATTACTAGCGATTCTAGCTCTATGCAGGCGAGTTGCATCTTGCAATCTGAATTGAGGATGGATTTTTGTAGTAAGCTCGCCCTTCAATGCAATCACAAACAGAACATAGTATAGGTTCAAACTTTTCTAGTCGAATACATGATAACGAGGAAGACCATACATTCTGCAGGCAGCTGAATAGAAATAGAAACAAAAAATATATAGAAACAATTAGCTGAATATGAACTTGGTAGTCAAGGGGTTATTAATTGGTGACCAATCCCTCCACGACTGGGGCCGGAGTACTCTTGAGATAGGTGTTCAAGCCCTCTGTGACTGTGACTGGCGGCATAAGCTGGAGCTTTCTTGAATGCGTTGATTGAAATAGGAGAAAGCAGATGCCGCCCTGAAGTCCTAGAGCTCTCCACGTTCAAGAAACATGAGAGGACGAGGATGAATGTGATAATAGTGGCAGAGGATTTAATCAAGGAATATGAGAAGCTGCGACAGGGATGCTTCATTTTTGTAGCTCAAGTTGTTTGGTAGAAAAAAAAAATGAAATATTTTGGGTATAAATAGGAGAATGAACAAGTCGAAAATTCATGGACTGCATGTTAGGGAAATAAACAGCGCATGTGCACCTCAATTTGCTTGAGAAATTTCAACATATACCAGATGTCCAAATGGCAAAAAAGTCTCCTTTTTTCAGCAAAAAAATGTGATCCATGATCGTGACAAGTACTCGACAAGTGAAATTGCATACTGTATACAAGCTTTCACTACAGTCAAACTTATTATTATTAGATAAAGAAATTGCAAGAATAAAGAATAACAGTCTTGACCGGCCTGGTTTCTTATATGGTTAGAGGTTCGGGTTATTAGGTTGTCTATTTAATTTTAAAATAATGTTTTTTTATTGTTTTTTTAATTAAAAAAATGTTGTTTGGAATAATTTTTTTTATAAAAAAAACTGAAATAACCTTGAATATTTTTTTAAAAAATTATTAGAGGTGATCCAACAAGATTTTAATTTTGTTTAATTACATAAATTAGATAACGAGTTAATTTTTTAAATTATTTAGGTTTAATTAGATGAATATCTAAACTAATTTTTTTAAAAAATCTAATCCTAGCTAAATTTTTATTTGACAAATTACTGGATCAATCTGTCTATATGGACTAAGCTTAATAACTATAAAGAATATTATCGGATCAACTCTTTCAATTGGATTAACATCTAAATTAGTTTTAAAAAAAACCCGGCTTTAACCCATAAATTACTAGATCCATCCATTGAAATTGACATTGACATTGACATTGACATTGACATGGACATGGTTTAATAATATAATATTTTTATAATTCATTAATTAATGGAGCCACTGGACATGATTGAAATTCCATAAATTCTTTGGTGATTTGTTTTTATCAAGAAATTCTTTGACGGTTTTAGATGAAGATTAGGTAAGACTCCGTAGATGTATTTTCAATATAATATTTGTATTTTTTCTGCTCATATTGATGATAAAAATAATATTCTACTAGATAATTCAATTAATGATAAAGAGCCTATAAATAGGCATTATATAGTGCATAATGAACCCATTAACCCACATCACCATTACCCCACTAACCCATGATTCTAGCAACACAATCACCACTCTCTTAGCCACCTAAACACATTTCTAAAGACTAGGTCCATTATGACTAAATCAACATAAAATAAATAATTAAATAAAACAATGAATTAAATAAATAAACTTTAACACCCTCCTTTAAACTGAAATCTACAGATAACAGTTTAAGAGAAATCATCCTTCTTCAGTATTCTTAATTACTGCTGATCGCGAACACATTCCAAGTAGACCGCGCAATTTCATAAATGCAGCAAGTTTAAGAGGTTTGGTTTGTATATCT
>Ga0325401_1000527_pt1 | contig 27970 bp, 13 predicted proteins | sample PopdelMetagenome_FD_205666 | JGI IMG/M metagenome (GOLD analysis project Ga0325401, IMG submission 205666) | Populus deltoides microbial communities from Bellville, Georgia, United States - Xylem-PdKOR-R2 | ecosystem: Host-associated > Plants > Phyllosphere > Stem > Wood/Secondary xylem | place...
AAAAAAAATTTATATTTTTTTTAAAAACGCTTTATGCAGAAACAAACACATATTAATCTTTCATTTCTCATTAATGACTTTAATTTTCTCTGTCATGATTTAACGGATAAAAATCTTGAAATTGCTGTTGAAAGCAGATTTAACAAACTAGTGTTAAGGAGTGCTTTTGTATTTTCAATATTTTTTTTCCTGTTATTATTGATTTAACCGAAGGTAATTTGATATTTAACTATATATAACAATAATAAAAAAATACAATAAAATAACCAAAATGTTTTTAAAAGCAAAACAAATTAAAACCTGTGTTGAGGCGATTTCTTATCTTTTAACTGTTGTTTTTTTTTTTGTTAGGTTAGTTTAAAAGCAATTTAGAATTTGATTAAATATAAAAAAATAAAAAAATTATGGCTCATGTGGTGTTTTTTTTGTTATTCTAATTTTATTATCTGAATCACAGGTTTAACGGATTAAACCAAATTGATTTATTTTTTATTCCATGAGTTATTGATTTATGCTACCTCAAATTAACTTGAGCCGGTTTTTTCATCTCTTTTTTTAAATCTAATTTTATTATTCTATATTTAATAAGTTTATAATTAAGATACGTTATTTGTCTTATCTTACAAATTGTTTTTGAGGTTATCATTATTATTTTTTTAATTTAATTTATTTGTTATTTTTTTTATTAAGATAAAATTAACTTATTTAATTAAATAAAATTAATAACTTGAATCATATTTTTTTTTAAAAAAAAACATGTGTACGCTAATTGAATATATATTTTTTAAAAGTCCCACGGCGTACAGGGCACCCGGCTAGTACATGCAATTTCTTCTAGCTTGTTCATGTTTTCCGTAGTCCGCTGTGGAGTTTGCGATATGTCCCTTGAAAAGTTTGATTTGCATGATGGAGGCTTGAGTGCGTGTAATCCTCTCAACCTCCCATGTCAACAACCAGCACCTTCTTCAATGCAATACCTAATTTAGCATCCAAAGATTGACCAACCACTTTTGTCCACTCTGTAATGCATTTTCCAGTTTACGCACTTTTAAGCGGGAAGGCTAGGAACATGGGAAAGCAACTGAACAACCATCATAATTAACTTTGGATCATCTGTGGAAATTAGGCCATGAGAGAACAAAATGCCTGAGCATAGTGCCCCGAGTTCGGTTGCCATTCACTTCTTTCATGACTCCAAATTGTCAATATATTCCACTCAGAATCTCACAAATAAGAGAGGGAGCGAGCAATTTGCAGCTATAATTGTAAATCATGCACAAAGCATCGTAAATATGACTCTTTCATAATGGAGGATGTTCAGAAAAGAAAAGAAGTGATAATGGAGGTGAATTAGCTTTAGAGCATAATCAGTGATAACAAATGAAGAAAGCCAAGACAGCATGAAAAGTAAAACCTATCACATGAGCATCATTGTGGTTCCATCAATGCCAGAGCGGGAAGATGCACGGGGTTTATGTATTTAGCCAAATCCATTTTTCCAATGAAATCACATTATACCTCAAGCAACAATAGAATTGCAACAGAAATTAGCTATATGTATTAACAGAACATGAACTGTTATTCCTGAAGGGCTTTGCAAAATATCACAAGGTCTCGAAGTTGAAACCCAGTCGCTGGACATTAAGAATGGAGATGCTTCATAACATTGCAGCACAGAACAACAGGGGACTCCAAAGAGAAACAATAAAAATGCAAACTATGCTATTATATAAATGATAACATGGTATCCAGAAAGGAGATTTTTCGACATCTTAAATGTAAAAAAACGAGATAATTTTTTTAAAATATATGCTTAGAAATTAAAAATCCAACCACTTCTGGTAGTAGACACAAGTCTTTGGAGAGATAATGCCATCAGGTGTACAATGACTTATCCGTGGACAAACTCCACACGGGATGGAAGCTAATGCCCCTGCTTTTGGTTCCCCTCCAAGGGCTGCCTTGCTAATGTATCTATAGCAAACTTTTCCAAAAGGAATTGAAGCAAACTCACCCATTCCATTACTCTTCACTTCCATGATTGCATTGTCCAAAATCAAAGTCCTCAGGATCTCTTCAATTTGCTGTTTTGTCACGTCAACATTGAAGGCTGGATAACTATTGATCAAATCTGTAACTTCCTCCAAAGTGGCAACCCCCTTCTTTTCTATTTGGCGTTTGCATAACTGCCTCAGTGACTCGATAAACTCTGTATCAAGGCTCCCTTCAAGATACCATGCCCCTCCACTGATTTCCTTTGAAGGTTCAAACTCTGTTGCCATGAAATGTTTCCTCCCCTTGTTTTGGATGTTCACCACCTCTTTTATCAAGTTTTTGACCCGCAGAGCCTTGAGAGATTTATTTACCACATTATCTGGAAGTTTGGCTTCTTTTTTCATGTCTCTGGTCCAGATTCCAATATCTTGTTTGCTTCGGATCACATCATAGAGGATACGCTCATGTTCAGTCAGAGATTGAACTGGAGAATTCAGTTCTGGCCGTTTCCTCTTAAGGGATGAAGGTCCTTGTACACGACTCATTCCTACTGAAAGAACATCAAAGCTGAATATGTTATATATGATGTATCAGAACAGTAGTAGTTTTTAAACAGGATATTAAAGCACGAAGCACCTGAAGTTCCCATTTTATGTCAAAGCCAAAGATATGAAATGCATCATACATCTTTGTACACAATGCTCATTTTGGTGGCTGAAGAATTGCTAAAACAAATTTGAAACTAAAACACACCACTACCAGCAGCATGTCAAAAACAAAAGTTTCACACCTCCTAAAATGTAGTACAACTCTTGAGAAGAATTTCAGATTTTATAAAAGCCAGAAAAATTGAGACATAGAAGATTATTTTCTTTGAATCAGTATTCCTTTATATGTTTTTGTAATGGATCAAACACCCAGAAATCAATCAACAGAGAGACAAAAACAACCAAAACTTTTGAGACAAAGAAGTTACGGCGACTCTACATGCAAAAGTATCTCATAAGATTCATACATTCACACTAACTAGCAAAATAAGTTTTAATTTTTTAACCTCAACACATTCAGGTCATCAATGATATGACAAAGGGGCACTAATATGATGGTACTATGATTTCATTAGATATTACTAAAATTTAGTTACATCGCAACACAACTTGTCTTGCATCTTTCTTGATGGCTGGTAAAGGGGCATTTAACAATTATGTTACTCATCTGCGGAACCCAGTCACAAATCTTTCAATACCAGCAATGTTCAGATTACAAAAGCTTCCAGCAATGTCATTTTGTATGCAATCTACTAGAAACTCACATTGCCTCTCCCCGTTAGTTTCAAAAGCAAAAAATCCATCAGGTTTCAACATTGCAGAAGCCCCATTGCAAAGATGAACAAGATAATCAATCCCACTAGAACCACCATCTAATGCGAGTCTTGGTTCGTGTCTACCAACTTTAGCTTGTCACTTGGTATGTATGGTGGATTACTCACAATACCTACAAGTTGTCCTTCAACATCCTTTAATGGCTCAAACCAAGATCCTTGCCTTACTTCGATCACATCCTGAAGGCCATACAGGCACATTAGAGTTGCCACCAAAACTGCAATTGGGCTTAAATCAGTGTCATAACTCCCCCAAATCCTTCTAATACCTATAGCAATAGCACCACTACCCGTACCCACATCTGCCCACAACCCTTGTCCCAATTCTTCATTTTTGGAAATCACATCACTTACCAGATCAACAATCAATTCTGTATTTGGCCTTGGAATCAAGACCCCTTCCTGCACACTCAACACCAAGTACCTCCAGTGCTCACACCCTACTATATACTGGTAAGGCCTCCTCTCTTCAATCGTCTGCTCCCACAATTGGTAAAGATCATCCAAACTTATCCGTAACATGACTTCTCATTTTTACCACTAGTATCATATTTATACTGGGAAAAGGAAAAGCACGAGGAAGAGGAGGAGCGGTTTACAAGTGAGTCCTCAATGAGCCAATTGAGCTCCCTACACAGGACAGGAGAGTGGAGTCAGGGCCATTATCAGACTCCACAAAAGAAGACCCAACATAGGAGGCAACGTTTTTTGCTCAACCATGACATTTTTTAAGTTCTGATGAAGCAGCTAAATAATTAGGTGGCCTAAAAAAGAGGGGTATTTTTGGTTTAATTGTTGTTAAGACGGCATTGATGAAGAGAAAAATCGGTGTGCAACAGCAGCCATAAAGACACGCTCGGCTCAGGCCTAGCTTCATCTCTCTTCCTCAATGTAACCACATGTCAAAAGCATATCCTGACAGATTAGTGTTATTGGTGCACATTTTGTTTCCTTAAACAAGGATTATTCATTTATAGTGGATATTTGGGTGTTCTCTGTCAACCTCATTCAAGCTAAAAACTGTGGACAAAAACTAATCTATAAAGATCAAGATTCAAGCTTTAACCACGCAATTAATTGCTTTTGATCAAACGAGCAAAACCCAGATTGTGTTTTCAATTTAACAATCCTTATGTCCATGAAATAAAGCACATGCCTTTGACTAGATAGGAGTTAGTTCATAGTCCTTGCACTCACACACACTCTTTTATGCTTCAAAAGTTCCAAGTCTAACAGTGATATGAGACAAAAAGAATGAAAGAAAGAGTAGTTGCAATACTAACCGGATGAGGCAGCCGGTGCAATAGGCCGGGACGCGGAGGTCGAAGGAAGAGAAGAGGCAGCGGCAGGAAGCGGCGGGAAGGTGACTGCCTGAACACAGGCTAGAGAGAGGGATGTGTGTGCACTGTAGAATGACAGTATGAAAAACGCTGCGTTTCACTTATAAGGGTTTTTTCAGTTAAATGAAATCCATTTTATTTATTTTTTCAAAGACCTTTTTTTAGGTGTTTGTCAAGCTTAAAATAAACACGTGATATGACCTCGCATTTTGTTAAGAAGATAACTTTAATTAATTTATTTTTAATATTTCGTTGACTTTTTAATTTTTTTTATAATCTTGATTCCCTTTTACTTATAAAAAGTTAATAAGAATACGGATTTTATATATATATACACACACACACCAGATGAGTTGCCTGCGCGCTGCTGCGGGTTTATAAAACAAATGTACTTAATAGTGTTATAATTGTGAACCAGTGCTAGATAAGTAATAGAAATTAAAGGTATGATGGAGCAAATATTTCATGACGGAAAAAAAAGTTGTGTTGGTGATCAAAAACTTAGAGACTGAACAAAATGATTTGTAGCAATCTACAGTGTTTTGTGAGGAAAGATACAGTGCTTTTGCCACATGATTTAGCTTTTCAGTTAATAAAAAGCAAAAAAAAATACAAAGCTAAATTCTCTACCAACTTAATATTAAAAAAAACCAACAAAGATAATTTTGGAAGGAAAAAAACCCATGAGTAAAATAAACTAAAAAACTATTTAAAGAAATATTATAGCAATCCACAATATTTTGTGAGAAAAACTACAACGCTTTCTTCATATGATTTAGCTTTATTGTAATTATAATTCTTAACCAACTCAATATTAAAAAAAAATCGACAAAGATAATTTTGGAAAAAATCATAAAAAAATAACATGGAAAAACACTATAACAATTCACAGTGTTTTAAAGAAAAAAAATAACAAAGCTAAATTCTTAATCGGTTCAATATTAAAAAAAAATCAACATAGATAATTTTAGAAAAAAAAAAAACAAACACCAAAAAAAGGGGGAAAAATCATGTTGGAAACACTGTAGCAATTCACAGTGTTTTGTGATGAAAGCTACAGTGCTTCCCCACATGATTTAGCCTTATTTGTAATGACTTGTAATTGTAATTCACAAACAACTCATTATCAAAAAAATAAAATTGAAAAAAATTATAACAAAAAAAACTATGCGAAGAAACACTGTAGCAATCCACAATGTTTTATGAGCAAAGCTACAATACTTTCCCCACATGATTAAGCTTTATTACAAAGTTAAATTTTAACCAACTCAATATTTTAAAAAAATAAAATGGACGAAAATGATTTTGGAAAAAAATATTACAAAAAAAAAACACAAAAGAAACTGGAAAAAAACTATGTGAGGAAAAACTGTATCAATCCATAGTGTTTTTTGAGGAAAAACTTGTATTTACTTGTAATTACAATTCTTAACCAGCTTAATATTTAAAAAATAAAATTGACAAAGATAATTTTAGGGAAAAATATAACGAAAACAGAAAAAAAACCATGTGGAAAAAAATATTATAGCAACCAACAATAATTTTTGAGAAAAGTTAAAGTGCTTTCCTCACATATTGTAACTGTAATTTTTAACCAGTTCAATATTAAAAAATAAAATAAAAAAAGATAATTTCGGAGAAAATCATAAAAAAAAACCATGCGGAGAAACACTGTAGCAATAAACAATATTTTAAAGAAAAAAATTACAAAACTAAATTCTCAATCAGCTTCATATTAAAAAAAATAAAAAAATATAATTTTAAAAAATAAAGAAATAAAATAGAAAAATTATGTGGAAAAACATCGCAGCACTCCACAGTATTTTCAAGAAAAAAATTACAAAGCAAAAATTTTAACCAGGTCAATATTTAAAAAGTAAAATCAACAAAAATAATTTTGAAAAAAACAAAAGAAAAAATAAATGAAAAAAAGAAAAATTAGGAAAGTTAAAAAAAATAATTTAAAAAAAAATTTGAAAAAAAAACAAAAAAAAGGGAAAAGTAAAAAAAAAAAGGGGAAGAATCACTGTGAATTACTATTGTAATCCACTGTGAAATGTATGTGGGGAACAGTGATTCCCCACACGGTGTAGTATATTAGTTAATATATATATATATATATATATATATATATATTTTTTTTTTTTTTTTCCTCCTCTAAAACCTCCGTTCAAGTTATATCCAAAACTCTATTTTAAGAATTTTACTCGTTGATTAATAAATATAATAAAAATCCGATTTGTGACAACCCATTACCATATAAGAATTAACATGAATGACTTGTATGATGTTTTCGTTCTGGTCATGTCGTGTTCAAGTCATTGTGCATGTCCTGCATATGGAGCCTCGGAGATGCATGCTGAACCAATCCCATGAGCATGTCCCGCACATAAATGCTTCCCCTGATTTGGGATATCGTCCCATGAATCTCACTGAAGATGGCCTGGCTGTTGCCGACGAACGATGAGCCTTCCTGAACAGGTTTCAACTGTGTTTTACACAGACAGCACCAGAACTCCCAACTGTTACTCACCCCAGATTTCAAGGCCCTCTAATCTCCCAATGCACAAGTTTTCTTGCTACTTGATGATAGCAGAGACTTTCCCAACACTCTGAAGGCTGTAAAATGGCCAGTGGATGCTCTTCCTACTCGCAAAGACCCTCTTAATGACGGCCTCAAGAGAAGTTTGAAAACGACGAGGGAAGATGCCGAAGACCCTACACTCGATTCTCATCGAAACTAACTTGCCAACTTTACAACATATTTCCTCTCTTATCTTTCCATATCTAGTTTCTGTTTTCACAAAGGACAGGAAAACCACATTTGGATAACTCATTCTCAAGAGACTGATCGTTTTGATTAATACTTATAAGGCAGATGCGATATCATAGAACGCAGCAGCTAGAATTTGAGCATAGGGATACCAACCATAGCTGCTTCAGGCAACTCTCCGGAAAGCAACACGGGAAAACATAGGGTCAAAAGTAACGAGAAACCTGCAGTCTCTACATATGGTTTGCCATCTTCAAAAGCCATCTGAGAAAAATTATGTTTCTCCTTGAGGATGTCTGTCTGTAGGTTAGGGCAATCAAGCTGCAGCAATGTTTTGAGTCATGTGGCAGTGCAACCGAAAATCATATATTTCACGAGAAAGGACCAGCAAGCCAGTTCATAAAATGGAATGGATTCCTTTTAACTATTGGAAAGAGCTGGCCTTTTGTCTTTTCAATTTTTGATGTTAGGGCTGGATTCCCCTACACCAGTGAGAATAATAACAGACAATATCCAACTGTTACCAGGCATATTCCAACTCACAATATTCTATCAACCAAATCATAGACCCTTTTTAGAGTTTCTTATCTCTATCTTCTCAGCAATTTGCAAAACAATCTGACAGAGGATCACCCACGACCTCAAGATCTAAATGAGAGGCCATATCATTTGCCTGTTTTATGGGCATTCACCTGTGCTATTCTGGTTTCTTTTTTCAAACTTCTTTGTCTTCTTTTCTGCAACTGCCCAAAATTTCCATCTCCTTTGCTACAAATTTCTTGCATTTGTCATACGATCTTAAGAGTATTTGTAAAACAGTTTTTGAAGGAGAATATTCATACTCCTTGCTTCTTCCATACTTCAATGTATAGAGCTATGATATTCAGCTACATATGCAGTTCCTTTCATCTCTCTATCAATATCATTTGTTGTTATTGCTATTTCACAAGGTACATGAATGTGGGATATGGCATAACAAGTTTGATTGCAACACAACTCTTTTGTGAGGCTTTTAACAATTTAATTTCCAAGAACAATTTGGTTAAAAGTAACTCAGCCTCCAAGTAATCATCCAGTCTTTCATGGTTTATTTCAATTGCTTAAATCGAAATCCTATCCCATCATGTATAACCAATCCAGAATTTGTATAAATTCCTATTTCAATAATCAAAAAGTTACAAGATTGGATACATCTACATAACAAATAAAGATCCCAAAAAATCTGAAGAAATTAGGCCAATATCACAATTTCATAATGGTCACACATGTAAAGTAGTCGATTTAAAGAGTCATTCGAAACGAATGAAACAAGTCCCAGAATCATCCATATGTACAAACAGTTAACTATAATACATTTTGCATTAGAAACTGTATCTGTAGTTTTAAAGCAATCACACAACCATGAAATACGGAACTTTGAAAAATCTGAATTAATTACTTACAAAGATTCAGCACTGTCAACAGCTAGAGGGATACAAACAAGATGACCATAAACAAGCTCCTTTTAGTTATCTTACTCATCTGGAAACTCTTTGCTTGATGTAGCCGACTGAAGTCAAAACTTGAACACAATCATCTTTTCCAATCCTCTATCAAGACAAACTCTACAACTGCATACATGGACAAGAGACTAAGCAATCTACAAAAATAATTCTATCCCTGCAAGTTTTCCATATGAAGTATGAAATTTCAGCAACCAAGAACTTGAGAAAGTAGAATGATTATTGACAATTGCACTTCCAATGAAATCAATCAATAGATAGCATTAAATGATAATCTAGGTGAAAATTTTCAAGATTATATATCTTCCATCTCTAATAGCTAAACTAAAATGTTCAGGGTAATCAACTAATTGATCATCGAGAGGATTAGATACTTATAAAGATCTCATTCACCTCAAGAGAAAAGTTTGCTTCTAGGAATTGACAAATCTTTTTAGTCAAATAACATGATATTGGATAGGCATCTATTAGCTGTCTGCTCAAAAAAGAGAAAAGAATCAACTTTGGTTCTGGGCAGTATCCTCATAACAAACAAGTATAAGACAAAAAGCAATCATCACCAACTAGCGGAGTCCTACTGGATCCAAGTTCAAAATGGACATAACCCTCAATGGTATTGCATATGCACAAACACATACAAGTCAGCAAATTCCAAGGATAGCAAGTCATCTCCATGGCTATGACCTAGCCTTTTAACGATGCCATCACTCATCAAGATGCAATCTTGACATATAAATATAAAGAAAAGAAAAGCCAGATTGAGGCAAAACAAAAAAAGAATCTTGATAAAAACCCACAAAATCAGTAGATATATACACTCGTCTCCACAAAATTATCATGCATCACCAATCCAAACAACCCAACAATTTCCTCATAAACAAAACAAAATCCCCACAAAACAAAAGAAACAAATTAAACATATACAAGTGAGAGAGAGAGAGAGAGAGAGACCGTACACAAATGATGAAACAAAATGGAGTAAATCAGTCAGAGTCATAGTAGTAGTATTCAACATGAGCAGAGGAGGAAGAAGAAGAGGCTTGATGATGATGATGACCATACTGATGGTGATCTTCATCATCTGATGATGTGGAGTAATAAGAGTAAGAAGACAGGAAAGAATCAGGTGGAGGCAAGCAGAGGAAGGTCCAGACGAAAAGAGCTAAACGGCCCAGTTGTTGAAGAGGAAAGCAGCAAACAAGATCAAGGAGCTGGTGACTGCTTACGCGATCTTGGAACCTTATGCATGCTATTTGTTGCCATACGTCTGCAGATACGTGGGCTACTGATAATACAATTAAGCTGTTAAACACCATTTTTCTTCTCTCTTTGCTATTTCTTTCCTCTTTTTTAAGACGGATTTTTAATCCTCTTTCTCAACTGTCCTAACTCTCTTTTGTTGTTGTTTGCTTGCTGCTGTTGTTTTGTTTTCATGTCGTGACACATTTTTAGATAAAAAAAAAATGAAAAAAACCTTAAAAATCACAGGTAGTGACACAGATATGAGCTTATTTTTTGATTTATTTTTGACGTTAAGAAACCTTAAAAAATTGTAATTTATATATATATTTTAAAAAATTTATAACTGTAAAAATTATCATCATATCAAATACACGATCTGAAAGAGAGGGTTGCTTCTCAGATTGGATGCAGCCAACAATAACGTAAATTGTGATCAAAATGATTGTTCGATAGTGCCCTTACAGTTTGGACTTTGGAGCAGAGAAGATGGGTCATAGTTTAAGCCTTAAGGGTTGACCTTTGGTTGGCAACACATGAAAAGAGAAGTCAAGCACCACTTGGGCACCATGTCTAAAGATGGATAGTTTGACAGGAAAGCCAGCCGTTCATATCCATAAACATTTGATAAAAAAATATAAAAAACCTATAAACATAGAAAAAATGGGCATATATAGAAGACTTCCCTATGCATATAGCATGAATGAAAATTTTTCAAACTTTAATATGTAATGCTTTGCCTGCACTATTCTCTTAGTATTAGCGTCGGATATAAATTAATTTGATTGAAAGGACGGAGACATACATATAAAATATATCATCCAATGACCACCTAGACATTTTCAGACAAGGCAGTTTGTTGCAGTTGTTCAAAGAATCATGGATGTTTCCTTTCATGGTCCCATATGGCCTCATTCCTCTCTGACCACTCCCTGTATATTGAGAATATCTTGGTATGCAGTGACAAAGTCATCTGCTCAAATGTACTAACATTTTCTAATAAATATGTTGCAAAATCAATTTGTTTTTGCTCCCATAAATCCGCCAATCTCACTTCGTTCAGTCGTTGCTTCTTCAGGCACCAGAAGCTCAAACCATATATCTGCAACCAGGGGAAATAAAAAACAAAAAACTGTGAGATTCTTAACACACAAGTGAGATTAAATGAAGGTGAAATTTAGCCAATGACGAAGAGTCGAATAGTGAGAATGATCAAGTATCCATTGCTGGGAGAATTGTTGCCTGTAGAGCTCTTGGAAAGCCTGCACTTCTCATCACTCTAAGAGTTGACTCTGGGACAATTCAGGTTTTCTGATTTCACACGTGTTTGATTCGACAATGTTGTCAGATTTTTGTTCTTTCACTTTGCAATTTCATAACTAGACAGGGTATACAAATCATATAGAATAATACGAGTTAAACATCAACCTCATGATAGAGAGCCTGTCGTGAATGTAAATCAAAATGTATAGGAAGTAAGAGGACATAATTAATCAAACTAGAATAGTACAGGGACCAAGTTGGAGTGATTAACCCCTCTAACAACCTATTAACTCACCAATCCATATAGTATAACACGCCAAAGAGAAGAACTCAAATACTTGCAAATTGGCATTGAAAGCTATAAAACTGTTTGTCTTTATCCACTCCATTAATCTCTCTCTCAAAGTTCCAAACTTTGGGAAAACTAAAGAGTCCCATCTTCAGTTATTGATTCATCTGTGGCTGTGAGCAGTGTAGTTTTTTGGGCCAAATAGAAGACCAAAGTGGGGATTCTGTGGGCCACTACAAGAACTGGAGACATAAAAGAAAAGGATTAGATTATTTATTGTAAATAGCCACAAAAAAAAAAAAAAAATTACTCAGAAAGAAGAGGAGGAAAACGAAAGTTATGGCGAGGAAGAGGAAAGTGGAAAGTAGCGCAGCGATAGTAGATGAGAGTGACAAAGTTTTGTATTCAGCGTTTAGAAATTCTGCTAATGAACTCTCTCAATTATACTCTCAAGCAATCAGTCATAACAAGCTTTCTTTTGAAGCTGGACAAAGACATGCTCTCGTGAGACCACAAAAAGTTTTTGTTTTTTTTTTGTTCAATTTCTTTTCTTTTTCTTGTTTTGGTATGGCATGACTCATCTTTATTGAATTTGTGGAAAACCCATTTGGGGTTTGATTGTTTTGATTCTACTTTTGAGGGTTGATGGTGTGTTTGTTGTTGAAAGTTTTGATCTTTAATGTATAATTGGTTACGATTATTATGCTTTTTAGAACGTATGTGATATGAATTATAATAGGTGTTGGTTTTGGTTTAGCCTCATATCAAGTTTACTGATTTGTTGTTTTAACTTGAGTGAATTGATTGAGTACCGTGTTTACTGAATGATATGAACGATGTTTTTCTTTCTTTCTTTCTTTTCTTTTGGCCTCTTATGGATTATTGAATGCTTGGTGTCATTTTGGAAGTCTCAAGCTATGGGCAAGTTTGGAATAGCAATGGGATTTGAATGTTCCTAGTTAAAGATCGTATTTGGTACAATGAGAAGACTCCTAATTATCACATTTTGTTCATTTTCTGGGTTTCAATAATCAAATAGCAAAAAAAGATTTCCAAGTTTTTATTTTTATGATTGTTGGATGCTGACAATCTTATTGAAACTTACAAATGGTAGTTCTTTGCTTTCTTGATCGCTCTCTTATCCGAGTAGTGAAGTACTTACATTAAATTGGTTGAATCTTAGATTGATAGCAGCAAAATGATGGAAAAATGTAGTGATTAAACTGGTTCTGACAATTCTGTTCTATGTTTATTCGACTAGGGTCCATAAGCTATTTGATAAATTTGACCATATTTGCATGCACACACTTAATTATGTTGCTTAGTCGTAGTTATTTAGCCTTAGCTTTGATGCTGTCATTTCTGTTAATATAAGCAGATTGGGTTATTGCTGAAACAAACAAGGAAGCACTAGATATTTGTTGGCACTGTTTTAGTAAAGCTAGTGGTAATTATTTTCTTGGGCTGAGATTGCTCAACTGGATATCTCAAGTCTCCTCTATATATCATGGGATTATCATGATAAGCTGCATATGAGTGGTGCAATCATGTGCATGATTGCTGGCATCTCCATTATTAGCTTTATTCAACCCTTTGGAAAATAGAACATGCCGTTGATGTTCGTGAAGACCATCCACTCATACATTACCATTTGTTTTCTTCAGGAGAAACTGAGTAACTGGATGGCAGTGAAGCAGCAAGGTGGAATAATGGTGACAACAGAAGACATTTCTACTTATCTGCAGGTTTTGTCATGAAATTTTTACTTACAATCGTTTTCATCACAATTCAGGAAAGCATTTGGCATTCATTTGAACATGTTTCTGATCTTTGGTATTTTGATTGCTAAACATGGAAGTAACTCTTCATTAAATATTCTTCTCTCAGTGTTTATTGCCTCATAAGGGTAGGTTTGCTGCTTAAGCATTCCATCTCTTTCTGTTTTATTTTATCTTAGGAGTCCATCAAACCTTTTGTAAAAGTTTTAAATTTACTAAGGTGCAAAGATTGTGAATGATGATAAAACCAGCAGACAAGCGAACTTGGGTTGCTGCGGAGAAGCTGATATATTAAATGCTCTTCTACCAATTTGTTTTCTTTAATGCCTGCTTCTTACCAGCTGCAATCTGTTGACCTGTGCTTTACATATTAATATCCGTCTCTTTTCCTCTTTTCCAAAATCCTGAAGATTGTACTGTTCAAGACCCAATCTTCTTACGATATTCATGGGTAGCCATACTATCTGTTTTTAAGTGCTGCATTGAATGAAAAGGAAAATAACTAAGAGAAAGGTGCCATTGATAATATAATTGAGGCTATCCCATCTCTTGAGAAGATCAATAGAAAATGTAGTGATACCAGAAAGTACAACTTTTTCAATGTTCCTTTGGAACAGAAGTTATATTTAACCTAGTGGGTGGGAGCATGATCATATGCTCCAAGTACTGGCTGAATGCTGGAAAGGCAATCAACTGCTGGGAAGGCATGGCCTTTAGTTGAAGCTGCAAACATGTTTTGGGAAGGCTATGTTATTTTCCTGACTAGTTATGCAAATTCTGATTGTGATATCATTTTATTTATTTTGTTTTGAATTAATTTGCAGAGTGAGCTGAACAATATTTCCAACGCTATTTATGACTCACATGGTGGCCGGAATGAGGTGAACTCATCTATCACAACTCCTGTCATACAAAGCCAAGATAAAAACCTATGTTTGTCTTTCGATTCAGAAATGGATACAACTCCTGAAGGATCTGCTCACTAATTTCTCAATCTTTATGAGAATTTGTATAGATTGATAGATTAATTAATGAGAAGATAACACTCAATTGATCTGTCTTCTCCACTTGTGAATCTTGGCAAATTCAACTCTATTCTTCTAATCTCTATCGCACATGAAGATCACTTCATCTGTTTGCATTCTCTACTCCCGTTAGTCATGCTGATCTTATTTCTCATATCTTGCTCCATTGTTTGAACGTCACACTTTGGTAAAGTTTGGTTACATGATAGGCTACATCTCTTCTGTCATTTATGGTTGAAGTACTTAAAAGTAGGGCTCCAAGGATAAGATAATATGTAAAATGATGAAGCAAGTAGTTTTTTTATATGTACCTTGAAAAACAGTTATAATTACAATGTCTATTGAAGTATTAGATCCTTATCATGAGACTGGTGGTGAGGACAAAGGTGACTGGAAATGTCCAGAATATGATGCATGGATGGTTGGTGATGATATTCCAAAATCGACTATGTTCATTAATTCGAATTGAGTGTTGGGATAAAGGGTGGTTAGATGTTCACTTCCATACTTCCTCCATAAATTTTAAAGAAATTGTTAGCTGGTGATAAAGAAAAAATAGTTTTTTTTTTAAAAAAGATTTAGAGATTTTGTGATGATAAAGTCAATGATTTTTTTTTTATATAAAAAATTACAATAAATGAGGGAATGGGCTTTAAATTCAAGAATACAAGTGTTTGTTCTTATTTATGCATGATAAATGTCATAAGGATATGAATACTTTCAGAGGATATGAAATGTATGAACCCTTTACTTGGATGATTTAGAAGATATTTATAGCTTGTGAATTTTTTTTTTATTTTGCTGAAGGCATGGAGCTGTGGAGAGTTATGTTTCTTGAAAACATAAGCAAGAAGAAAACATTCTTTACACAACATTAACATTGAAGGAAATAACACTTACATCAATGGAAATATATAAGATCCACATGAGATTTTATATATTATTCTAAATGCAACATTAATGTTAATGAGAATAGCTTTTAATCAAAATTAATGATGATTGGAACAATATAGATTTTTGAAAGATTTTTATATGTCTACGAGTGCAGGGAGAAGATTCTTATAGATCCTTAACATTTTATGTCATGGATTATAAAATAGTTTTGTGACTTGGTATGAGACCTATAAAGACTTTCAATTCAAGATGTATCCGGACTTGAATTAATTCTAAATCTAGAGATGTTGGGTTTGATGCCTTGCCAGACCTATAAATACTTGGGCTCAGCACATTGTTAAGCCCAAGAGTATTGGGTCTGACACCTTACCAGATCCACAAGCACTTAGACTCAATACATAACTAATTTCAAAGGTGTTGGTTCAGGCACATTGTCAGACTTGTAGGCACTTGGGCAAAGTGCATATCCGAGTCCAAGGGTGTTGGGTGACATCTTGTCAGATCCACGGGTACTCAAGCACATCATGTAGCTAATTCTAAGACTATTGGGTCGATTATATTTCTAAACCCATAAACACTTGAGCTAAGTGCGTACCTGAATTCAATGGTGTTGAGTCTGATATCTTGCTAGACCCACAGACACTTGGGTTAAACGTGTAATTGAGTTCAAGAGTGTTGGACGTGATATCTTTCCAGACTCATAATTATGTGGGCTTAGCATGTAGCAGATCCTAAGAGTGTTAGGTCTAGCAAGATACCGGACCAACAGATACTTGGACACAGCATGTAACTGAATGTAATAATATTGGATTTAGAAACAAGCTAGACTTGTATCATTTGAGATCTACACTCTATTCAATCCAAGGTATATTGAGTTAGCATCCAGGCTTTACTCTTTTCATGATGTAGGCTTCTTGAACAAATAGTTCGTGTATAGAACTTTGCTGATCGTTAGCAGGCCTGATGGTTGTCACTTGTTTTACCTTGTACAGTTTTTGAAAGAGCAAACATGTCTAACGGACAACAAAATGGATAGTTCTATTATAGCCACTGGCTGGTTGGAGAGGTCCTTCGATGCAACAATGGGTCACTAAGAACCTGATTTGACATTAATTGATTGCATCGGTAATATCTTATTAGTTCAACTTGAAGATTAGAGACTTCCAAATTCTATATATGCATTACTGGAGAAAGGGGTTGTTCTGTTTGCTGTTATAATCCATGTCGTCATATCCATATAAATCCCTGCTACCTGCTACTAAATTTGTCTGTGAATAAGAGTTTCTGATGCTGAACTCTGACAAAAGCAAACACATATGGCATTCTAAAGTTAAATACTCTGTTTCGATGGGAGATGAAATTGACATCCATGAAGTTCATATCCTAAACTTTTTACCTTGGCTTTTGTGATTTTTCCTTGCATCATCACCGCCTTCAATTGGCTTCTCTAATCATGTGGTTTCCATATGGCTAGCATTCGATTTTCGATTGATGGGTCCGCTCTTTTGGCACGTTAGCGTGAGGCACATCTTTAAAATGAGTGCCTTTACCTAATTCTTGTTATCATGATGCTTCATACTTTTTAACGGTGATAATAATTACTTTTTAAAATATTTTTATTTAAAAATATATTAAAATATCTTTCATCTACTTATGTTATTTTGAATCTAAATAAATGCTAGATGTTAATTAAAATTAAAAATCAAACATATTTAATTCGTGAGGCGTGTATAATGTATTTACCAATATCTAAGTTTGTTTTAGTGAATTGATTACTTAATTCCTTTGATTTTTTTAAAAATGATATTGAGTCATTCGTAAGTGAAATCTTTTGTAGGATTTCTTTTGACAATTTAATTATTTTTTCTAAAATATTCTTCATTCCTGATCAAAATTTCCAACCTCACATACCATAGATAAGATCAAAGATGCCCTTAGAAAAGATTGTTTATACATTTTTTTTTAAAAAAAATTAACAATTAACATAGATCAAGGGACTAGCTTATGATTTGCAAAACCAGAAGGACCAACTTGTAAGATCATAAAAAATAGGAAGCAAATCACAGTCTCCCCAGGAGTACTTTTGTGTCTGCTAGGAGAGCTTGGAAGATGGAGAATGGAGGAGGCAACTAGGGAAAGAATAAAGAGGAGAGCAAATGGAGGGGGAAACACAACCAATAGCTTTGCTTTGGATTAAATCTTCTAAAATTCCTTGGAAAACTTAACTCCATATCATTAGAATAAATCCGAATCATCATGGGAGTCAACTTGGAAACTTTGATGCCTAATCATTGGATAGGGAGGAGGAAAGTCATAGCTTAGTGGGATGCTTAATTGCCTCTTAGGCAAACCATGGGAGAATTATCTTGGCTAATGGTGCTTCTACATTTAAGTTTACTTATCTGAATACAACTACTTTGATATATGTAATTCATTATATTTTGTATTATAATGCATGATGTTTTTATAATTTTATTTTTTATTTAAAAATATAATAAAATAATTTTTTTTTATATCTTCTTTAATTTTTGACAATAGCACTTCATAAGCATAAAACAATTTAAAAAAAATATAAATTTAATATTTTTTCAAGCCAAACACGCTTTTAAAACATCTATAAATATAGTTTCAAACATAATATCAAACATGCACCAACATTCTTTGAATATTCTCTTCAACAATAACTTAAAATGTTACCTTGTGACCCATAAAATTGAAATGAAAAAGATTTTAGGTCGTGTTTGTTAGTGTTTTAATATAGAAAATATAAAAATATATCTCAATGAAGAAATAAAGATAAAGATATAAATAATAGATTTATTTAAAAAATAATTTTGGAATAAATTTTATTTTCAAAACAAGAAGTATAAAAAAAGATATATCCTTTTATTATTATAACAATAGCTAAAATTGCTCAACGTAATGTGAAATTTTTTTCTATTTAGTTATCAAATTTTCATGACATAGGTTCCGGGTTTGACGGGTTAACCCGGATTTTTTTTTAAAATTAATTTTCTCGAGTGCAGTCCATAGTGAAACGTTGAGCTGTTTTTTTTTTAACCTTTTGCTTTATTTTTTTTAAGATGTTTTTTTTTCTTTTCTTTTCTTGCTTATTCTTTGTTTTTTTAAGCTGTTTTTTTATGAATATTTTTTTGTTTAATTTTTTTTTGTTAATGTTAAATTTTTTTCTATTTAGTTATCAAACATTCATGACACGGGTTCCGGGTTTGACAGGTTAACCCGAATTTTTTTCTGGTTTTTCTTTTTAATTAATTTTTATGTTTAATTTAGTTTGTTAATGTTAAATTTTAAGTGAAACGCTGAGCATTTTTCTTCTTCTTCTTCTTCTTTTTTGCTTTGTTTTTTTAAGCTGTTTTTTTTTTCTTTTTTTCTTTTTTCTTTTTTTTAAGTTGTTTTTTTTCTTTGTTTTTTTAATGAATATTTTTTTGTTTAATTTTTTTGTTAATGTTAATTTTTTTTCTATTTAGTTATCAAATTTTCATGACACAGATTCCGAGTTTGACAGGTTAACCCAGATTTTTTTTATGATTTTTCTTTTTAATTAGTTTTTTTGAGTGCGGTCTACAGTAAAACGTTGAGCTGTTTTTTTTTTTTGCTTTGTTTTTATAAGTTGTTTTTTCTTTTCCTTTTCTTTTCTTGCTTTTTTCTTTGTTTTTTTTAAACTGTCTTTTTTTTCTTTGTTTTTTTTAATGAATATTTTTTTTGTTTAATTTTTTTTAATGTTAAATATTTTTCTATTTAGTTATCAAACTTTCATGACACAGATTTCGGGTTTGACGGATTAACCCGGATTTTTTTTCTGGTTTTTCTTTTTAATTAATTTTTTCGTTTAATTTAGTTTGTTAATGTTAAATTTTTTATATTTAGTTATCAAACTTTCATGACATGGATTTCGGGTTTGACGGATTAACCTAGCTAATTCTAGGCTAACCTGTAAATTTGTTTTTTTCTATTCAGTTATCAAACTTTCATGACACGAATCCTAAATTTGACGGGTTAACTCAGTTAATTCAGATTTTTTTTTCTTTTTTTTCATTAGTTTTTTTCTTCATGTAGGCTTTGCTTTCTTTGTTTTTTTTTTTAAATTAATTTTTTTTGTTTAGTATTTTTGCTCTTTTTGCGTTTTGCTTTTTTTTTTTTCCTTTTTAATTATTATTTTTTAAAATTTAGTTTATTAATATTAAGTTTTTTTCTATTTAGTTATCAAAGTTTCAAGACACGGATCACAAGTTTGACGGATTAACCTGGTTTGACGTGTTAACCTAGTTAATTCAAATTTTTTTTCTTTTTCTTCATTAGTTTTTTTCTTCCTGTAGGTTTTTTTTTCTTTTTAATTAATCTTTTTTTGTTCACTTTAGTTTATTAATGTTAATTTTTTTTCTATTTAGTTATCACATTCTCATGATACAAATCCTAGATTTGACGGGTTAACCTGATTTGGTGGGCTAACCCAATTGATTCAGATTTTTTTTTCTTTTTCTTTATTAGTTTTTTTTCTTCCAATTTCTTCTTTAAATATTGTAATTAACTATAACTAAAAGACATCAATCTTTTTTCTTCCAATTTCATGAAACAAATCCCAGGTTTGACGGGTTAAACCAGTTGATTCAAATTTTTTTTCTTTTTCTTAAGTAGATTTTTTCTTTCAATTTCATCTTTTAATATCGATTTGATTAAAAATTAAACTTTATGATTTGTTTTGTTTACTGTTCATTAGATTATTGTGATCTCATAAGGAGAATTTACTGTACCCCTCCTTGCAAAGTACTATTCATTTGAATAATACTTTGGTTTATTGTTTTTTTTTTCAATTAATTTTTTTTAATTTCATTCTGTAATATTAAATTTTTTCTTTTTAATTATCACACTCTTATAACAAGACCTTACAACCAGATTCATATCCAAGACTCCGGGTTTGATGTTGCAACCAAACTCACTTAAACTTGAGTCATGTAAGTTTAATATTATTATTAATATTATAAATATAATTTTTAGGTCAGGAATAGCAGACATACTCAATGCTCTTAGATATAACTTTGTAAGAAGACCTAACATTTTTAGATTTTATTTTTTAAATATATTTTATATATAAAAAATTAACCCGAGACTTAGCGCGGGTTTATAGTTTATGCTACTTGTCATCTTTTCTGTACTGTGATAATATTCCTCTTGCATGCAAAATAAAGTATTTAAGGCAGTTAATAATAAAATCCCTTTTTTAGGATTTTGGAGGGCCTAACAGTTACACCATAGAATACAAGAATACTTGGCAGTTGGTTTTTATCTTCCAAATCTTAGTCTCTCTAAGGTTGTCCCTTCTTTTTGCTCTTACATGTCTGACTGGATTTCTTGCTCCTCCTTTCATGGCTAGTTTGCTGAGGTGAAATGAAAGAGGCTAGGATTGTCATTTCTTGGAATAGTAATATTCCATAATTTTGTCCTGTCTTGCTAAGATTACAAGTGCTGTCTTTTTCTATCATTGAAACAGAGGTCTGTTTTAACTCTGGATGGACAGGTTTTTTTAGTCTATAGAGTCTTCTAATTCATCACCAAATACCTTAAGACTCAAAATTGCTTTCTGGGTTCCACTTCTTTCTTTCGAAGTTTTTGACTTGATCCCTCCTTTTGATCTCTAAACTCAAAACAAAAGTACCCCATTTGAGTTTAATTTGGTTCTGTGTTATTACAAGTTGTTTTGTTTCTATGTTCTTCAATGGGGTACGTTTAGTTCCGACAACTTTTTTGCCAAGTTGACAGCAGTTTTGTCTGTTAAAAGACAGTTCCTTTTACAAACCACCTTGTTGGGTTTGCTTGCTTTTCATTTTTTTTTTCTTTCTTCATTGTTCTCAAATTATAGGAATTCAATGATTGAAAGATTCAAGTTTTAGATCCATGCTTTTGAATTGGAGTCATGAAATGGGCAAATTCTTTCGTAGTTTGATTGACGACCAAGAAAATATTTTGTTCATGAGGGTCTTGTTTTGCAAGATCCATTGTCCTTTCATTTGCTTCTGCAAGCCCTCTCCTAGAATATACGGACCAGCACCACTGAAATTGGAAAACAGCCCTCATGTTCCTTCAACTGCAGTTATATCAGTTGTTGATGCCTCCTGTGATGATGATCATGTGCTCAATGATTCCGTTGAGGTGAAAGAAGGGAGTGTAGGTGTTGATGGGAAACAATTACAGGCTCAGAATGGCCTCAAAAGTAGTCTTAAAAAGGCAGATTTTGATTCGAAAGAGGTTGATAAGAAGAATGTGCGGTGGATGGATTTCTTAGGGAAGGAACTTGTTGAGATCAGAGAATTTGAGTCCAGGTTTGTACTTTTTTGTGGTCTCTATTATCTCTATCAACATTTTTGCTATACAAAACAAATGTATTTCTGTATAAGTGTACTTGATGAAGCTGATGGATTTAAGGATGGACAAGTAAGCATGGTTTCATTAAATTTTGTTAATTTTCTCACTGATTGACTGTAGCACTTCCAGTCCTTTCAGCTATAGCATATTGTTGTTCTACTGGTTTTAAATATTGTGCAAAGAAGCTTCTTCTAGGGTAAGGGAGGCAAGTTCCCTCTTAAGGCTGCATTTCCTGTGGTGGTTAAGCCTTCATGATTAGAATTGTTAGAAACAATAAGCTTTGATTGGTGGGAAACAGTACTTTTACGTTGATCTGTATATAAAATGAGGACAATGGCATCATAACTTCACAAACCATTGTGATCGGATAGAAAAGATTTTGGTTGGGAAAATTGGGATGGGCTAATGTTTTCCTAGGAACATATGAATAGAATAGAGATGGATGTATTAAACTCCTCCCTCGTGATATCTTAAAGAATGGAAAATCCGTTGCTGGTTTTCGTGGTATAGTTAAGAAACTGACTTAACAGAAACGGATATTCAGTAGCTTATCGTGTTCCATACAATCTTGTCTCTCTTATAGATTCATAATTTCTGTCTTTGTGTGCTACTCCCTCCCTGAGTAGGAATGCGAGGATAGCATTTGATTTTGCACTCATCTGATGATATATGCTCTCTGTTGAGAGTTATAGAGATATGTATTTCGACTTGTTCTAAGGGATTCTGACATGTAACTTCTATCTATCCAGGATTTAAATCCTCAATTTAATCATTTAGTGCTTGCAAATTAACTGTACAGCAGATTGGCTTGATCAAATGATTTCAAGCCATCCAACTTGCATCAAATGATGGTAAACATTTTCAAGGAAAAATCCTGAAAACGAAAACAAATAACTGGCTTGAGATATATCTAGTCATCATCATTTTGCGGGAGAAATGAGTTCCAAATCCCCTGAAGCTTGTGCAATTGCTCATCGTATTAGCTGCTCTAATCAAATAGAAAATCTGCATTTGTACAATGTGTGCTGCAACGTACTTGTGGTCCTAAACAACACACTAGAATGTTGCTTATCTAACATGTCAATGCCGCTTGTAGCATTTTCTTGAATTCTACTTTTATGGATTGTTTATAACCAATAAATTTTATACCTGGATTGTTCCCAACCTTGTAATATTTCTTTGAATCTGTTTTTTTCCTTTTAACCAGCGAAACAGAAGATAGTGACAGTGAAGATCAGAGCAATAGAGGCTGTGTTTGTACAATTCTTTGACATCTATTTAACAACATCCTTCTTGTTCAAGCTTCTGTAGTGACTCCAACAATCACAAGAGAAAGATGAAAAGAATTTGTGGCTCCCCTAGGAGAATCTGCAGTGGAGTTAGATCAGGTTCCCATTTACTTCAATTCCGCTGAATCAACTCTCAAATCAAAAGATATCCAAGAGAGACGTCAGTATATACTTTATATGAAATGGGAAAATATTGTCTCTCTTTCAATTCTTTTACAATGTAATGGCTCATTCATTTAGCAATTATGAAATTACATACAAGCTCACAATCTAACTCCTGTTAAGTCACTTCTTTTACGAGATTGGACCCTTCTCATCATGCTAGATTCATGATTCCCTCAATGGCTGTCATAAAACTATTAATAGTATTGTAGCATGTTTCTGCATGATATACGCTACTTCCTTCTCGTGAAAATTACGGGAGTGTGGTTAGAGTGGGTCAATACTGCTCTCTGTGTTGTTTTCTTATCATATATTTTTTTTTACTGTTACATCGTTTGCATGTGATGTTTATGATTCAAAAATATGTTTCCTCAAGTGCAGATTAGTAGTGTAACTGGTCCAAAGAGTAAAATAGGTGGGAAATGGTGCGTTTGTTACCATTCTAAACCACTAAAAAGGCTAAATGAACTTTACACACTTGCAGAGTGAAAACAAATTATAGAACAGATCATTTGGAAATGGCATGCCCAATTGAAATATTCTTGCAATTTCAGCTTGTGACACTTCTAACTAGACTCGGAGCACAAGGTACTAGTTCTGAAAAATAAAGTATACTTGTTAACATTGATCCCTTGCCAACAGTCAGTAGCCAAACCTAAACCCGTTGCCTTCTGTGTGATCGGTGGCGATTTTGAGGTGGTAGCCTGCTTATACAGCCAGAGAAAAGTATGGTTGTTATTGTTGCTAAAAAGCCTACTGAATATCCAATCCCTGCACCTTGCCATGAAAACCATGAGTCATCTGCTTCTGGTTGCTTTACTTGTGGCTGCTCTGGGTCTGGTGGACATGGTAGTAGAATTTGAAAACCACATAGCCCACTGTTGTTGGCATATGAATTTGGATCATTCATCGTGTCCATTTGGCCACCCACTGGAATCTGACCCTCGAGTTTGTTGTTACTTACATCCAAAGTTGTAAGTTCTTGAAGTTTTGATAGTGTTCTTGGAATGGAACCGGATAGTCTGTTACGTGACAAGTCCAGGCTCTCTAGACTCTCTAGATTGCCGAAAGTTGCTGGTATCTTGCCAGAGAGGTGGTTATATGAGATGTTCAGTAGCTTCAGACCCTTTAGGTGACCTAATGAAGCTGGGAGTTGGCCAGAAAGCTGGTTCTTTGACAAGTCTAGCAAAGAGTAGATTTCAAGGCTGTGGCTTGAGAGACCTTGTTTCGACTTCTTCCAATTAACTATCAAGTCACTGAACTCAATGGGGAAGGTGAACATATCTGAGACTGATCTGAGAGTATTGGGTGTGTCTATCATTCCAACCAGATTCCCCAACTTGGCCGGTATTTCGCCACTGAGATTGTTGCTTGAGACATCTAGAATTCGGAGGTTAGTGAGGTTGGTTATGGTGCTGGGGATTGAACCTTCGAGGGTGTTGTTACGTAAGTTCAGGACTTGAAGAGTGGACATTTGAGAGAGAGAAATGGGCAGTTCTCCTGCAATTCTGTTGTCATGGAGGTCAAGGTGTTCAAGGTTGTTCAAATCTGTCAGGTTACTGGGTAGTTTTCCAGAGAACATGTTTTTTCCTAATGAAAGTATCCTGGTTTCTTGAGAAAAGATCACTGGAATTTCACCCGAGAACTCATTATAAGAGAAATCGATGTAAGCGAGTAATGCATTGGGCCTAAAATCTGGAATGTTCCCCGAAAACCTGTTTCCTGATAAATCCAAAAGAAGAAGGCGATAAATCTTCGAGATGGACTTCGGAATCTGCCCTGAAAAGTTGTTTCCGGAGAACACCAGAATCATGACTTTAATGGCATCTCCAATGTTACCTGGCAACTCTCCAGAGAAGCTATTCCTCGATAAGGCAAGGACTGACAAACTTTCAGACCGAAAGAGACGAGGTGGAAGTGAACCTGTAAGATTATTGTCTGACAGAAATATGCTGCCTATGTCCATTTCAGCAACCCATTCCGGGAATGGTCCTTCTAGCTTATTCCTGCTTAAATCCAGGAAAACAAGATCCTTCTGTGTAGAAATCCAGTCTGGGATTCTCCCCGCGAGACGGCATGAACTCAGAGATAACTGAGCTAGCATACACTTGGGCTCCAAGTTTACAGTGTTATTCCAAGTCAGATTATTCCCTCCAAGAAACAGATCCTTCAGACTTTTGATGTCAAACAACCAAGTTGGAATTCCTCCAGACAGTACGTTGTTTTCCAATCTGAGTGTTTCTAACTTGTGAAGCTTCTGTATGGATGATGTGATTCCACCAGTCAGCCTGTTACCGCTCAAGGCCAGAGTGGTCAAGTTGGTTAAATCACCAATATCTTTAGGAATCTCCATGGATAAAGAATTGTCCCTCAATTCCAATATTTCCAGCTCCTTCAGGAAGAGAACTGAAGATGGAATCATACCAAAGAAATTGTTGCTGCGAAGATTCAACTGCTGTAACTTCGTAAGGTTTCCAATCTCTTCAGGAATATACCCCCCCAGAGAATTATGACCCAACTTCAATACTCTCAAGTTGAGAAGAGAGCCCACTTCTTTGCTTATAACCCCCTTTAGTAAATTGCTACTCATATCAAGATACTGTAGATACCTCAAATGGAAAATCTGTGGAGGAATGGATCCACTGAAGTTATTTTGCATCATGTCGAGGTGAACCAGCTTGCTGAGATTGGAAAACACACCGGGTGGGATCTCACCTACGATATAATTTGAGGATATATCAAGCAGCATCAAGCTTTTGATGAGAGAGAGAGGAGATAAAACCATGGAAGGAATTGGTATGGGTTGCTCTGCTAAAACCAAAGAGTAAAGGTGGAGGGCAACTACTTTTCTAGAATTCGACCGAGAACTACAAGTGACCATATCCCAGTGGCAACAATCTGAGCTATCATCCCACGAATCCAGGCTGGAGAGGGAATATTGTGTAGAAGAGTTAATACTGTCCAAGAGGGAGGATTTGAAGTGGAGAAGGGCTAGTTTCTGATCATCTGGACAGCACAAGGAAGTGGAGAAGAGGATGGAGAGGGAAAATAGTAGTAATATAAGTTCAGCCATCAGTAGTTGAGTATGGTTTCCTCTGGTTTTCTTGTTCAGCTGTAAAAGTATATAGGAGGAGTGAGTGCTCTCACGCCGCAGTAAAATGGTGTGTTTTAGTCTATGGCTAGTGTGAAAGGTGGAAAAACCAGTGGGCTAGGGAGAGGCAGGTTTGCTTCCTTGCATGGACTTGAGCTGCTACATCAGTTGACTTGGAATAATGACATTAAGCAGTGGAATAAGACTTGGAATGTTTTGTTTCTTTTTTTGTTGAAGTTTGAAAGACAACAAACCGCGTAGAAACCTCATAGTCAAGTCATCAGTCCCACTAGATTTGTTTTCAGTGGAGGGAACTGTATCTGATAAGTAAAGAAACGTTACTCCTCACCAGCTTCACTCTCTAGATGGAAACACCAGGACCATTTCTTCTTCCTCACAAGAAAAAAGTTACCACTTCAAGCCTAAAGTTTGAAGATGAGAAGTCCAAGTTATTAATAAAAGGCTAGCTTCTTAATGGAAGTAGGAAGGTGCTGCTTACTGCTGACTGCTAAGCCATTTTGGCCTACCAGTGCATCCTCTTCATTCCTTTTATCACCAAAACATTCAAAACAAGATTGTTTCCAAGCCCTTATCTTCCCAGGAAAATAAGATTGGAAAAATTGGCGGTTCAATTTTGACTAATGAAAACTCTATTAACGAGGATAATTTAATTTGAGAAGGAAAATTTAAAATTGAATATTTAAAGACTCCATTGAAATTTTTTAGGGTTTAATTTAATTTATTAAGGGCTTAATTGCAATAAAAATTAATTTTTTAAAGTCAATTTAGGCTTCAAATTAAAGCCTAGGGGTTAAATTGTATTTTGAAGGGTTAATTTGGTGAAATCAGGGGTTTAATTGCATAAATATTGAAGTTCTAAGGCCAATTAAGGATCTAATTACAGATTTTTAAGACCAATGACCAATCTGTAAGTAGCGCACAATTTCAAGGGTAGCAATAGGTGATATCATGGGCCAAATTGAAGAAAACTAAAAGTTTGATGGTCAATTGAGGACCAAAATGCACAAATCAGAAACTAAGGACCAAAATGAAAAATGTGTTGAACTTTGGGGCTGATAATTAGGTTTGGAATGAGTGAAATTGCATCCAATTAAAAGTTATTAAACTTTATAAAGTAACAAAAATTAAAGGATATGGAAAAACTATTGTTCACCCAATACTCATTGTATTATGGATTACAATAATAATCCACAATGTTATGCTTTCTTATTTTCTTTTTCTTTTTTTAATTTTTGTTATGATTTTTTTTTCAAATCTGTTGTTGTCGATTTCATCTTTTAAAATTAAGATTATTGAGAATTTAGCTTTGTAATTTACATATTTTTATTTTGCTTTTATACGAGGTTAATATGGTTTACGAGTTTGTGAAAGTATCTCAGGTTGCCCTGATTTACGAGTTTGGTTAATTGTTTTTTTTAAATTTGTCACGACCCGAATCCCGGATCCATGACCGGCACATAGGCAAGGTTCCCCTCCAAGGTTCCATACCTATGCGAACCCAAACTTACACACAAACTTATCCTAACTCAATCAGAGTTCAACGCAGC
>Ga0325401_1000528_pt1 | contig 27909 bp, 24 predicted proteins | sample PopdelMetagenome_FD_205666 | JGI IMG/M metagenome (GOLD analysis project Ga0325401, IMG submission 205666) | Populus deltoides microbial communities from Bellville, Georgia, United States - Xylem-PdKOR-R2 | ecosystem: Host-associated > Plants > Phyllosphere > Stem > Wood/Secondary xylem | place...
GCTTCGGCTAATGGCATCCTAAGAGGATGACCGGGATGAATAAATGATTAGCTTCGACTAATGGAATCCTTAGAGGATGACCGAGATGAATAAATGATATAAATGATTAGCTTCGACTAATAGCATCCTAAGTGGATGACCGGGGTGAATAAATGATATAAATGATTAGCTTCAGCTAATGACATCCTAAGTGGATGACTGGGGTGAATAAATGATTAGCTTCGGCTAATAACATTCTAAGGGGATGACCAGGATGGACAAATGATTAGTTTCGGTTAATGGCATCCTAAGTGGATGACCGGGATGAATGAATGACTGGCTTTGGCTAATGGTGTTCTAAGGGGATAACCGGATTTGGGAGTTATAAGTTATGATGCAACCATATTATTTAATAGTTTTACCCACATTTACCTAGAATTTTGCCTATGTTTTATATATAAAATTCCTTGATATTCTTTGTTATATGTTTTGAATGCACTTTTGGATGTAAGATTCAAAAAAAGTAAATTGGAGATAATTGACAGATTTGACCTCTGATCGATATTTTGTGCAGAACTTAAGCTCTGAAGGTCAAAAGAAAGTGATTCTAGTGGAATTAGAAAGCTAACATCCATACCTTTCTATAAATATATGACAAGAAAACTAAAAAGAGAAAGAGCATGGAGATCGCAGCCTTCAAAGACAAATCTTGAATTCTATCAATGTTGACCTTTGGCCATTTTGACTTGAATATCTTGAGCTAGAGAAGTCCATTTGATGCAAACTTAATTTTTTTGGATTCCTGACTCGAATACCTATCATCATATCAAATTTCAGTAGCAAATGAGCTTATATGAGAGAGATATAATTTTTCTAAGATGTCACATGAATTCTGCTAGCAAACAGGTTTTGTGAAGAAATAAGTTCAAATTACTTCCCAAACATCCAAACCGACATCCAAGTCTTTATTTTGGAAATTTAACTCTTATATTTCCAAAGTCAAAGTTTGAGGATTTTGTGCAAGGCTATTTCCCTTTTTTTTAAGAAAATAGTTATTGAATTACTTAAATGTAAATTGTCTACTTATGTAAGGACTATTTTGTAGGAAAAGAGATATTAGGGTTTCCTATCAAATAAAAAAGAAATAAAGGAAGAGGGGGCAGTCAGCCAAGAGAGAAAAAATGCATCTTTCTCTAAAAAACCCGAAACCATGCATTCTTCTTTCTTTTTGATTAGTTATTCAATAGACATACAAGGTTAAACTATTTTTCTTGGTTACAAGGACACGGAAACCTTCGGATTTCAAAAACTGTGAGATTTATTTTACCTTTTCTTTTTAGTTTATATGATGAATGAATATGTTTGTTTTCCTATACTTATTTCTTAGAATTGTTTATTTTAATTGCTAGAGCGGACTCTAAGTTATTATTGTGAACAATTTATTGCTAAGTTTGCTATCAAAACTGGAGTTATGATATATGAACTTGTGAAGCAACTAAGTTTAATCATCATAGCGGATCTATGTTATTAATCTTAGGAAAAACATTCAATCAAGTCAAGCATGAACTGCGGACAGTTATGTTGTCTAGATTAATCAACTTATATAATTCTTAAGGCTGCCATTGAATTTTAATTACTAGTACAGACACTGTGATTGTTTGATTCTTAGGGTTAGTTATACTGCGGACCTGTTAACTAACTAATGTTAAGAAAAGATAAGGATTCAGAATATAAATTGATGTTTCGTTTCAATGATTGGTTCTGATTTTCATAGGTGGATGTTTACTTGAAACCAAGGTTTGTTCTCTTAACAGTTTTTTAATTTATTTAATTTAGCTTGATTGTTTAATTCTGCTATAGTTTAGATAATCTCAAAATCCTCCTCAATTGCATATTGTATAGCATAAAAATCTGAACTAAAACTTGCTCGTGGGATCGGCCCCTTGCTTGCTCTATACTATCTTGTTTATTTAAGCTAGGATAATTAATTTGTGCGACTGTGACATCGCAATAAGTTAGTTTTAAGAATTGATGTGTTTATGTGTACTATGTTTTGTATATATCAAGTATATGAAAGAATTACGATTGTTATGTGACACAATCATTAAGTTGATGTCTTATCTCAAGTGCAAGAGTGTCGAAGTAATAAATAACCCGACAAGACCGGGGTCGAATCATAGGGAGGTGAACTATGTAAAATTATAAACAATAAATGAAAAGGAGCTGAAGAGAACTTTTGAGATGTGATATTGATGTAAGGATTAAACAATGATAAAATAATTGTCATGGTTAGAGGATCCACTAATGGCATTTCAAACAAGTATAGTATAAATTCTTTTTATTACTTAACTGGAAACCACACACAAAGGAGGTTCCAATCAGATTATAAATTGTTAATATGATTACATTAATTATCTTATTCAACTAATGCCAATACTTGTAAATATTATTAGGTATTCATGGTGATAACTTATGTTAACAACAAAGCAAGTTCCTTTCATAGCTCAGGTGTCGGTTATACCATACCGTTGGCTATGAAAGTGTCAAGTATTTGTTATACCAAAGGTTGTACAAAACAAATCTAGATTAACCATTTAACCAGCAAGGTATTAAAAGTGAATAAGATAACAAATACAAAACATGTTAATATCAAACATTAAAGTCCATATTGAGTTTATATTATACTTATTCTTACACCATTAGTGTACCCTTTTCACCTTGACAAAATAAACTTAGCTGAATATTATGAATAAGAGAAACATAGATAAACAAGATAAGAATATAATTATGTAAGTCTAGTAAAGGAAATGAAAAGCATAAACAAGAGATTAAGGAAAATATAACATGGAATAAAACTTGAACATTACAAAATACAAATGACTCCCAGACTATACTGCGTCCTTAACCCATATAGCGAGCTTTAGGCTAATGACTCTCAGACCAGTTGGTCTTAAGGCATTGGGTGTTAAGACACCCCTTCGAGCTTAGTAACTCGGGTTGCAGATACTAATATGTAGATAGTGCAATGTTTGATTCCTTTAAACTTTTCTTCTTAACTCATGTAACAAGCATTAGGCCAATAGCTCCCAAGTCAGTTGACTTTAGGGTACTAGGTGTTAAAACACCCCTTCGAGCTTAATTGTTTAAGTTAAGAAGGCTACGAAACCAAACTTATCTACTTTTTTATTTTTTTAAATTTTATTATTATTTTTTTTTTTTTTTTTTTTTGCAAATTATATACTATCCATTTTCCTTAGTTGTTACCTTTAACAAAAGAACATAAATAATGTAATAATAAAAAATGCAACCCACAATCATATGTTAAAGTGTGTGTGTGTGAGAATGAAGGTTTAAGAATACTTGTTAAATGAGTATATGAGCAGAATTAAGTGATAACAATGTGAGAGTTTGTAAACCTGAATATTTTAAAAAGTATTCTAATAGACCTTAATAAGAATATTTACTAAGATGCGTCTCAAGAGTCAATAAAATTCTTCCTTACTCTACCATCGTAATAACAGTTTTGTCGAATGGTTTTAATAATAGCAAAAAACAGTTAGTAAGTTAGTTTTTTTTTTAATGTCAATTACTACCCTCTCTCCCCCAACCAAAACGAGACATTGTCCACAATGTCCTAAGGTAGAAAGATAGAGTATAAAAGACATCACATGAAACAACAAATATTGACAAACCTGAAACACACTTAAACAAATATAAGAAATAACAAAACAAAATAATATGCTATTAATAAAACCAAAAGACACAAGGTTTTTAAGGTTTCACAAATGAAGGCTCAAATCCAATCTAAGCTTTTTAAGGCTTTCCATAGTTGACCAATTTATGCGACTCATAGGGGGATCAATTACAGGGATGAAAGATTGTAGTTGGACGATCAAATGTTCAGCAGTATCAGCAGAGATTATGATTTGTCGTGCAAGTTATAATCATTTTCTCACATCATCACATAATTTAGCATTTCACATAAATGCTCACAAGAATTTCTAAATGTACTTGTCTTATACAATAAATTTCAGCATACATTTTGCATGTAAAATGATCAAGCACCTGGTTCTTTCAACATTTAAGAAACAAAGATCAAATTGGAGAAGTCCCCCCTTTATCCTTGTTTTTTGGTCGAAGCTTACATGGCCTTGGAACCCAATTATTATCATCAATTTCTCATAATTTCCAACATATTATATGTCAAATGGACCTTTATTTCTCATCCTTATTCAGAATTTTTATTTCCCCCGAACTATGTATGAACCCTAGAAGTTAAAATTTGGGGTTCTTCCGAATTACTCACCAAAATCAACATAATAAAGAAAAAGGTTAAAGAATATGTCTTACTCTTTAAAGTTTATACCCAATTTGGAGTGTTCTTAAGAATATCTTCTTCAAGCTTCTTCTTCTTCTTCCATAACCCACACTTAATCAATCAAGCTCCTTTCCTCTAAACAAGTTTTCCCTTCATAAATTTCAGCACCAACACTTTTCTCCTTTAAAATCACTCATAAAACTCTAACTCACTCTTTAGGAAGGTGTTTGTAAGCTCTCAAATGAAGAATTTCAGAAATGGTTCCCTCTCTCCCCTTATTTGTACTGTTCAACGTGAAGAGTATAGAGGAATAATGAAATTCTATCAATTTACAAAAATACCCTTAATGTGTCCATGTGTAAATTTCTGTATTTTTTATCTTAGCATCATCAGTATTGCAATACCTTTTTGAGCTCTAATTGCTCTAATATTTTAACCCAAGATAAAACAGTAAGTCTAGAAATTCTCCATAAAATGTCAGCCCGATCCAACAGTCGGATTGGGAGATATGATTGATACCGTAAAACAAGACAGATGATGTCTTTTACTTCTAAACCCGAAATTCTAAAAGCCTAGTATTCAAAGTATTAAAAAGAACATACCTTCATGATAATACATTTGCAACTATATTTTTCTTATCTTGCTTGTATTTGATAATATATAAGAATGTCTCAATAAATTCCATCCACTAGGCATGTCTACGATCCAACTTACCTGACTTTTCAAGTGTCTTAAAGATTGGTGATCGATATGAATCATAAACTCTTTAGGCCAAAGGTAATGTTGCCAAGTCTTCAAAGTCCTCACTAATACATACAACTTTTTATCATATGTTGGGTAGTTTGAAGTTGCACCATTAAGCTTTTTACTGAAATAGATTATAGGCTTTTTATCCTACATTAAATAACCTTCAATACATATACTTGAAATAACACATTCAATCTCAAAAGTTTTTGTAAAGTTAGTTAAAACAAGTAAAAGGGCCAAAATAAGCTTTTTTTATAACAAATTAAAATTTTTTCTTGTTAGATTTTCCATTTAAAACTTACTATCTTCTTTACGAGAAGCAATTATACTAAAATCTTTAACAAATCTTCTATAGAAACTAGCTAATTCATGAAACCTTCTTACTTCACTTACCATCTTAGATATAGGCCACTCTTTTATAGCCTTAACTTTAGCCTGATCCATCTCAATATCATTTGCACTAACAACTTATCCAAGAAAAAACAATCTTTTCTATGCAAAAGTCACACTTCTTTATATTAGCATACAAACTTTCCTTTCTAAGCACATCATGTACCTATCTTAAATGATCTATATGCTCATGTAACCCTTTACTATAAATTAATATATCATCAAAATAAATAACTATGAACCTACCAATGAATGCACACAATATATGGTTCATTAATCTCATAAAAGTACTAGGCAAATTAATAAGTCCAGAAAACATGACTAACCACTCATATAAATCATATTTAACTTTAAAAGTAGTTTTCCATTCATTACCTTCAATTATTAAAAATTGATGTTATCCATTTCTAAAATCAATTTTAAATAACAAACAAGATCCATGCAACTCATGAAGCATATCATTTAATCTAGGGACAAGATGTCTATACTTTACTGTTATGTTATTGATTGTTCTATAATCAATACACATTCACCAAGTACCATCTTTTTTAGATACTAAAAGTACATAAATAGCATATGGACTCATGCTCTATTAAATATGCCCCTTCAATATTAACTCATTTACTTCCTTCGAAGCTCCTTTGTTTTCTCATGATTACTTATATAGGTTGGCCTATTAGGAATGGTTGAACTTGGTACTAGGTCAATATAATGTATATTCCTCTTATAGGTGACAATTCACTTAGAATTTCATCGAGAAATACATCTTCAAGTTCCTTATTTTCACTCAACCTCACATTTTCACCATTATTTTGTAGTAAGGCATGTTCAATTTATTTTGTGTTCTTTAGCTTCAATTGATCTTCATACACTTTTCTAGGTGATAATAGTGCAAGCGTGTATGTTTTCTCCTCCTTTTCTAATGAATACCTATTTTTAAAACCATCATTCTTGGCTTTCTTATCAAATTATCAAGTTTTGTCTAATAATAGGTGTCCAACATACGTAGAAATATCATACAAAACCTCATCTTTATATCTCCCTACTAAAAATGAGATTAAAACCTATTTAGTCACCCTAACTTCTCCACATTCATTAAGTCATTAAAGCTTATACAATGTAGCATACTTAATGGTAGTTAAGTTCAACTATCTAACTAAAGTTGTGTTAGCAACATTATCTTATAAATAATCATATTGCATAGCTTTTTTTATGTGGCATCTATTATGAAATATATTCTTCCTTTTTGTGCAATATCTTCTCTTTAACAAGAACATTCAAAGATCTCTTTATAACCAAGGACTCACCATTAACAGCATATTCAACATCATTAGCATCTTCAAATGTTGGCATGCTTTCACATTCAGATTCATCACTAGGTGACTCTACTTCTCTATCATATCTCAAAATCATAATCCTTGTATGTGGATTCTATAATGCATAATTCCCAAGTCCTTGACCTAAAACACTTCATATCTCGTTTATGCTTCTACTAAACATTATTTCTTCCCTTTTTTTTTCCTTTATAAGGGTTCGACAACCTTAGGTATCTACTATTAGCTTTATTTGTGCATTACCCTCTCTCCTGAAGTTTGACTTCTAACCCTGAGATGATCTCAAATAACTGTATGGTCTTACACTACCTTTTCTTTTCAACTGTTTTTCTACCTTTATAGCCATGTGCACCATATCTTTAATTTCTATTTAATTGTGCAATTCAACCACTTTAGCAATATTTCTATTTAAACCATTTAAAAATCTAGTCATTTTGGCTTTCCTATCTTCAAAAATATTAGCTCTAGTCATTGCTATTTTCATTTTCTTAAAATACTCATCAACATTTTTAGAACCTGGAGAAAAAAATTGCAATCTATTATATACTTCCATATAGTAATGGTTAGAGACAAATTTCTTTCTCATGATTACTTTCATCTCCTCCCATGTATCAATGGGTCTTTCTCCATTACGCCTTTTACTTGTACCAAGTTGATCCCACTAAATAATAGCATAATTAGTGAATTTAACTACAGCTAGTTTTACCCTTTTTTACCTCTGAATATTGATGGCAATCAAAAAATATTCCATCTTTTTTTTCCAATTCAAATAAGCCTCTAGATCATTCTTTCCCTGAAATGTTGGAATTTTAAGTTTTATACTACCCAAATTATGATCTAAATCATCTTATCATTAAAATTCCTCTCTTAGCCGAAATCTACCACCAAACTCTCTCATTGGCCATGTCTTATATAAGGGATTTTGGTGTGTATGGGACTTCCTTCCATGATTTACTACAGCATCCTCCTTATCATCAAAGTTTTCAGCTACACTTTCATCTGGAGAAGAAAGTGCTTGTCTAGTAGGCCTTTTAACCTCTTTTTCTTTACTACTAGGAACATCATGTCTATTAATCGTCTCAGTGCTCAATTTATCCATCTTTCCCATCAAAGCCTCCATCATTATCTCCAACCTATCTTTTCTTTCTACATGATCCTTTTTTTTTTATCGTGTCATAGTGAATACATGTAATAAAGGTTAGTAGCAAAGAAAGATTCTCTCACACACTCCCTCACGAGTTTACACTCGATTTAATGTCATTACACTTGTGCTTCACACAATTCAATTAGGCTTTTCACTCTAATAATCTCACTATGACCTTAACCTTATTACTCCCTTACTTAGGTTCTAGGTAACTTAGCAACTTATTAAATAATCAATTAAAATAATGTAATGACTTTATAATAATAAAGACTCAAGTGTCAAGGAATATATGAAATTAATCAAAACAAAACTTGAGGATAAATTTATGAATAACAATCTAAATTCGTGCAAAATATAATGATGAAAAAAAGACATGAAATAAAAGCAATGGAGTTATATTAAGGATTCAAAGAAAACTAACTAATTCAAGAAGTCAAAATTCAACTTCAAGAATCTCAAGAAAACAATTAAAATAAAGCAAGAAAGATTTATACTAACTAAATTTTAATGAAACAAGGCAAGATAACCCAAGAAAAAAAAGAATTCAATTTGGCAATACCAAGATTTGGTACGTATCTACTCGAAAAAAATCAAGAAAATATTCAAGAAACTTTTGGATAACCCTAAAATTCAAGGGCTTGTATTCGGTTATGCCCTAACTTGTCAATTCAATCAATTCTTGCAATTCTTTCTTCTTTTTTTATCCATGTAATTCAGCAAGAACGAGATTTCTTTTTAATTTTTTTTCTCTAGGCCAAAATCAAGAAAGATAAAAGATCAAGATCAAGAACACAATTTTTCTTTGTTATATTCATCAAAATCAAGAATCTAAGTAAGATGATTTTTTTTAATACAGGGTTTGACACAAACTTTGAGATAATAAGAGAAGAATAGACTTTTATATATATATATATATATATATATAAACAATACCCTATCCAAAACTGGAAAGAAAGAAAATCAAGAAACAACACGAACTATAGATTAAAGGAATACAACCTGATAATAACACAAGTCTGATACCACCTGATGCGAACACACTCCAAGATAAGCTAAAATTAAATTTGAATGGTTTGCAATTTGACCCAACAAACCTGCCTCAAAACACCAAAGTTACATGCAATAATCACTCTCACCTTACGTCTATAAAGAGACGTGAACAAGTACTATAAAATCATTCTGAATTTGATCAATTCTTTAAAGACCCTTTTATTTCAATCAAGAATTTAGTATGAAAATCTCTTAACCACATAAAACATAACATGAATGCTGATTTCTTTATTAAAAAAAATAGTTTTACCTCAAAAAGTCTTTACAAAAGAGTTTTTATACTAAAAAGAATTATAAATATAATAATGTATTCCTAATAAATATGGATAAACCTAATAAATAATAATATTCCAACAAACCAAAATTTAAATAAAGACCCTAAATATATCTAAAATTCTAATAATAACTAAAAGATAAATAAAATAACAACCCAACTAATTTAAATATGATTAAAGTTGTTTTTGTAATCTAGTGACAAAATCAAAGGCCACCATGTAATGCATGGTTCTCTCTCGTACTAATAAATTAAAAGGTGTAACATGTATCACTAGAAATCTATAGATGTCTACTATTCAACGCAACTAGAATCGCATTAAATTTTCTTTTGTAGCTTTAGTTATGACCAAAACAATAGCTAAAGGTTAAAATTAGCATATTTGAATCTTTTTATTCCAATCTTTTTATAATGTCTGAATGCTTACCTACAAGTCATTCTTGAATATGAATTAAATTAATCAAAGCTTATACTTTAATATCTTCTTGAAGTTAGCCCATGTGTCTTGAAAAAAGTCTATTGAAAACCTATTTGAACCTCTTAGCCCTAAGTCTTGTCATTGGACCAACTAGAACCTCTAATGGGTCTCTCAGTGTTGCTTGGATCACATTAAATAGGCTTTTGCAATTGATTCTAAGATGACTCTTACAAATTTTTATTTTCTTTTTTAGTCTCAAAAAACTCTTGCAAATCTCTCACAATTGAGTCTCAAGGGACTTTCAAAAATATTTCTTCATTCTTGCATCCGAGACTCTTGCAAATCTTTCTTTACTTTTTGTCTTAAAGGACTCATAAATATTTCTTTACATTTGAATCCCAAAGGACTCTCGTAAATTTTTCCATGTGTTTTGAGTCTTAGATGACTCTCACAAATCTTTCTTTATTCTTGAGTCTCAAAGGACTTTTTCAAATCTTTCTTGCGATCGAGTCTCAAAGGAATCTCGTAAATTTTGCTTTAATTTTAAGTTTTAAAGGACTGTTGCAATCTTTATTTACTTTTTGAATCTTAAAGGACTATTGCAAACTTTTCTTTATTTTGAAGTCTCAAATGACTCATGTAAATTTTTCATCGATATTGTCTAAGAGGACTCTTGTAGATTTCTATTTATTTTTTTTAGTCTCGGATGACTATTGCAAACTTAATTCCAAAACATTACTTTTATGAATTCGAATCCCAAGTTATTCTTTCAAATTTTAATTCTTAAAAATAGTTACCTCTCGATTTGACCACCTTTCAAAAAATTTCCATGTATTTTATGTTTTCTTTACGAGCTTTCTAAACAAAATCTATTAAAAAAGCTTCTTCTTCTTTTTTTTTGTAGACTTAATATCGTAAGTATTTTAAAGAAGGGTCATAACCTAGTTTTTTGCCCCTTAAATATCCACACAAAAAATTAAAAAATGAAACAAAAATATATAAGGAATGAAATTGAGATGTATTGAGAAAAGTGTTGAAATTGGCTAAATAATTGGAAAGCTAATGACTAAATTAAGAAAAGTAGAAAAAATAAGGGATTATTTTAATGCAATAAATGAAATTGAATGAAATACTAAGAACCAAGTTGAAATTGAGAGAGAGAGAGAGAGAGAGAGAGAGAGAGAGAGAGAGAGAGAGAGAGAGAGAGAGAGAGAGAGAGAGAGAGAGAGAGAGGAGATTTACTCAAAATAGAAGGGAAAGAGATAGAGAATGGTGTGATAGAGAAAGAAAAGAGGAAATAATGTTTGAGAGTGTGGTAGCGATTGCTTTTCAAAGTGTTTTTCACTTGAAAATGAATCAAAATAATGTTTTTTTTATTTTTAAAAAAAATATTTTTGATATCAGCGCATCAAAATAATCTGAAAACAACAAAAAAAATATTAATTTGAAGTAAAAAAATTATTTTTAAAAAAAATACTTTTAAAACGCAAAAACAAATAGTCCCGAAGATATGGTTTGTCGTAATGTGTTGACAACAATAGGTTTATAGAGTAGAAAGAGGATAATATAAATTGGACATAATTATTATGCCAACACATAAAACCAATTTACAAGGCTTGCACTCACTCAAATATTTAACCTTCAAATCAATAGATTTTATAATCTTCAAAGCAGATGTGTCTAATAAGAAATGGATTAAGGTGAATAGCATAGGCATACATACCATTATTTTTAAATTAATAGAAGCTAAATTGTATGGGGATTTCATTGTAGCTTTACACACAGATTATTATGGATTAATACAGTAAAATTACTTTTTTACCCTTGAGTAGCTTAAATTTAAGCCTTTGATCTAGGGGTGTTTTGGTCTTTTCCTCTAACTCAGTGATCATTAAAAGATTGTTTGGGGTGTGTGTGTCTTTTTAAATTTTTTAACATAGTGAAAATACTTTTTTACCTCTAAAGTCAACAAAATTTAGAACTGTTGACCAAGGGCTTTCTTGACTTTTCACAATATTCGTAACAGTAAAAATACATTTTTTCCCCTTAAGATAAAAAAAAAAGAAGAAGAAGAAGGCTCCTGAACAAGGGTATTTCAAGTTTTTTCAATTTTCATGTACAGTAAAATAACGTTTTATCCTTAAAAAAGACTAAAAAAAGCTGTCTTTTGGGAATATTTTGGTATTTTCACTTAGGTATTTTGTGTTATTAAAAGAACCATGAGGGGTGTTTTGGTATTTTCACATTTTATTTTTATTTTTTAATCAAAAAGTTATTTGCGCGTGTTCCACACGCACCAGCGAGTGGTCGGCGTCCGTGCCATTCAAGTGGCACGTGTGACGCCGCTTGGTGGCCAAATTTGATCATTCATCGTCTCCCTGGATACATTGTCATGCCCTCTTCCACATGTTGTGGCACATGTAAGCTTATAATAGTTGGATTGCTGTGAGTGATCGATTTTTTTCTTTCTTTCTTTACTCTCTCCTGACAACTAAAGTGCACAATTATCCTCTTCTTTTGTTGTTATTCAATTTCAGTCCTCATTCTTTGAATTTCTAATTTCATTCTTATTCCTTTTATAGAAGTTTTGTTTTTTTTTCAATTTTGTCCTTCAATCATAATTTCTTATATGTTTTGTTTTTCATTTCAGTCCTCATTCTTTTAATTTCTTATTTTGTTTTTATTCCTTTTATAGTTTTAGTCCTCCTAAATCCGTCCTATTTTTTGTTGGTGTTTCATAATCCATCCTCTTTGTTTTGATTTTTTATTTTGGACTTTTTCTCTTTTATTTGAGTTTTATTTATATACAATTTAACCCTTTAATTCTAATTTGTGTATATTATTTTTTCAATTTGGTCCTTCTACTTTTGATTTCTTATTTTTTTTCCTTAGCTCTTTTTTCAAAGTTCTTATAGTTTTTAATTTTTACTCTTCAAATCAAATTTATGAGTTTTTTTAATAGTAATAATATTTTTTTAAAATTTATTATTATTATTATTATTATTATTATTATTATTATTATTATTATAGTATAGTAATAGTTTTTTTAATAGTAGTAGTAATAGTTTTTTTAATAGTAGTAGTAATTGTGGTTATAACGGTAATAATAATAATAATAATAATAATAATAATAATAATAATAATAATAATAATAAGTAGTAGTAATAGTAGTAAATAGAATAAAAATAGTGATACTATTAATTACAGTGGCGGTGATAACAATTATAACAATAATATAAACAATAATAATAATAGCAATGATAGTAACAACGATGATGATAATAATAACAATAATAATAATAATAATAATAATAATAATAGTGATCATGATAATAATACTAATAATAATTATGATATTACTTATTGATAATAGTAATAATGGTGGTAGCTATAATGATAGTGACAATATTAATAATGATAATAATAACGATGAGAATAGTAATTGTTATAATAAGAATGGTGATAATTCACTATTCGATGTTATATTTGTTGGGAATTGAGTTTCGTTGTTTTTTATTGATGGTAATTTTTATCTAATCCTGAATTACTAATTCGAAAAGTTTACACGGCTTGACAATCATTTTTATTTTTTGTTATTTTTTTTAATTTTATCGTTCAAGATTAGTTTTTAAAAATATAAAAAAATCATTCAATTTTTCTTTAAACCTATTAAATAATCAATTCATATCAAATTAACTCTTAAAAATTTATTGTTTTACTTGAATTTATAGCATTGTAAAAAAAACTTGTACTATGAATAACTAAAAACATGGTTCGGCCCACAATGAAATACGGGAAATGAACTAGTAGAAATGATAACGTGTATAGCTCAGCTACAGAACCTGAAATTCGGAGCAGCTCTTATCTACTTACACGGGTGCATGTCATAGAAGACTTCATAGTTTCAACCTGGAAAACAAATAAATTTTAGCTCGTTTGCCCTGTCCTATTGTATCAAAGATCTTCGTTGTAGCATGGTGATGTTGCCAAATTGCAACATGTTCTAAGGTTTACTTATTCACTACTGGTTCCACTAATAAGTTTTTCTTGATACAATTTATGTTAGTTTGACTTTAATTTGCAAGTGTTTTCAGAGTGGATTCTGGAACAGTTTTTACACAAATTCAATTGGAAGACTGATTTAAAGTTTATGAATAGAATTGACAATTTCGATTTAATAATTTTTAGTCTCTCAAGCCATCTGCTAAGCTAAATGCCCTCTTAAAGAAAGGTCCCAAGAGCAAATCCTGAGTTAAATATTTCAAAAGAATACAAGCATAAAACAAAACGATTTTCTGACATTACAAAATCATGCACCCCCTCTGGGCACCAATACACCCTATCCTGGCCTAAACAAGCTAAACATTCAGCATTGGAATAGCTCCCATAATTATGTCTTATAAAATTTAGAGGAGGGTTAGTTGGAGTTTTGGCCGATTTGGTTTCGGTTCTAAAACCTCCAAGTGAATTTTCACCGCCTGCAGGATACTGTATGAAACACTACCATCCATCTTCCTAATCTTCTGCTGCTGCTCATCTACAAACCATTCCCCACCCCCTTTATCACCTCTCATTGTCAGGTATACTGGCCCTTCTATACCAAACCTGCAGAAAACATATGTTAAATCCTATGCAACGCGCATATAAATAACCTCTGCTCCTCCACAAAGTGAAGGACCATCATGCATCCAACAAAGACTAAGAAGGAAAGATTCAAGGAATCTAGATTTATGAACTAAGTTTGATGCAGGGCGTATTTGGTTTATTTTGGTATGTTCAATTTGAGGAAAACCAATGGCGTAATAGACTGTCACATATATATCATGTCTTTGATAAGCAAAGTGTGATTGTTCTAGACATGGCATGAGTACACAGCTCATACTAGTCCTTGAATTGCTTTAGCATTGGAATTTATGCAGCTAGTGAACTTCTTGAGAAGCCGTGATTGTGCATTATGTTTCATGCAACTGCCTAGACTTTATGCTTCAACCCAGCAAATTATATACTCCATAAATACTGCACTTCCTGATCTTTCAGACCCAAACAAATCACAGTTAGATCAACTATCACACAATTGCTTTCGGCCCCAGAAATCCTTCACCTAATTACTTAAATTCCAGCTCCCATATACCCACCAAATTTGCTACTAAATGCTAAATTTAATTCTCTTCCAAATAAAACCCTGAATAGCAATTTTCCCAAAAATAAAGACCACCAGATTCATTTCTCTGGTACAATATTGGGCACGATAGTAGAAGAGCTCCTCTTTTCTTTTTCCTTGTTTGTATTCTAATTCCCATATCCTGGGTTCCTTGAGGGACTGGGTGTGCTATACAGGGCAAACCATAATTGAGAGAGACATTTAAATAAGAAAAGAGAAAAGGGGTAAGCTTATCCATTAAAAGGTCAAATAGGGAAATACATACTTGGGAACAAATACAATAAAACCATTTGATCTCATCTTTACTATTCTGGCCTCTGTGTCTGTAGGCCTACAACAAGAAAAAAGTTATGATAAATAGATTAGCATGTATTTATGTGCAAGCGGGTTGGGGTCAGCAGGGGAATTGGGAAAGATCACACAAATTACCGGTTTCTGAAGTATATGAGAGTATGGAGCTCTACTGAGCCTCGGCTTGCCATCTGAGCATTCCTATGCCGATAATTCAAATCTGCAGGAAATTTACAGTAAGGAATGTTCTTATCATTCAGCATGACATGGTTGATATGAATTAATAGTAGCCCCATCAAACACACAGAATGCATTGCATGCCAAACTAATTAATTAAATCTATAATAAAAAAAAATGTGGTTAGGTTCAATAGAGGAAACATATTAGAGAGTATGAACATATTATGAAAGGGAAGGGAAATCAAATCAGAACTTGCAGTTAAACCGTGGCAAATTTTTAACTGGAAAGTTCATTGTTGCTTACTATCAGCAATACTAGTGAGCTGGGGCCTGTCTCGGAATATAGTTGGAAGTTTGTATATTCCTATGGATGCAGCAAGCAACCTATGTACAATCACGTCTGCAAGAAAGTAAAATCAAAACTCAAATTCAGGTATTGTGTTCATCAGTAAAAAGTAAAACTCAACAAGATAAAACCTCTTACTAACCAGCATATCTCCTGATAGGTGATGTGAAATGAGTATAAAGAGGTGCTGCAAGCCCATAATGAAGAAATTCTGGTGGGCTGAGTTCTCCACTACAGAAATATACTGCCTGATTACAGTTCAAGCGAAAAATAAATAAATAAAAATTAGAAATTCCATATACAAAGTACTCCTGAAAATCAACAATTCAAGTAATATTACCTGTGTCATACATCTAGTTGCCATTATACGGATCAGCTTGTTAAAGTATGGATCGTCACCCTGGAAAACATAATTTTGCAAGAAATAAAACAAGAGAAAAGAAAGCAAGCTGTGAGCAAATGGTGAACAGGCTAAATCATGACTGATTTTAAATTTTATATTTTTTTAGAAACAGTGTCAAGTAAAAAACAACTCACCACAGCACGGTCAAGTGAATCGGCTAGTGCTTTTGAAGATGTGACATCCAAGTTCAAACCAACAGCAGCAGCTGTACGAAGCAAAGGTCCAAGCATCTCTTTTGTCGGAGTAGGATGACGCCTGAAAAGAGAGCACATGTCCACAGGAAACACAATTGAGATAGTTCAGTAATGGAAAACTGGAAAATCTTTGGCATATAAAAGAGAATCTTTTGCTTTTCTTATAACGGAACAGTAGTTCAAAATAATACTACACCATAGCACTTTTAAAGAATCCAAGAGAAGTTTATTTCCTCTCTGAAGAATTCAATAGAAAATAACGGCAGAAAAGATTCTTCAAACTTCAAAACAAATTATGGATAAAAAAGAAAAGGTTTTTCAATAGATTAAAAGGGCCTAGCAACAGTTTGAATATCTCGTTAAAATAACATGCTGCAATACAATTGCCCATAAAAGAAAATCCAAAGAAACTCAAGTACAAATTATGGATAAAAAAGAAAAGGCTTTTCAATAGATTAAAAGGGCCTAGCAACAGTTTGAATATCTCGTTAAAATAACATGCTGCAATACAATTGCCCATAAAAGAAAATCCAAAGAAACTCAAGTACAAATTATGGATAAAAAAGAAAAGGCTTTTCAATAGATTAAAAGGGCCTAGCAACAGTTTGAATATCTCGTTAAAATAACATGCTGCAATACAATTGCCCATAAAAGAAAATCCAAAGAAACTCAAGTCTTGGCAAGTTAAAAGCAATTTCAAGCTTAAAAATACACTTTTTAACATGTATATCAAAAGATCTCTCTGCAATTCTCAAACATCTGACAATTATGCTTATGAATACTATTCCAGAATAATGTTTTCAACAAAATGCAACACAAATCAGTTACTAAACACAATCTTACTCAAGAACTTCCAACATGAAACAAAAATTGATATTACATCACAATTCTCTCACAACAATGTTTAGGCTATTAATGCATTGTCAAGTTAAATATTATCCCATAATTCAATTGTCAAGAGGCTTGGCAACAATAGACCTGACTAATGGACAAGAGATAATTATTTTTTGTTTAAAACTTATTATTTGATTACTTATTAGGCAATGACCACTTGTACTGTTGATAAGGCTTAAAAGGTGACAAAAATGAAATTCCAAAAAAAAAAAAACACTAGAAATTATACAGTTACTTTACCTCAATAGTGAACACTCTGGAAATTCTTTAAGAATTTTTTCAGCTACAGAAACATTTGCAGCAAGCATAAACTCCTCAACCATTTGGTTTGCTTCTCGAATCTGATACATACCTGCAGAAACAAGGAGACCATTAGACATGATATTTTCACTACTATAAACAGAAAAAACTCAAAAAATGTAAACAATGCTGCAACCTTTTTAAACCCAAATACATGCTTAATATAAAAGAAGGTTGAAGCATTCTGTACGAAATTTGTTAAACAATAAAAAGCAAATCTTTCCAGACTCTTTTGAAAACTCGAAGTAAAAAAAAAAAAATCTTGTGGCTGGACACTACACCAACAGCTCTATAAAATTCACCAATTTACACATACATGATCCATTCCAGCACTCCATGCACTTCCTCTTTTTGTTGTATTACAGGGGCACAAAAACACCCACCCTAAACCCAGAAAAAAAAAACTTGTTGTTTGGGAAACATACCAATATCAAGAGGATCATGCGTCTCGGTATCAATCTGAAATTTGACTTCAGCAGAAGCAAGTGTTAGTGCTCCTCTCTGAATTCGCCTCTGCCTCATTATCTGCAGAATAGTATATAAAGCAACTTCTGAGTGCATTTTTCATAGTGGCCAGTGAACAAAATAATTTAATCATGCTACAAGATGCATACCTTTGCCAGAGCATTCATATTTCTCAAATCTTTAGTTACTGGATCAACTAATCGACTGAAAATAAGATTAAATTGATTAGGACCCCATCAGCCAACTATGCATAAGAGACTTTCAAAGATGAGCCAGAAAGCAAAAACACTAATGCCACAAATTCAACAAACTGATATGGCCATATGTGACAGCGGAAGCAAGGAAAAGGATAGCGAGTTCTATCAAGATTTTCACAAATCACTGTTGCTAGCTTGGCCAAAACACTACCAGCTCGTTTATATAATACCACTCAGAGCTTGAGCACCTTTTTTAGCACCTGAGGACTTGAGCAAGCCAGCACAGGACCAATTACTTGGTTTCTTTTTTGATTTATTAGTGCTACTGGTTTCCTCAAATCCATCCTGGAATAATTACGACATTCTTGAAGATTAATACTAACAGTCACTTTTCATATTAAAATATTCTATCAACACTTATCCCAACATGACATGAATCGGCAACATGAAGATCCATGTCTGCTTCAAATCCCGAAACTCAATAAGCATATTCAACTAACCCAATCCACCTGTTCTTAAAAGAAATCTGTTGGTCTTTTCTGTGCGAGTGAAATCATTTGTTCTGATATGAGCATAACATCTACATTTCTGCATATCTTCACTAAGAATCTAAGATCATATTAATTATAGTTACATCTGATGGATATATGAGAGCAGTCTTCTGAACAAAACTAACTCTGTCCATGTCATCATTTCACAAGTTAAATCAGGCATGCCATAAATGTAAAAGGATGAAAAAAAACCTAATATACATGTCAATGTGGCAAAACAAACATAAGTCACTAGGAGAAGCTTATTCTCACTTCTTACAGCGAGAAGCACACATGGTTATTATCATTATAGAAGAAACACCTAGAACCTCAGGAATTACATAGGGGCCAGGACCAAATATAAAACATTTTCATTCATCAACTAATGGTTGAGTCAAAACATTACCTATCATCCATCCTAGCCTGAGCTTCAACATAAGATAATGCTGCACGTGATTTGATGACACTTTTTGTGTATTTTGTAGAAATAATCTCTGCTTCAGGGGTCATTTCCTGTATAATTGGTCATTAGAATTCAAAATATATTGTTTTTAATTATCACTGCATAAGCTTAAACAATCATAAATTAAAGCAAGGAGTAGTTTGGAGGAAGTCCCTCATCAAGACAAGTAGAGAGCAGAGAGTGATATAGTGGAGAACCCCATCAAAGGAAAAAAAAAAAAATGACAGAAAATGCTAGCCTAAAGATTAAAAATGGAAGCACATACCCAAATAACAGAAAAGGCTAGCCTTTCCACATCAGCTCGAAGAGAACATATATCTACAACATAAAACTCATTATAATGACCTTAGGTTCACAAAATATATATATGCACACACAAAATACCATGAATTCTGACAGATTGATACACATCAAATAGAAAATCTACCTTCTGTTAAAGGTTTTGGAAGCATGTCTATACGACGCTCAACAAGGTAGACAGATGTACCCCTTTGTGTAGCCTCATCATCAAGTGGGGTGCCAGGGTGAACAAAATTCGTTACATCAGCAATGTCTTAATTTATATCAATAAAAGAAACCACTGAAGACTGTTATTTGCTCTTATAACAACTAAATAGAATGGTACCGCATTAAGAGAACTAAAAAAGCTAGAAGAGAGAATAAATCTAGTACAGGGGAACATTGACAGAAAAAACATGACAAAATAGGGAACACTACCTAAAGAAAATTAAAATCATTACGTTCAAACAACAAGCAGTCTAGTGTATGTGTGTGTGCACGTGCACAAAACCATATTGATAGCCTACATAACCCTTAATTTTGTTAAAATAATTAAGAAAAAAATATTATATTAAGCTCAGCATAGCAGAGGATACGGACTCCAACTTCAAAATTTCCAGTTGGAAGCATAGTACAGTGTAGTGCATCATCAATATCCTTGCATCCTGCAAGTAACATAAACTAAGAAGCCGAGAAATTATACAAAATAGTAGAAATGAACAACATGAAAATGGATCATGAACCTGGAGGATCAACACTAAAGACACACAAATGTCGTAAGTCAACTCTATTTGATTCGTTCAAATCTTTAGAGGAAACCGACCATGGTAGTGGTGGCAAGCACGCCAAAACTTGGGCAGAAAACGGTCTTGCATCAATATCATTCTCTATCAAGACCAACTGCAATTCACAAGATCAAAATATATTGTCAAAGAACCAAGTTTAAGTTATTGGGTAAGGCTCCAAGATATGATTTATATTACTCTCAACACACCCCCTCAAGTAAAAGTTTTTAGGGCTTGAAACTTGTACAGACTCATCACTACCTTATGCTTAATTTTATCAAATAGAATAGGAGCTGACCACTTAGTCATCAAGGTCCTGATATCATGTCAAAAAATCATTTCAACTCAAATGCTTAAACTGTTAAGTGAGGCTACAAGATATGATTTATATTATTCTCCAACATATAACAAATCCATCTAAGCATCTAAAGCTTGAGGAACAATGGTAAAGGTCTATAGTAAAGGTTTAGTATCTAAAGCTTGAGGAACAATGGTAAAGGTTTATAGTATCTGAAGGAGCAGTTTTCAAATAATAAAAATTCCTCCACACACAAGTATGCACTCATAACTTATAAAATGATTACCAACCTCAGTTTCGGTATCTCTATCGCCTATCTGTCCTATACTGCGTACATAATGGCCAGAAGGATGTCGTGATTGACGGTCCCACGAATCAACTGCTACAATAATTCTTTTGTCCAAAAGATTGTCAAGCTGCCGAGTTTGAATCCGAATCTTAGGAATTCTACGGTCTTTGGAGGCAAATAAAGCATATACAAGACCACCACTTCCTGCAGGCATTGGCATGGGCTCTAAAGATCCACAGTAACTGCACAAGATCATTTAATAAAAAACTAAATCCATAACACAAACAATGCAACAAAAAAATACAATTTTTATTAAAAGTTAAAAATAATATTTCATGACTAGTCAGATTACAAGGAATATCCCATTTGCACAAAAAGAAGACTAAAAGAAAGTGCATTACGTTAAAAGAGGGAATTACAATAAGAAAGCTATGTTCCACAAGCAAAGCATTTGGAGCAATTGCATTATGGAGCACATAAGGTAGACATGCATCTATCTCCAGCATGATACTACATGGATGCAATGATAAGACTAACATCATTATCACAGGTTCATTCAAACCATATCCAACAAAATAACCAAAGTCAATATGCATGTGTTCATGCTGAAATCAATCAGTATTAACATCAAGATGACTTACGAATGCCAATTCCGCTTTATAATACCAACAACAAGACCAGATGGGCGAGATGAGACAGGATTTGTGTCAAAAGTTGAACTTGATACTGGAATTGAAGTCCTGGGAGCATCATCTGAACTACCTGGGACTAGATGAACATCTTCTTCTTCATCCTCTGCAAGGGAAAATGAAATTGTTGAGAGAACATAGACAAAATGCAACCACACTGCTCTGACACCCCAACCCCAAACACACATGCACACAAAGAGATCCATCTACTCATTAAGTAGAAAGGAGAAATATTTTCTGCACTTCCATTTTGCTTTTTAGTATAAATCATAAGCTGCAATGAAAAAAGCAACTCTTGAGACTTGCAAAAAAGATAGTGACAAAGTGCATTACTGTCTTATGGCATAAGAACTGAATATGAAGACAAGAATGTAACCCATTTTTCCTTATTGTAGGTCATCAACCCAAAACCTTACACATAACCAAAGCAAAGTGGGCTAGAGCTCATATATCTAAAGACATTGTTAAGGTGAAAAGGACAATTGATGTATCTACCTGTTTAGAAATTCATAAGCAAGTGATGCATTTTGCAAACATGCACCTTCTAGGAGGCCCAAAAAAGCATGACAGAAAACATACCTTCATCTACTATAGATAACGATTTCTCCTCGTGCCATTGGTCTTGTGGAAGAAGTTCCACTGCCACAACATCACCATCAAAAGCCCTATTCATATTTCCACGCCCATAAATGACTATTTCATCACCAATGCTCTCACTTCCAACATATGCTTCAAATGGATTGTAACGGTTCACACGAAGTTTTCCTTGATGATATATTCCTTTCGTCAAACCAGAAGTAATCTCTGACATGGGCTTATGCTGAACAAAGAACAAAGTGCAAGGAATTTTTTTTTTTTTAACCCATCATGTCGTATTTTCTTGCAAGCAAAACAAATTAGAAACCATGAAGTTAGCAGACACTAAAGCAATACCTCAGGATAAACAACTTTCCTCTTTGAAGGTCTCATATCTTCGACTTCTTCCATGATTACATCTTCAGAAGCTGGCTGAACAAGCAAGTCAAGTAAAGCTGGTTGACCCAATGATTTCACATATGATTCAACTGCAAGAAACATCAATTCAGAAGTCAGCTCTAAGCAAGCATATTTCCACAAAAAGTGTCACGCTAACAAGGTACCAATAATTAAATCTTGCAGATGAAGATATAATACATACTTGTCTCAGCAGAAACACCCTCTTCAGTAGCCTTCCTCTTATTTTCTCTATCATTAGTAATAAGTAGAACCTTCACCGCTTCACCAAGATGACTCTGATACCACCTTGCAGCAACCCTAATGGCTGGATAAAAAATTCTTCAATGTCAAATTTACAAATTTAGGAACACATGCCAAACAACAACAAAAAAAAAAGCACATAGCTACAAAGCAGAGATGCCGCAACATAAAAAATCCCAATGACATGATAAAAATCTGACAAATACACAACACATTGTATCAAGAAGGATCCAGAATTATCAACAGTAAAGGGTCAAACTAACCTCTGTCGTTTCTATCATTCGGACTTTCTCCTGCCATAATCTGCACATAAGTATCCCTAACCAACAAGTAAAACATCATCAATTCACACTCAAAAGTGAGCTAGGAAATCAAATGACAGTGAAAAAAGAACCAACAAAACCCGCAAAAAACAAATAATTACCTGTGGAATTCATTAGAGAAAACAACGAATCTCCTAGCAGGACTATCAATAAGATTCCTAATTCTTCCATAAACAGCCGAATTTTTATTCTTCACCTCTTGTAAAACCACAGATAGCAAAACCACATCTTCTACAGCCGGATTCTCAAGCAAATCAATCTTGGAAAAAAAGCCCACAAAATGATTAAAGCTCAAATTCTTTATAAGCAAAATCAAGTACTTAAAACCCCTACAAATACACTTAAAGATTACCTGATTAAGAACAACATTAGTGTCAAGAATGAGAATAGTAGACGCAGTAGCGGTCAGCCGAGCTTTCGATTTATCGTCACAAGATTTGCAAAACAAAGCTCCACAGTAAATATCATCTCTCAAATACACTTCTCTTACAAGCTTTTGAATTCTTCCACCTCTGGTTTTCTTGTTAAAAGTTTTACTGTGTAACATGGTTCAAATAGACAAACCAAGTGTCCGTTTTTCTCTATTAGTTGGTTTTATGGAGTGAGGTTTAGGGCTTCTGTGTGGGTGTGTTTTGCTGGTTTCTGGGTATTGGCAGGGTTTTGGCTTATGGCGGACGAGCAAGAGTTTTGGTTCGGAGCAAGTTCTGGGTACTAGGACCAACTTTTTTCTTCGTTTTGTTTGGACAAACTCATATTAGTCCCTAATATATCACAACCATCTGTCTTTTATTCAATTAGGTCCCAATCCTATCATAAATCTTTAATACAGTCCTTCCTTCTAATATCGGTGTCCGTATTTTACAGAAAATATTATGTTCTCTTATAAAAACGATTTTATTGCGTAAGATAAAGATGCTTTAGCTCAATACATTAATGGTTTTGGATTTCGTACCCTAATGAAGAAATTAACACTAATTTATTTTTCTATAGATGCACACTAATTTAACAAGGAGTTTTAGTTTTTCTATAATAATAATAATATAATTAGCACTTCATTTTGCCCATGAAAACCCTAGAATTGTTTAAAAATAATCTCAAAATACCAATAATATTAAAATCTAAAAATAATAACATTTAAATCAAAGTTCATCAAATTATTAAATTGGGTCTTTTATATATATATAGAACTCGACTAAGAAGTAAGAAGGAAAGGCTTAAAGCTGGAAAGAAAGGGCTTCAGAGAGGACTTTCTCGATTTCATGCTGGAAGTTTCTTTCTTTCTCGTTTCGTAAGGGAGTTAGATAGGAAGACAAACAAAGCTTATCTATATATCCTAGCGAGCAGGTCCATGCCCTGCTTCTTGTTTGCCGGGTCTTTCTCGCTTTAAGCCTAGTCTGATAAGTAAGGACTTGTTATGGTATCATGTTATGTTTTACTTCTTTGGATAAAATTACCCACAAAAATTGTATTTTTAAAAAAATTATTGCTAAGTAAAAAAAAAGACTCATTAAAATATAGGTTCAAATTCTTTTTATTCATACCTATATTGTTATGTTCCATTCACATTATATATAATTAAAAATAACTATGTCAAATAAAAATTACTTTTAATACTATATCATTGTACTAAAAGTTTGTACGACTGTGAATAAAACTTGCACTCATATAATAAAAGTTACATGTTTAAATAGATTTTATTTAAATAAGTGACTTTTTTGACAAAATAATTTAAAAAAATTATAACTCATGGTAAAAATAATACATAGCAATTTCATACTATTAAAGTTTAAATATTTCTCAAATTGATATTTACTAATATATGTGATCGAAATCAAACTTTGAAAATAATATTAAATTACTTAGGGAAAATTATGTTAAATATTCTAACATCTTGTATTGCTTTCCCTTTTCCTTTTCCTCCTTTCCCTTTTCCTTTTTCTTTTCCTCCTTTCCTTTTTTTTTTCCTTTACTTTTCCTTTTCCTCGTTGTATTTCTTTCTCTTCTCCCTCTTTCTTGGTCAAATCTAACATCTTTTCTTTCTTTTTAAAACCAAGGAATTTTCTAGATGATCACTTGATGATTCTCCATCTCCTGAATATTTTGAATCAATATTAAGGGTGAGAGGGTAGCGGTTGATGTTGTATCTTGTTATAATTTATTTTTAGATTATTCTTTAAATTTTATTTTTATTTTAAAATAAAAAATAAATTATAATAGCAAGAAGACTCACATTTTGACAAAAATAAATTGGGAAGATTTCAAATATATATAAAAATCAAGCTGTAATTTTAGATAAAACTAGAAATTTAATTGTATTTTATTATATCCAAGACTAGAGAGACAATGCAAATTCAATGTCAAATTAAATGATTATTAGATGAATCTGCATGAAAAATAAGCTTAAGGACATAATTAGATTTTTAATAGGCCAATTTGATTTAATCATGGGCCAAATTAAAGTTTAATTATGTTTAAGAAATAATTTGGGTCAAATTAAAGGATTTAATTAAGTGCAAGATTTAATTATACTTTAAATGAGTCAAATTAATTTTATTAAGGACTTAATTGGTGAAAAATTAAGTTTGGAAGCTCAGTTTGGCCTTAATTGAGATGATTAGAATTTTAAAGGACTAAATTTAATTTTTACAAAGTCAAATGGTTCAAATCAGGGGTAAAATCACAAGAAAATCAAATTTTATGGTAAATTAGAGGTTAAATTAAAGAAATTCATAGCCAAGGATCTTTTAGAAAAAAACACCAAAACTCTGGGAACTAAATTGATCGAAATCATGGGTGAAATTGAAGAGATTTGAAAGTTTAATAGTCAATTGAGGGTCAATTTGTTTAAATCCGAGACCAATGACCAAAATGAAAAAGGCATTGAAATTAAGGGTTAATGTTGAAATTCGACAGGGGTAAAATTGCATTAAATTAAAAGTTTGGGGTCAATTAGAAGAGTAATTGAAAGTCGAATGACTAAATTGAACTTTGGCTAAATCTCTAAATTAAAACCCTGAAAGCCAAAACAATATCATTTCATTTAAATAAAATGTCATGTTTTGACCAAAACAACACCGTTTTAACCGAACAGTACAAAAAAAAAACATGGTTATTTGGTTACTGTTCATCATCTTTTTCTTTTTTTCCTGAAAAAGCTGTTTGAGTTGCTATTTTGCAGGGGCATTTAATGCTTTATCTCTTCATCAAACTTGACAAAACATACACTACCATGATAGTTTGACATTTGACTATACCTTGGTATTGTTTTTTCAGGTCGATTGACACCACAGCGATCTTGGCGTTACCCCAAAGTAGCCAACTCATGCAATTTTTAGCTGCCAACTTTTTCAAATCATGGTTGCAACTTTAAATCAACGGTTAAGATCCTTTTAATTCAAATCAAAGGCCAAGATTGGTCCCTAAAAGAGATAAAATATCTCTTTTCCACCTCCTATAAATAGAGGTGGATTCCAAGCATTTGACATCAAGAAATTTGAGGTCAAAGTTGAGAAAAAATCATTTTTTCCCAGTCTTTTTCCCCTTACGACCACCTATTTGGCTTCTTCCTTCACCGCGCCTTCATCTCCATTAACGCCACCAGACACACGGGGGACTTCCTTGCATAACTAGGGACACCTCTAGCCTCTCTTCTCCTATAACTAGGCAAGTTTTTCTCTCATTTTTCTTCTCCAAACCCCCTTCATAGCCATTTGTATGCAAAATACATTATGCATGCAAATGGCAAAATATCACTAATATGGGTCGGGCTGGCCCTAACCTGAGGCCAGACCCGTTCCAGCTTAGCCTAAACGGTTGGGCAAAGTGTAGCCCAACATATATTAGTTAAAATAATATAATAATGTTAAAAGAAAAATGAAAAAATTCAAAATTTTCAAAGGGAATTTTAAAAATATTTATGGGTCCCTCGCATGTTTTTTCAATTTATCTTACATAATATTAGGTTGTAAATATACACTGTAAAATACAAATTTAATATTAAAAATACTCAGTTTCTTTTATTATTATTATTATTAACTCTAGATTATCTAGTTTTTTATTTTTTTTTTCACTTTTGTCTAGATGTAGATCTTTCTGTTTTTCTGTTTTAACTAAACCAATCTAAACTCTAAATTAATTAGATGCAAGATTGATTTGTTGGGTAAATCTAGGTTTTAAAATGATATTGATGAAATTATTATTTTTTTCTAAAGAAAAAAAAAAAAGAAAGATCTTTCTGTTTTTCTGTTTTAACTAAACCAATCTAAACTCTAAATTAATTAGATGCAAGATTGATTTGTTGGGTAAATCTAGGTTTTAAAATGATATTGATGAAATTATTATTTTTTTCTAAAGAAAAAAAAAAAAGAAAGGGACTGAGGGCTCAAGCCATGCTCGACACCTAGGCAAATAATAATGTTATGGTGATTAGTTTAGACATAAAATTTAACTTTTCAAGCAATTAATAAGTGTCGATTTATGGATTCTTTTTTTTTATTTACGTGGGTGTCCGGGCCAGCTTGCACGCACCACGACTAATCCCACGGCCCACTGAACACCCTGCAAACTCAGTAGGCATGTAAGGCATCGCGGGGGTGACAGACGTGCACATGAGGACTCGAACCCAGGAGCAGCAGGAGGAGACAAGCCCCTCCCACCGCCAGGCCAAGACCCTCGGTGCCGATTTATGGATTCTTGTAATGACTTATTGTTGTGTTGTGTTATGTTATTCAGTATTGTGCTATGAGATAAGGCCCCATGCAAAAACTTATGGACATAGATTTATTGGCCATCTTTAATTAATATATTGATTTATTGGCCATCCCTGGCCTTTGCGATATAAAAAATGGTAAAAAAGAAAAAAAACTAAGACCAAAAAGGGTTTACATAATGACAAATATTGTAGCTTAGACTCATGTGCACTCTAAATTAGAAT
>Ga0325401_1000529_pt1 | contig 27895 bp, 18 predicted proteins | sample PopdelMetagenome_FD_205666 | JGI IMG/M metagenome (GOLD analysis project Ga0325401, IMG submission 205666) | Populus deltoides microbial communities from Bellville, Georgia, United States - Xylem-PdKOR-R2 | ecosystem: Host-associated > Plants > Phyllosphere > Stem > Wood/Secondary xylem | place...
TTGCTGCTCGGACGGCGTGCGTGGTCGTGGCGCACCCATGACGAACCTGTCCCATACGGCTTCCTTCCATTCCAACGAAAGGATCGCACCATCAAACCGTGGGATCAAACACCTAGGGCCGGACAAAGCGCGATCAGCGATTGTCAGACAGGCGCGGAAGACCCACTTGCGGACGTTCACCGCGAATTTCCTAGTTCCCGATTGCGGCCGCTTGTTCATCTAATCAAACAGCCTGTGCCGACCGGCTGATCTTTCGAGCTCGCGCCATGTCGCACCGCATCGTGATCTGGGTCGTGATCGCCTCAATGGGTATGTGATTGTTCGCCGATAGCTCGCTAATGGATCACCCGTCGTTCGCTCCCCGCCGGCACTCGGCCGCGCCGACTACCAGCCTTCCAGCGTCACTTTGACTGGCCCGCTTGCACGAGCGCGATCACAGCCAAAGCTCCGCCAAGCGTCAGCCCCACTATGATGCCGGGGTGCATGGCCGCCGTGGTGACAAGCGCCGCCTCGCCCGGATAGCGGGTCGACGGTGGGCGCGTCAGCAAGTGATCGTAAAGCTGAGTGAAGGCGCGATCGATCGCGCGAGTCTCGGCGAGCGTGCGTTCGAGAAGCTTGGCTGCTTCGGCGTGTCCGAGCGCGCGTGCGGCGCTACGCAGCGTGCCATACCTAGCGATGTAGAAGTGGGCTGCAACTTGCCCGTACTCGATGTTGAGTAGGTCGCGATCGGCGGCGTCTTCGTGCTTGGCCGTTTCAGACTCATTGATATCGCAGATGCCCTGCATGGCGGGATCGTCCCTGGGGTCGGGCCTGACGCCGATCAAATCAAAGACTTCGTCCAACCTCTTCATCTGAACTATGTTCTGCTTTGATCCGGCTCCCAACATCTGTTTCAGCTTCGGCAGCGTCGCAATCTCATTGTTGCGCGCCGCCTGCGCCGCCCCTTGCCGATGCGCTCCATGGAGCAGGTGTAGCCCGTCCTCAAAAAGTTTCCGCTTCCCTGACATCTTTCCTGTCCTCATGTTCACTGTCATTGGCTCAGCGCCTGGCTAGAAGCCTTTGCCAACGGCCCATCTGCTTGGCGTTCAAAATGAACGAGGGCCTGCAGGCTTGATCCATCGTCGAGCCGTCATCCAAGCTGTCGAAGTAGTGTCGAGGCACCGTGCGAGTACTAGTGACGCTCGGCAGGAACCGTTGCGCCGGTGTTCAGGGTAACGCTCGCAGCCTTCCCCTTGCTCATCAGCACGTCCAGACGGTCGATCTGTGCCGGTCTGACGAGCACGGCGTTTGACCGCTCCATCAGCAGCGCCGCGCCCTTGCCGGTCAGGTGCGCCTCGCGTCCGACCTCGTCCGGAAAGGCCTCGAAGATCTCGAACGTCGACTCGTTGCGGCGCAACCCGAACCACGGCCGCGTCGCCGGCTCGTGCTCCACCTCGACCAGGATGCCATCGAGCAGCGCCGCCACCTCGTCCTCCCTGCCCGGACGCGCCTCCAAAGTAATGTGGAGCGCCTTTGCGGTCGCAGCACCGGCACTGCCGCCGATCGTGGCGGGCCGATGCGGCAGGAACTTGCGGGCGGCGAACAGGGCAAGTCCGGTGACGACCAGCGCCGCCGCGGCAGGCAGCCGGTTGAGCGCGGCCTTGGTGTAGAGGCTCGTCCGCATGACGTGGCCTTCGTAGTTGCCGCGCTCGACCAGCCGCTCGGTCGGATGGTCGAGGCCGTTCTGCTCCATCGGCCGCAGTGGCGGCCGACCACTGGGCGTGCCGGGAATGACGATCTTCTCCATCGGCCTGTCGATGCCGCCGGGCGCCAGGTGCGCCATCGTCGCCATCCCCTTGGCACCGCCGCCCGCATAGACGTCACGCACCGGCTTCACCGCCGCATGCAGGATCGTCTCCGCCACCACGGCGGGAGCGTAGACGGGTGGCACGTGGTGGGGTTCGGACGACAAGTGGTTCTTGGCGTTGACCGGGAACGGGGTGTCGATCTGGCCCGGCTTGACCAGCGTGACCGAGATGGGCGCTTCGTCCCACTCCAGCTCCATCCTGAGCGCCTCGGTGAAGCCCTTCACCGCATGCTTGGTCGCGCAGTAGCTGCCCTGGAGCGGGATGCCGCGCTCGGACACCTCGCTGCCGACGTTGATGATCGCACCTCCGCCGTGGCGACGTAGCAGCTTCACCGCTTCCAGCGAACCGTAGACCTGGCCCCAGAAGTTGGTCTCCATCTGCTTGCGCATGTCGTCGACCGGTGTCTCCTCGAGGCGGCCGTACAGACCGATGCCGGCGTTGTTGACCCAGGTGTCGACGCCGCCGAACGCGGCCTCGGCCTCCGCGGCGATGCGGCGCACGTCGTCCTCCCGACCGACATCGGCGACGACGTGGATCGCCTGACCGCCCTTGCCGCGTATTTCGTCCACCAGCTGCTTCAGCGCGCTTTCGCTCCGTGCGGCGAGCACCAGCTTCGCGCCCCGCTGGGCGGCCAGCCGCGCCGTTGCCAGACCGATCCCGGACGACGCACCAGTGATTACGACGACTTGGTCGGCGAGCGGCTTGAGCTTGACGTTCATGGGGCCTCGATCTTCACAACGGCGTGACGGCAAAAAGCGGAAGGACGGGGTCTGCCCGCGGCCAGACCGAGCTAAAGCAATGCAATTGAAGGACCATAACGTGTGTCAATGTCGGCCGAAGGTCAGCGGCTGCGGGTCGATTGGCACTGAAACTTAGCGAAGAGCGTCGCTAGCTAAGTGGTCGCCAGACAGCTCGACAGGCCCATTATATTCATAGGGCGGCGGCCTTGGCCTTGGTGGGGTGGTGGCAGCCCGGCCTCTGGTCGATCTCTGCCGCTGGGGCGAATCCGGCCGGTGGCGCGTTGTAGCGCTACTCCTCTTCCTGGGGTCTTGTTCTCCGATTGAGGATCACGCTTTGTCCGATACATCTGCCAGTCCTGTCCTGCAGCCCGTCACGATCGGCGATTTGCAGCTCAAGAACCGCATCGTCATGGCGCCGCTGACGCGAAGCCGCTCGGATGACGAGGGCGTCCCGCCCGCATTCGCCGCAGACTATTACGGGCAGCGCGCTGGCGCCGGCCTCATCATCACTGAGGCGACGAACATCTCGCCTCAGGCGCGCGGCTACGCGATGACGCCCGGCATCTGGTCGGACGCGCAGGTCGCCGCATGGCGGCCGATCGTCGATGCCGTGCATCGGCGCGGGGGCGTGATCTTCCTCCAGCTCTGGCACACGGGCCGCATCTCGCATCCCGATCTGCATGGCGGCGCGCTCCCCGTAGCGCCGTCCGCGATCCGGGCTGAGGGACAGGCGTTTACCAACGATGGCCTGAAGGACTTCGTTACGCCGCGCGCGCTGGAAACGGACGAGATCCCGGCGATCGTCGCGGACTACCGGCATGCCGCCGAACAGGCGAAGGCCGCCGGGTTCGATGGCGTCGAGGTCCATGCCGCGAACAACTACCTCCTCGAGCAGTTCATCCGCGACAGCACCAACCAGCGCACGGATGCTTATGGCGGCACGATCGATAATCGCCTGCGCTTCCCGCTCGACGTGGTTCGTGCCGTGGTCGAGGTCTGGGGGGCGAAGCGGGTCGGCATTCGCATCTCGCCGGCAACGACCGAGCCCGGAAAGACGCCACTCGACAGTCAGGTCGGACGCACCTTCGACATGTTCGTCGACGCCCTGTCCGAGGTCGACCTGCTCTACATCCACGATATTGAAGGCGTGACGCAACAGACGCGCGATGTGCCGGACGGCGTGGACTTCCGCGCGCTGCGTAAACGCTTCGCCGGCGCCTACATCGCTAACAATCAATACACGCTCGATCTTGCCGAGAAGGCGCTTGCTGACGGCGATGCCGACCTGTTCAGCTTCGGCCGGCCGTTCCTTGCCAATCCCGATCTGGTCGAACGGCTGCGAACCGGCGCTCCGCTTGCCGAGGCTCCGAAACAATATTGGTATGGCGGCGGCTCGGTCGGCTACTCGGATTGGCCGGAAATGCATGAGCTTCAAGCCTAGGTCGAACGCCCGAAATAGAGGGAGGCGTCATTATGGATGACTGCGACGAAGCAGACTTCGTCGTCCGGCAGCGCGAGCCGTTCAACGCCGAGCCGCTGCCCAGCCGGCTGATCGAGCAATATCTGACCCCGCAGTCACTACTCTATGTCCGCAGCCACGGCGCAATACCCCACCTTGGCGGCAACCACGCGATCCGTTTCGGCGGCGATGGCCTGCGTGACGCCGCGCTGACGCTGGCCGAGCTGAAGGCCGGCTTCCCACACCGATCCATAGTGGCGGCCATGCAATGTGCGGGGAACCGTCGGGCTGACCTTCAGGCGGTTGGCAAGACGAATGGCGACCCGTGGGACGTCGGCGCAATCGGCAACGTGGAGTGGACCGGCGTCAGCCTTGGGGACGTGTTGCGCGATCTAGGAATCGGTGACCGCCGCAAGGGCTACATTGTCTGCAAGGCCGCCGACGTCGACGAGGTCGAAGGCGAGGCACACGCCTATGAGATCTCGATCACACTGCGGCGCGTGATGGAGGGCGACGTATTGATCTCCTGGGCTATTGGTGGTGAACCGCTGAGCCCGGCGCACGGCGCGCCGATGAGGCTGGTGGTGCCAGGTTATGCCGGAGTGCGCAGCGCGAAGTGGCTGACCAGTATCGAGCTGCGCGACGAGCCCAGCGCTGCGCCAATTCAGGCCAAGGATTATAAGCTATTCCCGCCCGACGAGGTCGGCCGTGATGTCGACTGGAGCAAGGGCCTTGTGATCGAGGCCATGCCGGTCAACTCCGCCATCTGCGTGCCTCGCAATGGCGATACCGTCGACGCTGGTGCGCTGACAGTCATCGGCTACGCGCTCGCCTATGGCCGCCGGGTCGCGCGCGTTGATGTCTCGATCGATGGCGGCCGGTACTGGGCCGGGGCGCGCTTCATCGACGTGGGCGCCGCTCCGGATGCATGGCAGCGCTGGCAGTACGACGTGGACGTGGCCCCTGGCCGGTACGAGATGGTGGTGCGCGCCGTCGACGATGCCGGCCAGTCGCAACCCGAACGCGCAAGAGACGTCTGGAACTTCGCCGGCTATCTCTCGACGGCTTGGCACCGGATCAAAGTCGAGGTGCGGTGACCCAATCCCAGTCGTTCAGCGGCTAAATCGCGATGGCCGAAACCAGACGCTCATTGAAATTGGGGTGAGCTGCCAGCTCATCCCAGCAGCTCGCGTTAGACGAGTGCATCGGCCACTCGACCCACTGACGAATATGTGTGTGGGGCTTTGCCGGTTCCCAATCTGCTCACGCTTTCATCTCCGCCATCTGTGCTCTCACTGCACGGCGGCTCCCTAGCCTAGGAGAGCGCCCGGAGGTCGGGCGCCGGACCCGTTGCCTTCGCGCGAACTAAACTAGCTTAACCAATGTTGAACGTCGCCTGCGTGGGCCATGCTACATGGCAGGCATTCAGGAGATCCGACATGACGTTATCGAAGTTGCTTTGCTGGGCAGCGAGCCCTTGTCTCGCGTTCGGTGTGATCGCCGCAGCCCCGTCATCTGCCCAAGTGGGCAACATGCCGGCGCTTCCCACCACGCCCGGCACGGTCGTGTTTTTCGATTTCTTTTTCAGCGACAATGGCGGTGCACCGGCTGAGAATTTCAACAACTTCGTCCAATGGAATGTTACCGGCGGGTCCGTTGACCTCGTGGGTGGCTTCGGCCCCGGAGTTTTCGGAGCCCCACCGAACAACCCGTTCGGCCGGTATGTTGATCTGGGTGGATCAACGGGTAACCCGGGAATGTTTTCGACTCGCCTTCCCCTTGATATCTTGGCTGGCGCGACATACGAACTGTCGTTCATGTACCGGAGCACGCTTCCAGGACAGACGAATTTCACTAGCGCGAGCTTTGGTGGACAGACATTCAACGTGTCCTCCAGCAGCGAAGCTTTCGCCCAATTTTCGCAGAGCTTCGTAGTCAACTCGGTCGCGAGTTCGACGATTGCCTTTCAAGGCTTGAAGAGTGACACAGATAACAACGGCATCGGTATCGACGGTGTGTTGCTCAGGATCGTGGAATTGCCCGGTGGGGGTGTGCCAACGGATCCGGGCCTGCCAATTTCCGGCGCGGTCCCCGAACCCGCCACTTGGGCGATGATGCTCCTCGGCTTTGCCGGCATCGGGTTTGCAATGCGTCGAACAAAGAGGCCGATCACAACCAGCGTCACTTACACCTGAGCCTCAATCCGGCCTGTAGGCAGAAAGCCGTCGTCCAGAGGAAAGGGTGACGGCTTTCTTTCGAGCCTTCCACCAAAGCCACCTTACCAGCCCAGAAGGTCCGGTTGACCCACTTCCGGACGCTCGGAGGTGGCATGATGCATCCTCACTTCTGCCGTTCGTTCACCTGTGGTTCCGCAAGTTCGCCAAGTGCTATGGGCCGGCGTATCGTGCCTCATTAATGTGGCGACCGCCTCCGCGGCAGCACTCGTGGACTCCAGTCATGGACCAGAACCTCGACCGTCTTTTGACCGCCCTGGACGTGGCGCCCCACGCCTTCTCGGTCTGCCGCGTCCAGTCCGGCTGGCGCATGACGTTCCCCGTCTTCAAGGTCCTGACTGTCCATTTCGTTCTGCAGGGGACGGGATATCTGGGCGTCGAAGAGTCCGAGCCGCTCCCGTTCGCGCCGTCCAGCGTTCTGGTTGTCCCGGCCATGCAGTCGCATTGGGTCGGCGACGCCGAGCCGGCGGCGCGCGTGGGGCCGGCGGCCGAAAAGTGTGAGCTGATCGGCGACGGACTGGTGGAGTTCACGGCAGGAGACGGCTCGAGCGACACGCTGCTGCTCTGCGCCGCGGTCTCCGCGCCGCACGACGCGGCGCTCGGCCTCTTCGACCTGCTGCGTCGGCCGGTGATCGACGACCCCGCCGCGAGCGGCATCCCCGCGTCGATATTCGAGGCCATGCGCAGCGAGGTCGCGCACGCCGGCCTCGGCACCCAGGCGATGTGCCAGGCGCTCATGAAGCAGGCGCTCGTCACCCTTCTGCGAGGACACTGGCTCTCCATCTCGGACGGGTCGCTGCTCACCGCGGCAGTGAACCATCCGCGGCTGGCGCGGACGGTCGCCGCCATCGTCGAGCAACCCGGCGCCGGCCACACGGTCGACAGCCTCGCATCCCTGGCCGGCATGAGCCGCGCCTCCTTCTGCGACCACTTCTCCCGGACCTTCGGGCAGGGCCCGATGGAATTCGTGCAGAGGACGCGCCTCAGGGTCGCGGCCCGCCTGCTCGACGTCACTGATCTCCCGGTGCTGGCGATCGCACAGAGCATTGGCTACGCCGGCTCCCGATCGTTCGCCAAGGCGTTCGAAGCCGCCTACGGACTGGCGCCGACCCGCTATCGCGATCGGTCCAACCGTTCCTGACAGCCCGGTCAGGTATCCAATCGTCCAGGATGACGGTCCTGACATCCAATCCTTGGACGGCGGAGGAACTCACCTCTCGTGCGGTCCGTCATGGCCCTGGGTCCTCGCGCACATGTGCTTCGGTCCATCAACAGGAGAAGCACCATGAACACCGATCGTCGCACCATCCTGACAGGAGCCGCCGCCGCTCTCGTCGCCGTTCCCGCCATGGCGATGGCCCAGCGCCACGGCCGGATGGCGAACGATCCCGCTGCGATGCCGATGCCCGACGTGTCCGGTACCCGCACCAGCCAGCAGTTCACGATGGGCGTGATCGGCCCGGCGATGCTGTCGCTCGCCACCAGCCAGATCGCGGTCGACCGCACGCGCAAGGCCGATGCTCGCGAGTTCGCCGGCTTCGAGCTCACCGAGGCGATCGCCGTCACCACCGTCCTCAAGCAGCTCGGCACGCCGGTGCCGCCGATGGACGCCAAGGCGCAGGCCACGCTCGACAAGATCCGCTCGGCCGCGCCCGGCGCGGCGTTCGACCGCGCCTATATCGACGCGCAATACGAGAACCACGTGTTCCTGCGCGACCTCGCGACCGCGTATCTTGGCAACTCGCAGCCAAACCCGAACGACATGATGGAGATGCACGGTCGTCACCTCGCGACGCTCGCGCTCGCGACATTTAAGGAGCACACGATGATCACGCAGCGGATCGCGCGCGAGCTCCGCGCCTGAGCATCCGGCCCAGCCTTCGTCGATCGGAGGCTGGGCCACCCACCATTTTCGACACGCACCAAGCATGAGGTCGGTCGCATGCTTCCCGATCGCGGGGGCTGACTGCGGACGCCCTTGCAAGGATTGCGTTGTCGGAATCGCGCGCTTGTTGAGCGCCACGGCAACAAGGCAACACGGCATGAACACGATCGAGCGCGGCGCCGCCGGACGCAAGCTGCTCCTGATCCACGGCTTGGGCGGGAGCTGGCGATCGTGGAGCAGTATTCTGGATCCACTCAGCGCCGCGCGAAAGGTGATCGCGATCGACCTCCCCGGCCACGGCGCCACACCCGCAGAGCCCGACAGTGGGACGTTCGACGGTCTGGTCGGCAGCGTCGAGCGGTACATCGCGGACGCCGGTCTGGCGGGCGTCGACGTGGTCGGCAGTTCCATGGGCGCTCGGATCGTGCTCGAGCTCGCGCGGCGCGGGGTCGTCGGCAACGTGGTCGCGCTCGATCCCGGCGGCTTCTGGCGCGGTTGGGAGCGAACGTTCTTCAGGACCACCATCGGCGCTTCCGGTCACTTGTTGAGGGCGATCAGGCCGAGCCTGCCGACACTGAGCCGAAACGCGGTGTCGCGAACGGCGCTCCTTGCCCAGCTTTCCGCGCGTCCTTGGGCGCTTGACGGTGAGATCGTCGCGACCGAGCTGATAGGCCTCAGTAGAACGCCCACGTTCGACGCGCTGGTCAGCAACCTCGCGACCGGGCCTGAGCAGACCGGCCCAGCCGCCGACGGCACCGGTCGTGTCGTCATTGGGTGGGGCAGGCACGACCGCCTCTGTCTTCCAAGGCAGGCTGCGCGAGCGCAAGCCGCCTTCCCCAACGCTGAACTCCACTGGTTCGAGGGCAGCGGCCACTTTCCGATGTGGGACATGCCGAAGGAGACTGTCGCCGTCATTCACAACGCGACCAGATGAAGGCTCCACCCGCTGGCCAGCTGGAATTGCGAGATAACGGCAGCCTGGACCCAGTTGCAGACATTCAGAGTTCCTTGCACCCTCCCCAGCTTCGGACGTTCGTTTAGGTCGGCATTTCGTCGCTAACTGGGCGAACAACCGAGTGCCAGGTGTAGAAGGGGAGCGCCGTTAAAGCGCTCCCCCTCGGCACTCAGGCTGCGAGCAGCTTTGCAGCCAGCTCGGTATGCTGCTGATCGGCCTGCTTGGCTTCGTCAGCCGATGCTTTCATCGCGCTTGCGGCATCGTCCATGCCCAGCGCGCCAAGATAGCTTGCCATCGTCCCGAACGAGGCGATCCAGTAATGAAGCGCGAGCTGTCCCGCAGCGACGATGCCGAGATCGCGCGACGTCGCGTCCGGCGCCTGCTGGCGAATGAGGCGGCTCACCTCGTAATGCGCTTCGAGGATCTTGTTGTCGCCCTGCTGGCCGGGGCCGCTCTGCTCCATCGCTCGGTCGATCTGGTCGGCCCACTTTTTTGAGGTGCTGTTGCCCTGCTCCAGTGCCGCCTTAAGGTCGGGATGCGATGCATCGTTGCTGATCTCGTCGGTCGCACGTGCGGCGACGTCGCTGCCCGCCTTCATCGCGCTCAGCCCTTGTGACACGAGCTCCTTCAGATTGTCGTCAGCCATGTTTGCTCTCCTGGGATCGCCAGCCAATCGGGCCGGTCGTCAGGAAGACCAAGCTCCGGGGATCTCGGACGTTCCAACGGTTCCACCTGCGTTCCAACGTTTGTTGCACGATCCGCTGGCAAGCGGCCCGGGTGAATAAGTGAGATCGTGCCGGCAACTTCGAAAGGACCCACAAGCCGCCATTCACAGCCGCATCGCCGTTCCTAGAAGCGGACACTGGTTAATCCGAACTACGGCCGGTTAGCGAGCGCCAACCATCGGCCGAACCGGGAGATTGGCGGACATCGCCTGATGGCGATCAACAACCGGGCGTGGCAAGATCACGCGCGGCTGGTTTCAAAGCGCCTCTCTGCGCAGCCAGTCGGTACCCGTGGCAAGCGGTATCTCCGCTTCGTCGAAACGGCCTCGAGCAGTGGCGGCCATTCGCGGCCCGATTGGCGCTTCCCAACGTCGAATCTCCGTCAAAAATGGCTTAATTGCTCAAAGTCGACGGACACCTCACCGGATGCTCTATGGTCATCACAAGATTGTCCGACCGAGTGACCCTCGCGTCCACGAGAGCCGAGGCCAGGCCAGCGTCCATGTACCTTTTGAGGCGCTGGCAGATCCATTTGTCTGCCTCCCCTCGGATCATGGCGGTGGCCGCGCTGGAGCTTGGGAAGTGCTTGTCACTGAGCCCATACTCAGCCTTCAGCGTCAGCGCGTCGCCGTCGCGGGACCCAAATCTTAGGGCGAATGACTCGATGCCCTCATCGCTCGAGATCACGGCCTTGTAGGGCAGATCGCCGATCAGCGACGAGAGCGCCGCGGCGACCTCGACATCGTGATGCCGCCGATGCTGTATCCAGCGCTCACCGGAGGTCGGGTCTCGGGCGAAGGTGGCCCGGAGACCGGAGGAGCCTCGTTGGCTAAGTTGACTTCGTCCAACGGATCCGGCGTCGAGCGGGCGGATCGGCGAGTGCGACGTCCCGCCTCGGAGGAAGTTCGGAGTCGGCCGGGATCGACACGGGCGGAAGGCCCTCGGTCACCGGCGCGGATGTGACCGGCTTCGGGCTCGGGACTGTCACCCCGTCCGCCTTCGAGAAGATTGCAATGCCCATACCCACCACGGCAGCGGAGATCATGGCGAACACGGCTAAGCGGACCCGGACGTGGTCCTTCCCGAAGAACAGGAACGCGAGCACGGCGACTATCAGGCAGCCTAGCGACAGGACGCCCAATGTGCTTCCGGCGGCGGCCCTGATCACCTCGGCGGCATCGACGTTCGCTATCAGCGACGAATTCCGAAGCATAGGTCGACCTCCGCAGCTGCGCCGCGGGCGATCCGATCAGAAGAACGCCGGCTATGCAACCTAGCTCGTTTCGAAGCGCATGAGGACCGCCGAACGAGAGGCACCCGGACCCGTCCGTGTTGACCAGATATTTTTAGCGTCCGTCGAGTGGGAAGGTGTCGTGCAATGGTCACACGCGCCGCCAAGTGCGCTCGTGACCCAGAAGCCGCCATTCGCACGGCCTCTCCCGCTTCCCGAAATCTGCCGTTGGTTCAGGCGGCCGCTGACCAGGCACCCCTGACATTTGTCACCCCCCGAGCATGACGCTCGCCACTGCTGGATCGCGCCGCCCCGTCTCATAGTCCGCCCATCAAAAGGGAGTGGGCGGATGGAAAAGGATCTGGCGGCCGCGGCGTCGCTGACGGACGTGTCGAAGAGATTGGGCGGCAAGCCGGTACTAGATCGGCTGAGCCTCTCGGTCCGCGCCGGCGAGGTGACCGCGCTACTCGGGCCGAACGGTGCGGGCAAGTCGACCACGGTAGGCCTGCTGATCGGGCGACTGCGGCCTGATGCCGGCGAGGTGGAGCTGTACGGGCTGAAGCCCGAACGTCCGGCAGCGCGGGCGCGGCTAGGCGTTATGCTGCAGGCGGCGGGGCTGCCCGACGTGATGACGGTCGCGGAGATGGTGACGCTGCAGTCGGGCTACTACCGCGACCCGCGCCCGTTGCGCGAGACGCTGGCCCTCGTCGGGCTCGATAACCTTGCCGATCGTCGCTGCGGCACTCTGTCGGGCGGGCAGGCGCGGCGGGTGCAGTACGCGCTGGCGATCTGCGGCCGCCCCGAGCTTCTCGTTCTCGATGAGCCGACCGCGGCGATGGACCGCGCGTCGGCGCGCGCGCTGTGGTCGACGGTGCGCGGTGCGGCGGCGGATGGCGCAGCGGTGCTGATGACCACGCACGACCTAGCCGAGGCAGACGCGCTTGCCGACCGTGTGGTGGTGATGGATGCCGGCCGCATCGTCGCCGACGACACTCCGGCGGCGATTCGCGCGCGAGCCGGCGGCGCGGTGGTCCGGTGCCGCAGCACCGTCTCGACAATGCACGCGGCGGCGCTGCCAGGCGTACGACAGGCGACGAGCGATGGCGCCGAGCTGCGCCTCGTCAGTACTGACGCGATCGCGACCGTGCGCCGGCTGCTCGACGCCGACGCGTGCCTCGCCGACCTGCGCGTGCACGACGCCGCGCTGGAGGACGCGATCGCCGGCCTCCTCTCCCGTGACGAAAGGATCGCGGCATGACCGACCTCGTTCTGCCGACCGGCGTGTGGCGCAGGGAGTGCGCGGCCGAGCTGAAGCGCTCGTGGCGGCTGCCGCAGTTCCTGGTGCCGACCGTGCTGACCCCGGCCGCCTTCTACGGGCTGTTCACGCTTGCCATCGCCCAGAACAGGTCTCCGGCGACTGCGGTCGCGACGCTGGCAGGCTACGGCGTCTTCGCCGCGATCGGGCCGGCGCTGTTCGGCTTCGGCGCCGGCGTAGCGATGGAGCGCGAGCAGGGGCTGATCGAGCTTAAGCGCGTATCGCCGCTGCCGACCGGCGCCTATGTCGCGGCAAAACTGACGGCGGCGGTCGCGGCGACGGGTGCGGCGCTGGCGCTGATCTATCTGCTGGCGATCGTCGGGGGGGCGGTGCTGTCGCCGGCGCAGTGGCTGCTGCTTGTAGCGCTCCACCTCGCCTCTACCGTGCCGTTCGCGCTGATCGGACTCGGCCTCGGCCTGCGGATGAGCGGCAAGGGCGCGGTCGCCGCCGCCAACGCGCTGTTCCTGGGCTCTGCGGTGCTGGGCGGGCTTTGGATCCCCTCGGCGATGCTGCCCGGCTGGATGCGGGCGGTCGGCGAGGCGGTGCCGTCCTATCATCTCGGCCAGCTCGCGCTGGAGATCGTGGGGATGCCGGTGATCGGCAGCGGCCAGGTACACGGCACGGTCGCGATTGGGATGACGGCCCTCGCGGCGATCTGGGCCTGGACCGGCTGGCGGCGGAGCCCGGCTTGACGGCGATGGCGGCTGCGCGCGACGAAGGCGCAATGCAGACGAAGGCGGAGCGCTGGTGGGACGGGCCGTGGCCGTGGCTGATCTACCTCGTCTTCTACGCGGTGCCCTGGCTATGGGTATGGCCGACAGCCTGGCAGCTCGCCGCTTCGGCGGCGGGGCTGGCGGTGTTCCTGCCGACATACTTCATCAGCCATCGGCTGCAGGGCACCCGCCTGTTCGTGGCCGCCGCCGTCATGCTGCTGATCGGCGTGGCGCTTGCGCCGGTCGGCGGCGGCTGGACCGTGTTCCCGATTTACGCCGCCTCGGAAGCCGGTCGGGTATCGCCACCAAGAAGGGCGATCGTCGCTATCGCCTTGGTGGCGGCCGTGACGATCGCCACTGGGCTGGCCTGGCGCCAGCCGCCGTTCTGGTGGCTCACCGGCGTGATGATCGTAGTGGCCACCGGCGGTGCCACCATCTCCCGCACCGCCTTCTACGCGCGCACCCGCGCGCTGCTCGCCAGCCAGGAAGAGGTGCGCCGCCTCGCCGGCACCGCCGAGCGCGAGCGGATCACCCGCGACCTGCACGATGTGGTCGGCCGTACGCTGACGCTAGCCGCGCTCAAGGCCGACCTGGCCGCGAAGCTGGCGGCGCGCGATCCGGCGCGGGCGGAAACTGAGATGCGCGCCGTCGCCGAGGTCGCGCGCGCCGGGTTGGCCGAGGTCCGCGCCGCGTTGGCGGGACAGGCAGGCGGCTCACTGACGCACGAGGTCGCCGCCTCGCGCGAGGCGCTGGCCGCGGCGGGGATCGATGCGCGCTTGACGGGAAGCGAGGCGGCCATCCCCGGCGACGTCGGCGCGGTGCTGGCGATGACGCTCCGCGAGGCGGTGACCAACGTGATCCGCCACGCCGAGGCGAGCGCCTGCGTCATCGATCTGGCGCTGGAGGGGCGGCTCGCGCGGCTCGTAGTCGCCGACGACGGCACCAGCCGCAGCTTCGGCGAAGGACTCGGTCTCGCCGGCATGCGCCAGCGGCTGACCGCGGCGGGCGGCTCGCTCAGCATCCAGCCGAACGCGCCCGGCACGCGGCTAGTCGCCACGGTGCCGGCGTGACCCGCCCCGACTCGATCAGGATCGTCGTCGCCGAGGACCAGGCGCTGGTCCTTGGCGCGATCGCGGCGCTGCTCGATCTCGAGCCCGACATGACGGTGGTCGGCCGGGCGGCCAACGGCGCCGCGGCGGTGGAGTGCGTCCGCGCGCTATTGCCCGACATCCTGCTCACCGACATCGAGATGCCGGAGATGACCGGGATCGACGCGGCCCGGCTGCTGTCGGAAGCCGGGGCGACGACGCGGACGGTCATCGTCACCACGTTCGCGCGGCCGGGCTATCTGGCGCGGTCCCGCGCGGCAGGCGTTCGCGGCTACCTCCTGAAGGACAGCCCGGTCGAGCAGCTCGCCGACGCGATCCGCGAGGTGGCGCGCGGCGGCATCGTGGTGCCGCCCGACCTCGCCTCGGCAGCCTGGGACCACGGCGCCGATCCGCTGACCCAGCGCGAGCGCGACGCCCTGCGGCTGGCCGACGAGGGGCTGTCGAACAAGGAGATCGCGATCCGCCTCACGCTCTCGCCGGGAACGGTGCGCAACTACTTGTCGGAAGGTGCTGCAAAGCTCGGAGCCTCGAACAGGATCGAGGCGGGTCGGATCGCGCGGCTGAACGGCTGGCTTTGACGACCCACAAGGCGACATTCAGCGCCTCTTATCGTGTCTCCGAAAGCAGACATCCGTTCAGCCGTCCGGATCCAAGATCCGAGGCGCCGGATGCTCCACGAATTAGACGGTTGCGTCGCCGGTCAGGTACTGATCAACGAGTATCGACGGCGAATGTGATGGCCCCACGCGTGTCGAGCCGGCGCAACAGCGCGATCTCGCACCGGCAGAAGGGCAGTCGCCGTCGTGCCGAACTGTGACTCGGTTGATCACCCTGCCGCCCGACCGTCACGACGGCTGCGCGCGACAAGCAGGGTCCCTATGCCGAGCCCGGCGACGAGCCCGAGCAACGGCAATAGGCGGTTCGGCGGGGACCCTTCCGCGGCGATCGTTGGCGCTGTGAACGCGCGAGCGTCGTAGCGTGACAGGTTGACGTCCTTCGAACGGCCGCCGAACAGCTTGCTGGTGACGCCGCGCACTGCGGGGCGGCTCGCCAACTTCAGAACGCCGTGGAGCAGCCGGATGCCGAGCTGGCTGTGCGGGTTGGCCAGCCGCGGCGCGATCTTGGGTACGCCCTGTGCATCCTCGACCATCGGCCGCATCGCCTGCTCATAGGCCGCCAGCGCCGCCAGCACCTCGGTCGAGCGGATCAGCTCTTGCGCCAGCACATAGGCGCCGGTGACCGCCAGGGTCGTGCCGTAGCCGGCGATCGGTGTCGCGCACCAAGCGGCGTCGCCGGTCAGCACGACATGCCCCTTCGACCAGCGCGGCATCCGCACCTGGCGCAGGACGTCGAAGTAAAAGTCGTTGGTCGTTTCCATGCCGGCCAGCACGCGCGCACTCTGCCAGCCCGCATCGGCGAAGCGCTCGCGCAGCCCCGCCTTCTGGCGCTCGACACTCCAATCCTGCTCGCCCCTCGGGGGCTGCTGCACCGACAACATCGCACGCGCGGTACCGTGCCGATCGGGGCGGAGCGACACGCTGCGGCCGCCGGGTGCATTGTACCAGCGCCACAGGCGATCGTCGTCCGACTGTCGCGGGATGGTGAAGTAGGCGATCGTCAGGTCCATCCAGCGCGGTGCGTTCTCACCCGGGAAGACCAGCTCCCGCGTCCGCGACCCGACGCCCTCGGCGACGATGACCAAGTCGTATCGCTCGGCGACGCCACCAGCGAACTTGACGGTCGCGCCGTCATTGTCCTGCGCAACATCCGCGATGCTGTCGCCGAACCGGTAGGTCGCATGATCCTTCGCCGGCTCGTAGAGCAGGCGAGCCAGATCGCCTCGCAGGATCTCCATCTCAGCGGTGGGTCCGTCGGTGCCCGTGTCGGCGGTGAGGAACTGGGCGACAACCGTGCCGTCCTCCTCGACCCACGCCGTCCCCTCCTCGCCGGTGCCCTGCTCCAGCGCGGTCTGCTCCAGTCCCATTCGGCGAAGCACCTCGCGGCCGACGCCACGCACGTCGATGTTCTGGCCGCCATCGCGAAAGCCGGACGCTCGTTCGACCACGGTAATGTCGAAGCCAGCACGCCCAAGCCACCAGGCGACGGTGTTGCCGGCGACGCTGGCGCCGGTGATCAGGACACGACGGGACATGAATGTGCTACTCCTCACCTGCCTAACGAACGACGGCGGATAAATCGCCCTTGGAACCTACGTGGCTAACATGCGCCCAGGGCGAAGCCGGCGGCATCACAAGGGACCCAACCCCGGTCACTTACCGGCAGATCAGCGCTTCCCTAAAGCGGACGTCCGTTCATGTCAGCGGAAAGTACCCCCATGGCTGGGCAGCCGGAACCAAGCCGGTCGCATGAGCAGCGCCGTTGTTTTGGCCGCCGGCGTGCACTGTTACCTTCACACAATGCTGCGCGGTTCGTTGGCACAACGGTCTCATCCGCTTGCAGGAATGACAGCCAAAGCAGTTAACAGCTCCCTCGTGGCCGCGGTGTCTGCCACGCGCTCATTGGACGGCATGTCCTGCAACCGGCGGCGGATCGTGGCGCGGCAGCCTGACTCGGCGCCCTGCATCGCCATCGGCGACGCAGGGCGGGCATCGCCCGCAGGATCGGACGCCGCGCGACGCTTGCCTCGGGCGGACGCCACGGCCATGCTCGAGGCGTGGTCAAGATGTTTTTGGGGGTCACGCACCGGCCGTGGTTCGATCAGCTGGCCGCCATGTCGCCCGACGAGGTCAACTTCTGGCAGCCGGCGGGCAAGGGCGGGTTCAAGGCGCTACGGCCAGGGGACCTGTTTCTTTTCAAGCTGAAGGGCGCCGACGCGGCAATCGCCGGCGGCGGGGTCTTCGGCCACTCGTCGCTGGCCCCCCTCTCGCTCGCCTGGGAGGCGTTTGGGCGCAAGAACGGAAACGCCTCGCTTGCCGAGATGCGCGCGACGATCGCGCGGCTCCGCCACGACGCCGCGCCGATCGACCCGCGCGTCGACCCAGTGATCGGATGCCGCATTTTGACGGAGCCGTTCTTCTGGCCACGCGAGATGTGGATCCCGGTGCCGGGGAGCTTCTCGCTTAACACCGTCGTTGGCAAGGGCTACTCGACCGAAGAGGAAGAGGGGCTCCGACTCTGGCGGAGCGTCGCTGAACGGCTGGCCGCCACGCCAGCCGGGCCCCGACCGGACGCGGGAGCGCGGTACGGCGAGCCCGTCCCCATGCGCCGGCGACTTGGCCAGGGCGCCTTCCGCCTAGCCGTGACGGACGGCTACGGTCGGCGCTGCGCCGTGTCCGGCGAGAGGACGCTGGCAATCCTCGACGCGGCGCACATCCGGGCCTTCTGCGACGGGGGCGAGCACGAGCCGTCAAACGGCCTGCTCCTCCGCACGGACATCCATCGCCTCTTTGACCTCGGCTACGTGACCGTCACTGGAGCGAACCGCTTCGCGGTGAGCGAACGGCTGAAGGCCAACTTCGACAATGGGGTGCACTACTACGCCATGCAGGGGACGGAGATCGCGACGCCCCGGGCCGGCTTCGCGCCGCCCGCTCCCGCGGCGCTCGAGTGGCACCGCCAGCACCGCTACCTCGGCTAGGTCCGCCGCCGGCGCCGCAGATCACGGGCACCTCTAGCGCGCCGGCATCCGCGATCCGAGTGCTCGACGCTAGTAGACGGGTCTCGGCGGTGGCGGCCACCCCCAGATGCCGCGCCAACGCGCGATCGGTGGCCGGCCGCTCCCCTTCCGCCATTATCGCGCGTCGCACCTGCTCAAGCAGATCCCTGCCCCTCATCCGTCCTCCCCGTCCGACCGCCTCTATACGAGGCCGCTACGGCCTCCCCGCCAGTTCCGGCACCCTGCCCCGGATGCCTCACGACCTGGTCACGGCGACGTAGCTCTCCCCGCTACCCGAGACGAACGCCGCGCCGTCCAGCATCGCCCTGGCCTGCGCGCCGGGACCGGCCCGGAAGTCGTGGCGGTCGCCCGAACCCGCGCGCCAGTAGCCGAAGCCCTGGTCGAACAGCAGCACGGCGGCAGCGCCGTCGTCGTAGCCGATCGTCAGCTTGCGGCCGTGGGACGTACCGGCGTCGTCGTAGACGGGAGCGAAGCCGAGCCGTTCCGCGAGGGCCTCGATTGTCTCGGCCCGATCGTCCTCGTCGCGCCAGTCGTGATGGAGCCGCATCGGCGAACCCGCCTGCCGGTCCAGACGGAGCGGCTCGGTCGTGATCGCCAACGGCACCCTGGCGTCCTTGGGCGCCAGCGCGTCCCGGAGTGCAGCGGCCGTCCGCATCAGGAGGAGCACTGGGAGCGGCGCCTTCAGGTACCTGTCGGAGTATGCCAGCCTCGCCAGTCGACCGGGACGCCAGAGGCCCGCCGCCTCAAGTTCGGGGCGCAGCACGGCGGCGACGAGTCCCGGACCGAACTGCCGCTGCGGGCGGCCCCCGTCGGAAGCGATCAACCGCACCCGATCGCCGGCCCTCGTCCTCCGCTCCATCGCCTCGTCCGGCACTCGGGCCATCGACGGTGGCTCGAGCGACGCTTCGACGAGCGGACTCGTCGCACCCGTCCCCCAGCCGGGGCCGAGCCGAGCGGCGTCCCGATCGCGCGACAGGAAGCCGGAGGAGCCCTCCTCCCGCGACATCGTAGCGACCAGCACGGCGCCGTTCGAGGCGGCCCCCGCGCGTCCGGTCCACAGGGTGAAGCCGAGACGGTGAGATGCGTTGCGCAGGCCCGCGCGCGCCGAATCGTCGAGCGTCGAGATCCGCTCCTCGGGAAGCACGAGCCGGGCCTCCGCTCCGGCCGCGGCGACGGCGGAGAGCAGGGTCCTCACCGGAGGCTGCGCGAGAGCCCCGATGTCCACCTCCTCCTCCACCCAGATCGCCACGACGTCGCCGCGGCGGACCCGCCGCGCGATGGCGTCGCCGACGGGCGGACTCAGCCGACTGCCCGGCCCCGCCACGTCGTCGGGCTGCGGATCGGCCATGCCTGCGAGCAGAGCGGTCACAAACGCGAGCGCGGCCCTCCTGTCGATCACCTCCTGCTGCTGGAAGAGGTCGGCGACGAGCACGCAGGCCGAGCAGCCGCGCACGCAGTCGGCCGGGCAGGCGAGGACGCTCGCGGCCTCCTTCAGGACGCCCGCGAGGTCGGTGAGCAGGCGGGGCGCGTAGCCGGCTCCCCCTGAACTCTGGTCGTACAGGAAGACGGAATGCGTCGCCTCGCCCATGACCCCGGTCCGGGGCGCGACGCCCAGGCCGAGCTCGCGCGGCTCCACGCCCAGACGCCTGGCCAGCGCCTCGCGCACCGCCGACGCCAGCGCCCACGCCGCGCCGAGTTGCCCCAGACCGGCGGGTTGCAGCTCCACCACGTCCGTGAGGACCTCGTGGCCGAGCGCGAGCGGCCTGGTCCTCGCGTACGTCTTGTCGTTGCCGGCGCATCTCCCCGCGCCGCCCTTCGGCGGCATCAGCGCGGCGTGCTCGACCAGCGCGGAGTCGCTCTCCTCCTCGGCCCGGCCGCAGTCGAGGCAGATTCGGTAGCCCCGCTTCCGAGCGCCGACCGAGTGGTGGAAGACGAGACCGTCGGCTGTCGCCCGCGCGCGGCCGAGCGCCGGATCCAGCATCGGCTCCCATCTCGCCTCGCGCGCCGAGACGCGCGCCGGCCTGGGCTCGATCCAGTCCACCGTGTTGGTGTCCGCGTGGGGCTTGCTGCGCCACTCGACCCGGAAGCCCGCGGGTTCGAGGAATTGGGTGCGCTCCAGCGCGGTGGCGCCGCACGCGGAGCAGGCGTCCGGCATCAGCGCCTCGCAGCCGGCCTCGCCGCACTCTCCGCAGGTCCAGGCCCACCGGATGCTCTGGATGCGGTCCCCGCCCTCCTCGGTCGGGCGCTGCCAGTTGAGCTGCACGCCGGCGGATGTCCACACCAGCCCGTCCACGACCACCTGCGCGCCCGGCGCGTACTCGCGCAGCGCAACGTCCGCGTTCCGGCTGGGGTAGTTGTAGCGGCGATTGCGGGTCGTCTCGCCGCCGTCCTCGTCGCGGACCCGCCGATTCCTCGTCTCGGCGCACTCGGTGACGAACGGGACGACGGCGGTCGGGAACCCGTGACCCGGCAGCACCGACCTGTCCGCGAGCTCGCCGAGCAGGGGCTCCTTGCCCATGCGGCGGAGCTGGCGCTCAATGCCCGCCCGGGCCTCGGCGGCGACCAGGTCGGCTTGCTCGCGGAGCGCCCGCCACTGCGATCCGAACGCGGCCGCCGCCCTCTCGAACGCCTCGGCCGCGGCCGCGGCCAGGCCTGGGTCCCCTGCCAGCGCGGTCCCCAGGACGAGCCAGGACAACGGAGGAGCGGTGGACGCGACCGTGCTGGGATCGCGCAGCCACGCCACCAGCCGCGCGACCGGCGGCTCGGCCTGCGGCTCCTCGGCGAGGGAGAGCGGGAAGCCGAAGAAGGCACCGGCCTTGACCCGCGTCAGCTCTCCCCTCGCCTCGCGGAACCAGCGCGCCAGCAGGAGCGCATTCACGTGGCGCTGGACGATGCGACGGGAGTCGAGCGTGACGCGCGGCGCCCGGAGGTTCCGAACCAGGTAGCGGACCGGATCGCGGAAGGCCTCGCGATCGAGCGGCGTGTCGCGGGCGAAGGTGAGCGACGAGGCGAAGCTCTGCCCGCGCCGTCCCGCGCGCCCGACCCGCTGCCGGTAGTTCGCTATCGACGGCGGCACGTTGGTGTTGAGCACCGCCTCCACCGATCCGATGTCGACGCCCATCTCCATCGTCGTCGAGCACGCCAGCAGGTTGATCTCGCCCCGCTTGAACTGCGCCTCGAAGCCGCGGAGCCTATGCGGCGGCTGCTGCGCCGAGTGCTCCTCCGCCCGGATGTACGGCGCGAAGGTCGCCGCCCTCTCGTGCAGGTCGCCCCAGGCGCCTCGCTCGCGCAGTACGGCGACCTCGGGGTCCGTCCCGACCCACTCGGCCAGCGCGGCGCGGGCCGCGTCGGTCGTCGGGAAGGGGCGGGGAAGCCGCGGCATCAAGAGCGGCGTGGGCGGCTGGTCGAAGCCGGGAGGACGTCCGCGCAGACCGTTGGGACTACGGCCGAACAGCAGGCGGGGCAGCACGCGGAAGGTGACCGGGCAGGCCCATGCGTCGCGGACGGAGGCGATCTCCGCACGACGCAGATTCAGCGCGTGGGTCGAGCCTGTGCCCTCGAACAGCGGCCGCAGATGGTCCCAGGCGGCGGAGAGGAGGTCGTCGAGGATCGCGTGGTCCTCCGGCTCGCCGCTGTCGAGGTCGAGGAATCGCTCGAGCGCGATGACCGCGTTGGTCCGGGCACCAGGCCCCTTCGGAGCGCGCGGCCATTTCAAGTCAGATCCCTGCTGGGCGTCGCGACCGGGTCCCACGAGCGTGTGAAGGAAGGCGTCCCGCGGCAGAAGCCACCGCGCGTCCTCCTGCGCTATGGCCAGCGCGAAGCCGCCGCGGACGACGGTGTCGAGCAGGAAGTAGAGGAAGTCGCGCCATTCCGCGATGCCCCGCCCCTTTCGCCTCATCGCCGACGGCAGACTCGCCTCTGACAGCTGCTCAATGCGCGGGAATACCAGCTTCGCCAGACCGAGGGTCTCGACCGCGTTCGACCGCACCGGCCGCCGGGCGAGCTCGCGCAGGAGCAGGTAGTTCGCCAGCGCCTCCGGCTGGTCCTCGTAGCGCTGGTCGCGATCGGCGTCCCAGACCTTCCCGATGCCCTCCTTGAGCATCGGCTCCGCGGCGAGCGCCCGCACGGCGTCGTTCCAGGGCACCGCCACCCCGCCGCCGTCGCCCGCGAGCTCGGCCTCGACCCTGGCCAGGTCGGCCGCCCACGTCCTCGGTTCCAGCGCGGCGAGCCGAGCGAGCCCTTCTCGCTTGCGCTCGAGGAGCTCACGCTCGTCCCCGACCGGTGCGGTCGTCGCTCCCGCCTTCTGCACCATATGGTAGACGAAGGCGCGCACGAACCCGCGTTCGGACATCGTCTCGACGTTCGCTGCGAAGCGGGCCGTCCCCTGGCGGCTGTCCGTGAAGGACAGCAGCTGGCGACCTCCCGCGGGCAGCTCGGCCGGCGGCCGCTCACCATGCGGCGACACCCCCTCCAGCATCGTCGGCGTGGCATTCTGGATCAGGAAGGGCGCTCCGAAGCGGAAGGGCCAGAGCGGTCTGCCTCCGCTTGCCGACGGCGCCGCGTGGCAGCGGGGACAGCAGCCGTCCTCGGCGGAGCGACTGATCCACACGGGCTCGCCGCGTCCGCGCTCCTCCGGGAAGCTGCCGGTGAGCGGATCCACCTCGGACCGGAGCAGCCCGTCCACCGGCCGCGTCCCCAACAGGCGCCGCTGCCCGTCGGCACGGGACTGCGGCGCGACGGGCGTATCCTCCTCCTCGCCCTCGTCGGCGTCGGTCTCGCGCGCGCTCGCGGCGGCGAACTCGTCGCGGTCGGGAGGCGTGGCGCGCGCCGTGATCCGGTCGCCGTGGTCGAAGGCGTCGAGCCAGGGTTCGCCGCACTGCCGGCAGCTGACGATCTCGAAAAGCGGCGCCGCGCAGGCGGGGCACGCCTCGTCGCGCTCCCATGCGATCCCGCCGAACGGCCACTCCGCGGGCCTGTCGCCGCCGCAGGCCGGATTGAGGCACGACCACAGCCCGGGCACGGCGCGGATGAACTGGTGGACGCGCAGGGGCAGCAGCGGACGCCCGGTGGACGCCGGTTCGGCGACCGCCTCCAGGACTGCGGACGCGGTCGTGCCGCAGGCCCGAGCGTGGGAGCCGACCTGCGCGAGCGACATCGGCGCGTCCTCCAGACCGCGCACGAGCGCTTGCACGGCCGGGTTGGCGCTCACGCGCCCGCCGGGAAGGAGGGGCCCTGCCGGTCCGGCCGGAGGCAGGTCGACGGTCTCGCGCGCGCCGAACACCACGCGCACCTGCGCCGGATCCGCGCCCGCCAGGTCAGCCAGGTAGCGGGCGAGGTCCGCCCGAGCCCGCTCGTCGGTCCCGCCGATGGTCGCGGAGGTCGCCACGAAGCGGACGTCGGACGCCCGGACGCCGAACGTCTGGAGCACGCGGCGGAGCAGGAGCGACACCTCGGCGGCGGCCGACCCGACGTAGCTGTGCGCCTCGTCGACGACGATCCATCGAAGCAGGCCCTGCGAGGCCTCGACGATCGGCGCGTCCTCCTTCCGGATCGTCATGTACTCGAGCATGGTGTTGTTCGTCACCAGGATCGGCGGGGGATCGGCCCGCAGCGTGCGGCGATACAGCACCTGCTCGGGAGTTCGAGCCTCGTCCCTCGCCCGGTCGCCCTCCCGCTTGTCGGTCATCAGCCCATTGTAGAGGGCGAACCGCACGTCCCCGCCAAAGGGCGCCGTCCATCGGGTGAGGCGCTCCTGCTGGCTCGCGATCAGCGCGTTGAGCGGATAGAGCATCAGCGCGCGCACTCCGCGCAACCGCCCGACCCGTTCCGCTTTGCGGGCGAGATCGTCCAGCAGCGGGACCAGGAAGCATTCCGTCTTGCCCGACCCTGTCCCGCTGGAGACGAGGACCGAGCGCGGGTCGGAAGCGCGGAGATGCTCCCACGCTTCCACCTGGTGCCGGTAGGCCGGATAGTCGAACCTGTACTCCGGCGCGCCGGTCGAGAGCGCACGTACCAGTCGGGGATGGAGCAGGCCGTCCTGGAGGTCGGCGAGAGTCCGGCCCGACGAGACGAAGCCCGCCGCGCCCTCGACGGTGGGCTCCGACAGCAGGGCCCCGCCTTCGACCGACTTCCCGCCAAGCCGCTCGCGGAGGAACGCGTTCAGCGCATCGTGGCGGATGCCTCCCTGGGCGACCACCGCCTCCGTGACGCGACGGCGGAGCCGCTCGTCGATGGCGAACGGACTGGGGATTTCCCGGAATACTGGGTCGGCGTCGGCCATTCACTTGATCTCCGAGTACGCGGCCTGGAAGCCGTCGCGGAACCATCGCGGATGACGGCGGGCGATGTCCTTCACGCACGTCACCTCCGCCGGATCGAGGGCGGCGCGTCCGGCGGCGGCGAACGCGGCCGCCACCGGAGCGTCCAGCGCGCGCCAGAACAGCTCGTCGACGGTCCACGCGGGCATGACGCCGGTCGGATCCGGTCGGAACGGATTGGCGGCGGACTGCACCCGATCCTCGGAGCGGTTAAGGAACGCGTTGGCGGCTTCGAACAGGGAGTGCCGCCCGACCGCCTGATGCAGCACCTGGGCAAGCGCCGGCTCTCGCTCGGCGATCAGCCGGCGGCGACCGCCGATGACCTCGGCGACAAGCGCAGGCTGGTCGGGGACCGCCTCGAACAAGTAGGCGGCCTGCGCCTCCTCGGCCACGCCCCAGCAGGCCGCCGGTACGAGCGGCCACGCGAGCGGCAGGCCCTCCGCGAGGCGCAGGATCGGCTCGACCTCGTCGGGCGCGGCCTGGAACAGCATCATCGTGGCGAGCAGGGGCCTTTCCGGCAGCAGTCGCAGCACGTCGAAGGTGGACGGCGGTAGGCCTCGAAGCGAGAGCGCCAGATCGATGGCGGCGCGGATGATCCCGCGTCCGTTCGTCAGATCTTCCGTCGCCGCGTCGATCACTCCCCGCAGCGCCGTCCTTCTTCCATCGGCGTCGAGGATCGCCATGGCCTTCGAGAGCGGCGTGTTCGGAGCGTTCGTCAGCTCGAAGCCGCGGATGAAGCGCGGGCGGCTGAGCGCCCGCTCGGGCGCGCGCAGGTAGACGATCCAGTCGCCGTGCAGCGTGGGCAGCTCCATGGGACGATGATTAAGCGCCTCCGCGAGCCCGTACGGGCCGAAGTCCCGCTCGACGGCGGGTGAATGCAGTGCCCGACCGACGATCCGGGCCTCCTCGTCGACCACGGCCCTCGAAGGCGTCCAACCACGACCCGACCGCTCGAGCACGTGGTCGAACTCGCCGACGAACCAGAAGTTGTCCCGTCCGTCGTTGAAGTTAAGCTTCACCACTGCGTCGAGGTCCGCGAGCGGACGGAGGAGCGCGGCCAGGTCGTCGCGAACGGCCGACATCGGGAGCTCGCCGTCCACCCACCAGCTGGTCGTCGCCTGGGCAACCGGCCGCCGGTCGCGATCGAGCAGATCGGCGAACAGCTCGCAACGGCCGTCCGTGCGCGCGACGTAGCGATGGATCGTCGAGAGCGACAGCTGCGCGTTGCGGTCCATCGGACCCTCGCCCCAGTCATGTATCCAGGCGAGATGCGGCAGCGGGGCGGTCAGCACGATCGGCGGGCCTTCGCCGAGCAGGCGGATGGTACAGGCGCTCCGGGCGCTCCCCCGAAGCGGGAAGCGCCACCCTGACGTCCCCCGCGTCCCCCCGTCGACCTCGACGCGACCCGGCCAGCCGGTCACGTCCACCTCAATCCAGTCCGTCGTCCGGCGGCGCTCGACGGCGAAGCCGACGGGCAGGATCACGGCGGCGGCCAGCGCGCGGACGTGGCCGGTCGCGGCGTCGCGCCACGCGAACTCGCAGGCGCCGGATCCGGCGCGCGCCGGTTCGCCGTTCCAGCCGCGCGTCCCCGACGGTCGCCACCACGTCTCGCCGCTGACGGCGGCGCGTTCCCGCCGTCCCTCGCAGACCCGCAGACCTGGCGGTCCGAGAAGCACCCGCAGTCCTCCGTCCGGCTCCGCGCATCCCTGCACCTCGCGCCCGATGAGCAGCAGCCGGTCCCGCGAGTCGCCCTTCTGACCGGTCCGAACCAGATAGCGGTCCCCTCGCGGCGACGTCGCCACGGCGCCGCCCTCGACCGCCCACAGCGTACGATCGGGCGACGCGTCCCCGGCGATCCGCCCGGTGACCGCCTCCGGCCCGTGCGGCGTGCAGGTCCAGTCCGAGCCGACGTCAATGAGCAGGCGTTGCGGACGGTAGCCGCCGCTGCCCGTGCCGATCAGCGTCAGATCGGTGTCGCCCTCGCCCTCCGGACGCGGCGCGTAGACGCGAAGGCCCGGGGCGACCGCCCCGCCGCCCGGCAGCACGAATGGCTCGCCGACGAGCTGCCCGGAACCGCGCAGCTCGGCCGTGACGGGGACGTCGGTCGGCAGGTCGAGGACGGTGCGCGCTAGGGAGGAGCGGGCGATCCACGCCCCCGCCCCGCCCGGCTCGGCGGTGGCGAGCTCGCCGGACGCGTACTGCGCGAAGCGGCCCGATGGGACTAGTCTGAGCCGGTTCCAGCTCTCGCCCAGGTCGCGGGCGATCGCCCGGCCCGTGTCGTCGCGCAGCTCGCCGTCGAGAGCGAGCTCGACGCGTTCGCGACGGCCCTCCAGGGTCAGGGCTAGACGCCGCTCGATCCTCACCGCGCCGGCCCCTCCGCCGAGCACCGCCGTCCGCATCAGCCCGTCCACAAGCGTCCGCCCCAGCGCACCGGACACCTCGATGGGCAGCTCGTCGCGCCAGCCCTCGTGATGCGCGTCGAGCCAGGCGGGCACGAGGGCGCTGTCGGTCAGGCCGGCCTTCGCAACCACGTCGCGCAGCCTGACGACCTCCACGGCCAGCTCGGCGGAGACGAGCCGGATCTCCGCGCTCCGCCACGTCTCAGGGATGTCGTCCATCAGCGTCGCGGCCAGCCCGTCCGCCACCTCCAGCGTCTTGTCGGGTTCGGCGAGCAGCCGTCCGACTAGCCGCGCCAGGAAGCGCGGCGCCCAGCCGGCGCCTTGCCCCTCGACCGCGGCCATGGGGAAGCCGCCCTGCCTCGCGATCGCGGCCAGCCGGTAGTGGAAGCCGCCGATCCTCAGCTCCGGAACGCGCCAGTGCTTCAGGCCGGCATCGGCCAGTCGACGCCACTCGTGCTGCTCGGCGTGCATCCCGAGCATCGTGCCGAGCCTGTCCCATCGCAGGCCCCTGCCGTCGTAGCGACGCCGGAACCACTCCGCCGCCCAAAGCACGAAGCGGGCGGCCAGCACGGGGGTGGGCGCGAAGCGCAAAGAAGAGGTGTGCTTCCGCAGGTCCCCCTCCAGCGTGGCGAAGCCCGCGTCCGAGAGACGGTAGCGATGCAGCGGCCGTGCGTCGATCGCGGGCAGCCCCAGATCGGCGAGCCAGGCGGGCAGAGGCGTCGCCGGTGCCTCGGACGCCCTCGCGCGCCGCCTCAGCAGGACTGCGTGCAGGCGCAGCCGAGCCGCCTCGGCTCCGGGCACGCCCTGCAGCTCGTCGGCGATGCGACCAAGTTCCTCCGGATCGTGGCGAGAAGCCTCGATCCGTTCAGCGATGCGCGTGCCCGTCACGCCGTCCCTCCCCGTCAGACACAAATCAAGCGCAACTGCGGGCAGCGAGCAAGCAGGTATTTGGCCGAACCGAAGGAGGTGGATCCAATTCGCTGCTACGTCTCTCGACAGAAGGGCGGCTTGCGGCTTGGTAAGCGATCGTGGCGAGAAGGACGCGGTTTCACCTTCCAGTCAGAACGAAAGGCGGCTTACTGCCTCGCGATGAGCCAAACCGGACGAGCGGCAATCCACCCGCAATCGACCTCGAGGCCTCATGACCCCCTATGAATGAAGATCCGATCACGCCGGCTGCTGCCCGGAAGCGGCCGTTCCGCTTTCCACCAGGATCGGCGAAGAGCCGCCGTTCCGAGTCAGGCTAACGTACCCGATAGCACGAGTGCGTCCAGCTGCGGGACGACAGGGGGTCGAGCAGCTTACACCGCCGGTCCAAGATCCGAACGA
>Ga0325401_1000530_pt1 | contig 27871 bp, 17 predicted proteins | sample PopdelMetagenome_FD_205666 | JGI IMG/M metagenome (GOLD analysis project Ga0325401, IMG submission 205666) | Populus deltoides microbial communities from Bellville, Georgia, United States - Xylem-PdKOR-R2 | ecosystem: Host-associated > Plants > Phyllosphere > Stem > Wood/Secondary xylem | place...
TGTACGTTGAAAACTTCTCAAAGATTATCATATTGAAGATATATGTAGTAGCTAGGTTTGGACAACGAAAAAACCTAGCTACAAAAACAAGTTAAGTGGCTTTAGAAACCCAAGAGCTTCATGCATGTGTCTACAACTTTTTGACCGAGTTGTCTTTGAAACTAACAATCTATCTAGGCTATGATCACTCTTCTCAACTGCAATATTAATGGATTTATTGATGTATATATAGTAGTACTGTTGTCCTAACTCGGGTGTTTAATTGTTGTCGAGACCGCCCTCCGATCGATCTGGGATATATATCTCCATGCATTGTCTTATATATATATATAAAGCATCACGAACTAAGATGAAGCACTGGCCGTTAACTATATATATAGTGATCAGTTTTTATGGACTAAACTTGAACTAGGAACAGTACTCTTCAGCTGATAAATTAACATGTACTCATGCATTCATTTATATATATAACCATACAGAACCCAGAAGGTCAGACAGGAGAGTGAGAAAGGAAAGATCAGAAAAGAAGCTGTGCAGTCGATCGATCTGTTTGATCAGTACAGCTGGTTGCATAATTTGGAAGAAACAATGACACTTCACAGCATAAAATAATATCATGCATATTTTCTTCATTTCATTCCTCAACTTTATTTTTTATCACGTTTAAGTCATTGAATGTTAAAAGAAAAAAGAGAAAGTTATTGAAAAAGGAAAATGAAAAAGAAGAATTCTACCAACCACATTTTAACCATATAAAAAGTTGATCTTGACGTGGATGGAGAGTTCAATAAAGGTGATATTACCCTTTAAACACGCCAAAAAAAAAATCAAAACCCTATAAAGTTTTTTATTTTATTTGATTTTTTTATTTTTAAATTGAATAGAGGATGTTTTGGATTGGAAATTAACTCATTAAAATTTTAAAATGATTTTGTAGTATTTTCAAGTGAAAACAAGTTGAATGATTTTTAAAATTTAAAAACTCAAACCCTGCTTTTTTAATAACTAGAGGTGCTTAGAAAAAATAGTTAGTGGACAACTCTTTATCTACCTAAACAAATAATATATTTTAATTAAAAGAAGAAAAAACTATCTGGGCATGCATGTTAGCCATCTAAGCCCAGCAACACTTACTTTTTATTTATTTTTATTTTTTTTAATTATTACCATTTATCTCATTTTTAAATTTTTTTAGTTTAACTATTTTTTAAAATATCAATAAATATTTTAGATGGTTTATATAATTTCATAATATATAAATCCACCAGGCTATTGTAATTTATCTTTAATTTTCTTCTCATGTTAAATTTAAAGTCGTATATATGTTATATTTGCATTATCCATTTATAATAAAGAAAATCATATGTTCTTAGAAATCATACATATTAAATCTCTTAAGACTATGATAAAATATATCAGATGAAAAGAACATATGATTTGTATTAATTTGTATCTATCTTGTATCCAATTCAATATCGCAGTAACTTCTTCTTTTTTTTTCTTTGGTATAGACGGCTGCGCTTCCAAAACCATTTCCTTGTGCAAAAGAAAAAACTTGCACTAAAAAGGGAAGGTTCCACGATGGCCTGCTTGGTTTTCTAATCTCGCGCACAAAACTCCATTGTGTGGGGAAGGTGGTAGTGGGGGCCGGTTTCAACCCTCCACCATCACGTTCATACTACAAGATATTTGGCATCGAAGCATTTTCTTTGATCTTGCATGGCTTTTATCAACCAGGTCATTGTGTTCCTAAAATGCGTATCTTTCACAGCACAAGCTAGCTAGCTGTTTTCATTTACACCAGGTCAAATATTCGCATTTCACACACCATTAATTTCTTTCGAATTCAATCATCAGAACAGTTTTTTTTTTTCACAGCACAAGACTATATTTTTGTATGAGAAGATAAATTAATTATATAGTGACAATGATAGTTTAATAAAACTACAAGTCAATTTAATCAGCATCAAAATGCAAAATTCAAAGGTTAAATTTACACTCACGATCGAGAAAAGTCGTCTTCACTGCAGTTCAAATGACCATATCCTCATTTTTACACTTGTAATTGTAACTCATTAAAGAATCTTATACCCAATCACATAAGATGATCATCCTGGAGTTTTTAATTCTATATACCATACACAGGCACCGTAGGAATTAACTTGGGTCACATTAACTCCTGCAGTTTCCATTTCTGCTTCACCCCAGATTAATTAAAGATGTTGCCACCTCCAAGGTCAGCGCCTGTCTTCCCTCCAGCAGGAGATCCTTCCGTATTCAAACCTCCAGGGCTCTCATGAGAAGTCAGGCAGCTTTCAGTAGAACAATCAGCCCCTTGGTGATGAAGACTAGGCATCTGATATAAAATAATATAAACCATATCTTAGAATCTCAAATAATATCTTAAGCTTTTGAGTTGAGATGATTTTTTGACATGATATCAAAACCTTGATGATCAAGCGGTCACAAATTCGAATCACACCATCCCCATTTATTTGATAAAAAATAAGCACAAGGTAGTGTGAACCTGTGCAGGTTTCAAGCCCAAAGGACTTTCACTTGAGGGAATATGTTAGAGAATAATATAAATCATATCTTAGAACCTCATATAATAGCTTAATGTTTTGGGTTGAGATGGTTCATCTGGACTATTGATAGAGGTTTAGGAGTAAAAGCCAAGTGAATTAAGAGAATCAATTCTAGTTGTATTAGTTCCCACCCCCTTCTGGCTATCTATATCGATAACTGCAGCATCAATAAATTGACTAGTAAACATCTTACAAGCTCTCTCAAGCATGGTCAGATATCTTCGTTCTGCATCCAGGGGAATATACAAGTGCTTCTCAGCCTGCATAACAAGCATATGAAAATTAGCCAGCTGGTGCATAGAGCCCCTGAGCAAAAGAGAAAGAGCTAGAGTCAAATATAAAGTCCACTTGAATTAGTTCCTTATAGAATGATAATGAAAGATTCTATGTCAATTACTTACTATTTTATGCATATGATGAAACTGAAAGCGACTTGTCATAAGCTAAATGAAAATTAAAGAGTTCTTGATTATCAACTACATCTCAAGCTTAGCTAATAAAACCCACTTTCAAACACTCATTACTTGTTGGAAAAGAAGGATAGGGTGTGGTAGCTAATTTATAAGAACAATGAGAAGAATGAGAGAAATGATATTAATTTTATTTAGAGTTTTCTCAAAATATACACATTTATAGTTCTTCTTGATATCTCTCTATACTTATGTGATGCTTAAGATTACAAGCCTATTTATATGCCTCAAGTTTTAGATAATAAAGGAATTAAACTATTTCAAGGAAATTCTAATTTAATAAGGAATTTAACATTCTAATTAAATAAGGATTCTAAAAAACTAGTCTATTATAAATCTTTCTTCATCAAGGATTCCTACATTAACTAGAATTCCTTCTTTAGCTAATATTAAAACTCTTACAAACTCTAAATCCTAGTAGCTTAAATCCTTGTTAATATTGAACTTCAACACTCCCCTTCAATATCAATTGTCATCATTCTTCATAATTCTCAGCATATCTCTCATCTTTACAAAAACATCATATTTGAGTGGTTTTGTGAAACTATCTACTACTTGTTATTAAGTCTTCACATACTTGACTTCAACTTTCTTGTTTACAATGCAATCTATTAAATAATAAAATCTTGTGTTGATGTGCTTACTTTTGTCATGAAAAAAATGGATTTTAGCTAATATACTAACTGATGAGTTGTCCACATAAATCTTTGTAGGCTTTTCTTGTGACATTCACAACTCCTTCAATAATCTTCTTAGCCATATGGAATGACAAACACATGATGAAGTAGTTATATATTCAGCTTCACAAATAAATAAATAATGTGATAATAGATTGCTTCATTGAACTCCATATGAAAATCATGTCTCTCATGTAGAAAACAAAACTTGTAGTGCTCTTTCTATTAACCGTATATCTAGCCTAATCACTATCATTATAACCCATAAAATCAAAGCTATTAAAATAACCATATAATAAGTCAAAATCTATGGTACCTTTGATATATCGTAGAATTCGCTTTGATACTTTGAAGTGAGTCATAGTTGGTGTCTCCATAAACTTTCTCACAATGCCTACTTTATAAACAATACAAGATTTAACAGTTTTACCGATGGAATTTTTCCGTCGGCATAAGACACATGTTCTGTCGGTAATTAATTTACTGACGGAATCACCGACGGAAATGCTCCGTCAGTGAATCTTTCGTCGGTAATTTTTTGTCCGTCGGTAAATTCGTTGGTAATAAAAAAAATAAATTTATCCGCTTCATTTCATCGGTATATCCCTCGGTAATAATTGTTTTATTACCAATGAAGTTACCGATGAAATTACTGATGGAATTTCCGTCAGTAATTATTTAAAAACATTTTAAAAAAATTAATTTTATAAAATTATAAAATAATTAAATTAACATAAATTAACACTGTATAATATATACTCAAAATGCTTGGAAAAAAGAATAAGAAAATCAACTCAAACAAATTTGCAACAAATAAATTCAACTAAAAAATTTCATATGAAAAAAATGAAGTTGCAATTGCTAAAAATTTAAAAATCCTATAAATAAATCTACTAAAAATTGATCTCATATGAAAAAAAAAATCTCACAACAACATTTATACAATTATTAAGAACAAAAACAATTAAAAATAAAATAAAAAACAAATATAGTGAAAACAAATCATGAAAAAAGAAGAAAAAAGAAAAATCTTACCTTAATGTAGTTGCAAGTGAAGCTAAGGAGAGAAAAAAATTTTCATTAAGCATATTAATTAAAAAAAACTAAGAGGATTAAAGAAGAAAGAAGAAGAAGACATACCCAAGCATGGAGGTAAAGAGAAGGAGATGAGGAGAGAAAAGAAGAGAAAGAAATAGATAAGAAATGATGTTTTTTACATATAGTGAAGAAGAAAAAGAAGAAGAAGAAGAAGACATACCTTAATGATGTTTTTTACATATAGTGAAAAAGAAGAAGTAGAAGAATAATAATAAGAAATGAGTCTGTCTCTTGTGAAATAAGGAGATTCGGGCTTTTTATTGGGGCGCGTTACCAACGGATTTACTGATGGATAATTGAATATTAATATTTTTTAATTATTCCATCGGTAATTCCATCGATAATATTTAATTTAAATTTTTAATTTCGTAAAAAGTTTTCAAAAACCGCCAAAAAATTAACGACGATTTTTCAATCCGTCAGTGATTTCGTCTGTAATATTTAAATGAAAATTTTAAATTAATAGAATTTTTTCAGAAAACCGCCAAATAACACCGACGACTTTTCAATCCGTCAGTGATTTTATCCATAAAGAACAATAATTAACATTGCAATTGGAAAGTGAACAGTTCTGGAGCTCTCTGGAAAATATCGACGGAACATTCCGTCGGTGATTCCCTTTGTAATTGACATGATGAACAGTGTTCATAGTTTACCAATAAATTTACTGACGGAATTACTGATGGAATAAATTCCAACAGTAATTGCATTGGTAAAAATGACACGTCATCATTTTTTTTGCTTTATTTTAATTTTTTTTCCCACGATAATTCCCTAGGTATATACCGAGGGAATATTTCCATCGGTAAAATCCCTCGGTATTTCTGTTTGTATTTATCAATTTTCTGGTAGTGAAAGAATATCTGGATTAGTACATGTTAAATATCTCAAACTCCCAACTAAGCTCTTAAATGTTGTAGAGTTTATCTTTTTGGTTTTGAGTATACTTCTTGTCATATTAAGGATATTTTTATTCTTTCTCTCCACCACTTCATTTTATTGTGGGGATCTAGGCACTGTTAGGAGTCTCCTTATACCATGATCAAACAAACATAATTTGATAGGACTACAAACATCAGCATGTATTTCTTGTAGGGGTTGATTTTCTCTTGACGTAGACTTATTCAAAAAAATCTTGCAAAATTGCTTGCCCACTAAACATCTTTCACACAACTGATTTGGATATATAATGGATGGTAGACCCTTCAACATCTTCTTTAGTGCCATCATCTTCAAGTTATCAAGTTTACATACCCAAGTCTCAAATACCAAAGCCAAGTTTCATCTTTCACGCATGCATTTAGGCATTTAGACACATCCGTCTTTATATTTAGTAAAACATTCTATTTTTTTTTATCATGGCTACCTTTGCAATCATATCTCTTTTAGTGTCAAGTAATGTCAAAGTATGATCTTTCATCTTAATTTCATACCCCTTCTCCAATAATTGTTCTAAGATCAATATGTTGCTTTTCATCATTGGTATATAATAGACAATCCCTCTTGGTTGGACTCCAACAATCCCTAGCGTAACGACCTGTCTTTTGACAGTATAACATTTAACTTCTGATTTGTCACACTTGCTGTCAAATTTGGATCTTGGATTGCTACTGCCAGTTAAATCAGTTGATCGATTCCCTTCATTTGGTTAACCGTTTGATCTGTTAAGGCTTCCTCGACCTTCTTTTCCAAATCTTTCTCTTCCTCCTCCTCATTGAAAATATCCAGAACCATCTTGCTTTGAAAAAAAATGTTTGTGCACCCACATCCTCTTGAATCTCATTGACTTTCCTCGTGGGCTTGTAATTTTCCCATGAGACCTTATATTGAAAGAAAATCTATATTTTACGACTCCTTTATTGCAACCACTACATAATGAAACTTTTTTTGCAGCAAGCGTAGGACTCTACCACACATGTCTCTTCCATCTTTTCCTCATATCTTTCCATTTAATTATTTATGGTCAATACTTTTGCAAAGTATTCTGAAATATTCTTTGATTCGAGCATATGTAACTTTTCAAAGTTACCGTGTAGTTTTTGTAGATGTACCTTTCTCACATTGTCAGCTCATTGGCTTGCTTCTTGTAAAACTTCTTATGCTTGTTTGTATGTGGATGACTTGATCTTCAAAGGAAATAATCCAAAGATATTTTGAGACTTTAAGCAAGCAATGATCAAGGAGTTTAAGATGATGAATATTTGTCTCATTTCCTACTACTTGGGGATTGAGATCAAATAAAAAGAAGATGAAATCTTGTGAATCAAAAAAAGTTTGCAAGGGAGGTTTTTAAGAAGTTCAAAATAGAAGATTGTGTAAGAGTAAATGTTTCAGTTGAGTGTAAAGTAAAAATGTCAAAGAATGATGAATGAGAAAAGATAAAATCTACAACATTCAAGAGCTTAGTTGAGAATTTGAGATATTTAACATGAACTCATTTGGATATTTTTTTTGAAGTAGAACTTGTGAGTAGGTTTATGGAGACACCAGCTATGACACACTTCAAAGCATTGAAGCTAATTCTTTAGTATATCAAAGGTACTGTTGATTTTGGCTTGTTCTATGGTTATTCTAATAGTTTTGAACTTGTGGGTTATAGTGATAGTGATTAGGCTGAATATATGGATGATAAAAAAAAACACTATAAGTTTTGTTTTTTATACAGGGGACACAACATTTACATGAAGTTCAAATAAGCAATCTAGAGTCACTTTGTCAATATGAAAAGATGAATATATAGTTACTACATCATATATTTGTCATTCCATGTGGATAAGGAGATTATTGAAAGAATTAAAAATGCTACAAGAGAAGCCTATTAAAACTTATATGGATAATTATCAGTCATTGCATTAGCAAAAAATTCAGTATTTCATGATAGAAGTAAGCATATTGACATAAGATTTAATTACCTACGACATTGCATTTTAAATAAGGAAGTTGAAATAAAGTATGTAAAGACACAAGACTAAGTCACAGATATCTTTACAAAGCCTCTCACATATGATGTTTTTATCAAGATAAGAGATAAGTTGAGAGTTATAAAGAAATTAAGTTTAAGGGGGATGTTAAAAGTAAATTGATTTCTAAAAATTAGTTGTTAAGACAAAGAAATTAGATGGAATAAGTTGAAATGGTCGACTAGTTGAGAAACTATCAACTGGTTCAGTCGACAAAATATAATTCTTGTTCAGATTAGTGTAATTCCTTGATTTTCTAAGACTTTATAAAAAGGTTTGTAATTCAATATTATTAAAAAGCATAAAAGATAGAAAATAGCTAAGAAAGCTTAGATGGAATAACTATTTTTATTCGAGTCAACTCAGATTGACCCTTCCAAGCCGTGACTTGAGTCTTACCCCAGGTTGACCCCCGGGTCAGGTTTTAAAACTATGATAATAATTATTTTTATTCTTACGCTGCTTTAGATCAACTTGGGTTGACCATTTCAATTCATGGCTTAGACCTTGTCACAGGTCGACCTGTTAATTGAGTTTTAAAACTATGATAATAACTATTTTTATTTTTACGTTGACCCGGGTCAATGGTCAATGATCAACCTGGCTCGTGACCCGAGCCCAGCCTTGGCTCAACCCCCAAGTCAGGTTTTAAAAGTATGATAATAACTATTTTTATCCTTATGTTAACCCAGGTCAATGGTCAACTCAACCCATTACTCAGATTTGGCCCTAAGTTGACCCTTGAGTCGGGTTTTAAAAGTATGATAATAACTATTTTTATACTTGCGTTAACCCGAGTCAATGGTCCCAACTCGCAACCTTAGCCTAGCCCCGAGTCAACCCTCGAGTCGAGTTTTAAAAGTATAATAATAATTAGTTTTATCTTTACATTGACACGGGTCAATAGTCAACCTGTGACCTGAGCCTGACTCTAGTTCTATCTCTAGTCAGGTTTTAAAACTATGGTAATAACTTTTTTATCCTCACGTTGACTTAGGTCAATAGTCAACCCACCTCGTGACCCGGGTTGGCTCCTAGTCGAGTTTCAAACTATAATAACAATTATTTTTATCATTATATTGATCTAGATTAACCATTGTGCAGAGAATTTGATAGATTTGTCCTATCCTTTTTAGCGAGACAAAAAATTTCTCCACTTATACAGACTTGGATAGGATAAAAAGTAATGTATATACTATCTAAATGTGCACCAAACAACTTCAAAAAAAAAAAAATATTTTATCCAGTTTATCATTTTTTAGCATACCAAACACTGTCTAAAGCATTTCTATGTATGTGCTAAAAGGAAATCTAAAAAAAATAAAAAATATTAATTTGATTTTTCAATGTTTGTTTTACATCCTCAACAAATTATTATAATAACATTTCTCTTACACAAATGATATTCCTACCTGTCTTACAAAAATATCAAAACCCTACAGAACACTATTCATTACAATATTGTTTTTTTACTAGTTTTCTTCCTTTGATTTTTTTAAATCTATATTTTTTTAATTTTTTTTCTATGAGATTATCATGATCTTATGATCCATGTCATGAGCTTGATGAGTTCACCAAGAATGATTCGGGTTATTTTTTAGTTTTTTTTAATTAATTATTTTTTTAATTTCATCATTTAATATTGATTTGATTGAAAATCATCTGAATTGTTTTTAGACCGGTCAAATCAACCAAATCATATCAGGTTATTAAAATAATTGTGTATCATATATATTAAAATACAATTAGCTATTCTAAATTAGTTTTTGCTATTAAAATGCTATATATATATAAACCTCATTTATGAGGAGATGCTATAATAAAAGAAAGGAGGATTATTACTAATAGTGATAAAGTGGGCTTTATTATTATTATTATCTCAAATATAAAATTTTAAAGTTAAGGAAACAGTGTACCAAAGCTCAGACTGGCTGGATTAATTAATGATTTGTGTTTAGAAAAACTGACAGCCAGCTGTTTTACTTTTATTTCACTGGACTTGAAAAAAAAAATTAATATTACAAACTACAAAGTTGACAATGCAGGAGGGAGGGTGGCAGAGTTGATGATGAGTTAAGGTTCCGGTTGGTTGGAACATTTGAAATTTTACTTCTTCATCTGGTTCATCTGGTCCACAAAGTATACTTTTCAGAAATAAGGTTTTCTCGAATTAAAAAAAAAAAAAAATTCTGGTTGAGGAGAAAAATGCTTAATTTCCATTTCTAACCGTCTATATATCTGCTGCTGCTGCTTCTTCTATTTGTTTAATTAGATGCCCACCCCCCCCCCCAGAATTTGCCTTTGCCTTTGTGTGAACAACAATTAGCTGCCAATTGGACAACTTTCTAAAATAAATACATGATCAATGCTAATGCTTGTTGGTTGCTTCATCATTGAGCAGACCGTGGCTCAAGTCTTCAGAAGTCATTTGACTTCGATAGCTGTAATTGCAGACAAAATACATTATTTGCTAATAGGCATGAATTAATTGATATATACTTGCAATTGCAATGGCAATTAATTTGTGATTTCTTAATGCTAAACACTCTTCTTATTCATCTGATCCATCACCCTTAAATGTGTTTAAGCATAATCTGATCATCCTACTTTGCTGCCTGCTTGTTCTTCCTCTTGGTGGCGTTACTCCTTAATTTCAAGTTCCAAGCCTTGTTGAGGGGAGGACACATTCATTTATGGATGAGAAGCTCAAGTAGTAGAAAATTGCAATGGAGATATAAATGAATCAAAGCACCTAGTATGATTTTTTTTCCTTCAAAATTTAACTACTTTTTTCTTAAATTCTGTAAACCGCTATCTAAGCACGGCTAGTTGGCTACTCGCTCAAACTATCAGGAAGCTCACGGAAAATCACTGAAATCCCCCGTTGATATAAACTACAGGTATTGCTTGACTCAAATCCTATAGCCATGCAAATGTTTAGCCCATCTTCTAGCCATGTAAGGGTCATGGTAATCCCAACTTTCAACACTGCTGCTCCTGCCACCAAATATACTGCTGGAGTCCCTCCCTGCTACAGCTTCTCTGCCGTCCTCATTTGCTTCCCATTTTTCCCCTAGAGTCACCACAGTTTCCCCTGTTCTGTTGCATTCACCAACTCCGCCATCAATGTAGCTATATCCTACACTAACATAATTTGACTCGCCCAATTCCAACACAATTCTTCTTTCTTCACCTCCCCGTAGCTCTCCGAGCCTTGTAATCCTGGCTTCATCCCCTATTCTCAACTGGACATCTCTAATCACACCTCCTAGCATTCTTGCCAAGAACTCTTCAAATTCGTGCATGACAAATCCATTTGAAGTGCCAAAGCCAAATCCCACATGAAACCGGTGGATGGGAATAGGAACTTGCATATTGATAGTATGATATGATCTTGTTGGACTATCAGAGAGATGCAAGATAGTAGACTGTGGATTCTTGTGTGCACGATCCTCTAGTATTTTTATCCCTTTTTTGAGACCTTCAATTGGGTCTGCTTGTCCCATAAAATAAAGGCGGTCAATGACTTGTAAGGCTGTTCGCTTACCGTAGAACGTCATGCGTCTTAAAGGGAACACACGGGCTGCAGCTGAAGAGTAAGTTACAATAGCCAAACGATCAATGGGTCGGAGAGAAAAAACCACCAATGCCATCGATTGCTTGAGAAGCCTAAGATGTGGCCCATTGGGGCTTGCAACCAGAATTAAATCTGTTGGTCGTTGATTTGCCAACTTTACTGAGAGATAGGCAGCAGTAGATATCCTATTCGATGAGGAGGTGCATGCATAAGAAGTGGGTGGGTGTGAAAAGAATGAGGAACCTGCTGTTAAATTGTGGTGGTGCTGATAATGTTGTGTGCGAGGATGGTGAAAGATTGTCAATGGGATTGGCACTATAGAGAAGTCTAGACGGGGATAATTGGGAGTCTGATCAGGTTCTATGGGGTCATCATCATCATAACGGGCAGAGCGTAGGAAAGAATGTCTATGGACCCGGAAGTTGGCAATGGAATCATCAAGGATTTGGAGAATGGGGTCAGTTTGGTTGCAGGAGAGGGAACAAGGCATATTTAGGTTGCGGGGAAGCTGCGTCCAACGAGCACGGCAGATGGGGCAGGTGACACTACCATGGCGGACATTGGATGAGATGCAGGCAAAGTGGAATGCATGACAGCACTGGGCTGTGAATATGGCCTGCCCTGGGCTGTTGCTTGTGCTGTAACTCAGGGGATCAAGACATATTGCGCACAAGTTCTGCCACATCACACGAACCACATAATAGGTTAGTTATACAAATCCATGAGCATGCCTGGCAGGAATTTGAAGTAAGAGACACATCATAAAAATAGCATTTGATCATAATCTCGAGGATAAAATATATAAGAACATGCAAAACATATTCCTAAAAATAAAAAAATAAAAAGAAAATCCCAAAAAACTTGAATTAAGAATTGTGGTCTGCATTCAATTGTTGATAATGGATCAACAATGTGCTGTTATTGCGGTGTATCAAGAGTAAAAGAAGAGCAAATTATCTAGGAAATTATTCGGTCAGGAGGCTACAATTGTATCAATACTGTCCTTTGATAGAACTATATAATGATGATTTCTATAACCTGAAACGTAAAATTTGACTTGGAGAGAGGTGGCCAAATGTTATGATTGTGGGTTTTCTTTTTGTTCCCTTTTTGAAAAGGGTGATTAATTGTGGTTACTAGAAATGAACAACATCGTGGGAAGTAAAGTGAGAGGGAAATTAATATAATTGACATGATGGATCACCAACAAATATAAATAGTGCAAGGAATTGAACGAAGACAAAATTGGTTAGAAATCATGTGGTGGTAAATGGGACTTGATTAAGGTAGGTGTTGTGGTTGTGACTTTGAAAGGTAGATTTTAAAAAGAAAAAAACAGCATTTCAAAAGAGAATTTTTACAGGAATGTGTTTTGATCAATCAAAAACTTTTAAAACTGGGAAAAATACAGTTCAATCATCACGCTAACATACGATACTAACAGTGGGTGGATCAGGGCTCCTGAAAAGTGCAAGTATTCAGAAGAATCACATGCTTTTGTAGGAAATGAGTGATTCAGGTAGTTTTCAAAACTTTAAATTGAATGAACAAATAAATAAAGAAAAAAGTTTCCTCGAGAATCACACTGCAATTTTACTAATGAACAGAGAGATATTTTTAAAAAAATAATGAAAAAGGCGGTCCTGTCCTCTCTCCATGTCCTAGAGAATTGCCACTCATATTTTGCGGGCAACTGTGAAATGAAGCAGAACACAGATAAACATAAGATGAGATGAGGCATGAGAGCAGTCGAACTTTGGATTCCAAAAGTTAATGTAACAAATGGACATAGCCAGGTAGATTAAGACATCAATTCAAGTCCTCTAAAGCGAAGAGAAGACAAAAACATGTCTTGCCTACCTTAGAAGCCACGTTGTTGTTATTTTTATTGCTAGTGATGGTGTTGGATTCTTCTTCTTCTTCATCATCATCATCATCTTCCCCTTCCGCTTCCCCTGAGAAGCTATTCTTTGTCCTTGTTGGAAACGTTGCTAGGCTAGAATCCGAGATCTGTAAATATCACTCGCAAATATTAGCAACCATCTTAATTAATCACTATCCTCTTCCGTTAATTTTATGCAAATTACACAAAGATGGATTTCTGAGGAGAGATTAAAAATGACTGTTATCATCATAAATCAATGTATATGTTGATTTCATAAAATTGCATCCCAAAAAAACAAAAGAAAAGGAAGGAAAATTAAGGGGAAAACAATTTTGGAGTTTTGTGGAGAGAGGGACTGCATTGATGTTTTATGGATTAATTAAGAAGAGAAATTGAGGAAACGAGCAGCAGGAGAAGCGAGTGACTTACATTGATAGAGTTGGTATGAAGGGAAGCAGAAGGATCAGCAAGAGCAGGTGGCTTTCTGGAAGAGAAGGAGGCGCATGCAGCCACCACCATTTTCTTAGCTGCCCTTTTCAGCTTGGAGGACGCTGCTCCTACCCCCATATCTCTTCTTTCTTCTCTTATTGCTTCTATTCCTCTATGCTATGGTATGCCAGAGTGCAATGGTAGAGATCAGAAGAATTTCGATTTGATGAATGAATGAATGAAGCTTAGTCCAAGAGTCCTAGTGGCACACAAAAGCTGAAAAGGGGCATACAAAACACTGCCAGATCCTGCAGTTTCTTCAGGACCTTGTGTTGCTTTCTCTCTTCTTTCTCCCCCTCTTAACTAGGCAAAGGCCAACTCCAACATTTTTATATAACCCTACCTCTCTCTACCACTTTGAATTAAAGTAATGTTATCTCCTTGCCCCCCCTTTTTTCTTACTCGCCCCCTCTCTCTGCCATCCCTAGCCTTCTCTACCTTGACCACTCTTTAAGGGCAAAGAAAGAAGAAAAAAGAAAGAGACATTCTTTACCTTTTCCTTTTCATCCTCATGGATCATAATATTTTTCTCTATTCTTTTTAATTAACATTAATAAGGAAAGTAAAAACAAAAAATATGAGAGAACTGCTGTCTGATGAAGCACTCCTGCCACATATTCTTGATAATGGTTGGACTCCTACGGGTAGTCTTCCCCTGAAAGAGAGAGGACCTGCTCCTGCTTGTCAGATACTAAGCTGTAATCATTGTGAAAAGGATGACACATGTTTATATTACAACTGTGCCTCTCTGTGTGTGTGTGGGGGTGTATTTAAATAAAAAAGAATAGTATAATAGAGCTTGCTCAACCTGCCAATCCTGGATTGACAATTAATTAATTATATCACTAATGTCACCACACAAGTATATCTTGTCCGGTGGTGAAGGATAAAAGGATTTATTATAAATTAAAACTCTTAAAAATCAAATAACATATATGGATAAATATTAAACATCTTAACAAATAATTAATCCATTGGCGTTGGCACGAGACCTCTCTGTGAATAAATGCAATGGATGGATACATTGGCGTTGTCACTAAATTAACCTCTCTTCAAGGCATGGGGTAGCGGAGTGGAGAGCCACACGCAACCAAACATTATAAATGGAACGAATATATTGGTGCCCGAATTCATTATTGGTGGTAGACCATGAAAGGGAAAGAATTGGCAAATACTGCTCCTGTACAGGCAAAAAACAAAAGTGACCCTACCAGCCCCTGCATGCAACCTAGCTACATACACTACATGGATCGAGTCGTGGACAATATTGGACCACCACCTAGCTACTCCCACCTGACTTGCAAGGACCAAAGGTCCCAGTCGGCCACTCCACCCTCTCCCTTCCCGCTCTTCCTCCCTCTTGTATCGTATTAGTTATGAAATCCCACACTAATAGTGCTAGCTGCTTCTGCTTTGCCAAATGCCCTCGTCTTGTTTATTAATGTGGCTTCTACTCCTATAACATTTCCCTTCTCTTAGCAATCAGTGAAAGACCCTCTAATCAATTATTGATGCATTGATGTAACAATACATCACTTCACAAGTGTAGCCAAGAAGAAAAACCAAGGGGAAACGTGAAAAAGACCGTTGGAATTTTTTGAATTTCAAGTTTCCTGTAGAATAAAAGATTTTCCATGGGGACCAAGCCACCAAGGAGCTTTTGGCTCCTTGTTTTTCCTCGGTTGGCTTCAAGTTCAAAGGATACTGCTGGCTGGTTGGCATGGCTTGGCGCCAAAAATACTCTTCCTTCTACCAGTTGCATTCCATTTGGCACTCAAAAGGGTCATCTCCCTCTTCCTGCCACCACCTGGACCGGGCACCCTAAACATACACGCATAGAATTAATTATAATCAACATCAATGGGCATAAATCATATTATACTTCAATACATCACCTACAAAACACAAGAAAGAATGGCAGGTCTTGAGCCTAATTAATCTTGGGTTTCTGTTTCCAGTAGTATTAAGCTCAAAGGGATATATAGGTCTAATCGCCCCCTGCAAATTCAAAAGGGAAGGGGCCCAATATCTTTGGCCTTTTGTTATTATGACAAATGATACAATTTCTACTTAATTCAAAGCTGGATGATTATACATGTCCTAGCTAGAATTGGCCCGGCATATCCCTCCCGCTTCTCGTGGCAAAAGCTCAGCCTTAAACCCTTTAGATAAAGGATGGCATCCTCAATCCTGTCAAGTATATGTTTCGAAAGGGTTGATGTCTACAGGAAAAATGAAAGCAATTAACGTAGGGTTCTGGATAATTAATGAGATGGACAACGAATTAATTTGGTAAAACGCGTTTTCAATTGGCACTGCCAAACAAATCCTTAATAATAAATCTTCTTTTTATTATTGAACCAACCTCTCTTAGGTGTTTATCACAAGTTAAGAAAGGTTTTGATGTTGATTGGACATGGAAGCATTAATAAAATCATGAGAGGTTCATTGTATTGAAACAATTGAAGCTAACCACCAATTAAGAAACCTCCCTTGATTAAAACCAGATATCCTCATGCACAGATAATGTCCTTTGATCGGGACAAATTTACATGCATGACGCATGCCAAGGAACTCTTATTATTGATCAGATTCTTTTCCAGGGTGGTTCGACAAGACTCACATCACTAGTCTCCAATGAAGAAAAGATGGTTGATTATCTGCTCCCAGTTGTGCCCAAGTCGTGTCATCAACAAATGAGGTTAAAAAAGGACATGCGACTAAAGTTAACTACTGACTGTATTGAGGAGTGGGGGGAGAATCTCTCTTTATTAATGGCTGAAATGTATTTGGAGAGGGCTTTCAATGATCCGATCATGAAAAGAAGTAAAAGAGTAAAGGTTCGTTGTGTCCTCACCACTTTGCCAGCCTAACCTACGAAAGCACAGAAATGTTTGATCTTGCTCATGCATTTTACCAGTTCAAGAGAAAATGGGTGGTCAGAGTTAGATCTTGAACTATGAGATACTTGCACAGCAACCTACTGTTTTCCCATTCCATATTGGAAACATTGGCTTCATTATTTCCTATTAATTAATTTGTTCTTCTTTTAGATCAAAGATTCTATTTAGCAATTATATATTCAACTCTTGCACTGTGGCATCTTCTAATGATTGCTCCCACCTCCGTTTCTTCCTCAAAAACTGTAATGTGTTGCGACCACAACTTTCTACCATTGTCAGAGAAAACCCACATTCAAATACTAAGATAATATTGTAGTTTTTACTGTTATGATTTAAAAAAAAAATTTATGATTTTAAGCTCTTACTGGGTGGCTTCCGTATATAAACAACTCTCAAAGCTGTGGTAAGAATAAAAACATCTTGAACTGCAAAGATTAACGGTGTCTAATTCATGATATTACTGAAGGTTACCGAGAGAATCCATGCTTGGCTCCAATCAAACTTCTTACGAATCTCAATTTTGCTTTCATTTGGTGTCCGAATTTATATTGTTTTTCCAGGTAACTCTCGAGTTTTAAAATTCATTGAAAATAATTCTGACATGAATGTCTGGTCTGTTACCATAAACAGGTAATTGAACTCAAATCCAGCTTCTATAATTTAAATATTCACGCCATCCCACGTCGGAGACCAACTGTGATAAAATTCATTTTAAAAATCCTGACGTCAGTATTTGCTAAAGTCAACATGTAATTGAACAAAATCAGGCTGATTGGTTACAGATCTATGGCCCTTTATGTTAACTTTAATTCTCATAGCCTAACCAACCTCTTCCACTAGGAGGTGGGGACAAAGAGGGCCGCAGGGGACCGTCGCCTTCCTTGAGGGAAAAAAATAAAAAATTCTTACGGTATAATATATAGTAATGATTTCCCTCTCCCATCCAAAAAAATAAAAATGCCTGTGTATTAATTTGAATATTAAGAAAAACTAGAAGATAATCAAGTGTTACATTCAGCTTTAAACAGTCCAGCAACGGGGCTAAAGGCGTTGATTTCTGAAAAACAAAAAAAAGTGATTCTTTTAAAAAATAAATTAAATTTGCCTGGAATCCGTTCAAAGTATTTTTATTTTCATAACAATATTGTTATCTTTACTATAAATTTATTAATTAAATATAATATTTGATAAATATTAAAAATAAATAAATCTATATTAATAAATTAAATATAAATATATGAATAACATCAATGTCACAGATAACCAACCAATTAACTATAAGGTATATATACTAACAATATAAATATCAATTCATAATTTTATTATTAAATATTTTTTTTTTGAAATAATCTACCTTTCTAAAAAGGCTTGTAAGTCTTTAATTAAACAGGAAAACAAACTAAACAAATTAGAAAACCTAAAAAAAAAAAACAATTCCTTTACAGCACTTGAACAATCAAGATGAACGGGTATCTTGGGCCTTTCAGCATCGCTGTTGGCTAGCCCTCACTATTCTTGACCGTTAGCAGTATATTATATGTCCTGAAAAAAGTCCATCCATTATATGACTTAATTACTACAAAGTAAGATGGCTTTATAGAGACTGTACCACTTCAAAAACAATGGAGAGGGCAGGACACCTAACTAACATTGATTATAATATCACTCACAAATTATCATGGAATTATAGTAATTAAAACCTAAATCTCGAGCTACTACTTAATTAATTATTATAAATACAAGACAATTAAATGCCACAGAATATTAATTATACACTGTCGCAGTAAATAATTTAGCAACAACACCACATATTTCACATAGATTCAAGTCTTGGTTCCCTTTTGCCAGTACTGTTGGTGAATGAATTCTCTTGAAAGCAGCCTGGCAATCGTTACCACCGCGTGAGGCTTTGCCTGCCAGCCTAGCCAATTCGAAGAAAGTCTCGGAGTCCAAGTCGTTGAAGGCCATTTCCATAGCTGAACAGCCCTTTTGTAACCGCGTCTACATATTTGGAGACGTTCCCGCTGCTGCAGCTCATGATAGCTAGAGCCATTGGTGTTAATTAACTTGAGCTGATCGGATTTGTAGTGTTGGGGGAGGTGATGAGAACCAAGGATTTCAAAGTCAAGGCAGAGTCCTCTAATTAGAAGTCAAAAACAGAAGCTGACATGATTAGCACTTCTGACTTTAAGGAGTTCGAGTTTCAGGAGAAGTTCTTTGTTCTGATTATACACTATCTTAGATTATCTTTTTAATATAGATTATGATTATATTTATTAGTTATTTTTCAGCGATTAGAGTTTGTCACTATTCGATTCCCGAGCCCATGACCAGCAATACGAACATAGCACCTCGAGGTGCTCTTTTTACACTAAACCTTACAACTTACACATTTGATATCATAAAAAATCATAAAAGAGCGCAACATAAAACAAAATATCCAAAACCTAGAAATTTAATAAATAAATTAAAATCCATCTCTTTTATAAATAATCTAAAATGAATTCAAAACATAATTAAAATCATTCAGTGGAGTATCTATAAATAACAAATAAAGAATAAATTAATGGCCTCAAGGAACAAACGAGGTATACTGACTCAAGAAACAGGAGTAACACGACCAAAAAATCATGCTACTGAAATTGAATTAAAGACCTGAAAAAATATGGATGAAGGGGTGAATCCAAACACTCATTGAGAGGTAATATTTATAATATATACTAATATACATTTTAAGATAAATGAATACGGTTACTCTAGAATCCAAACTTTTGGGTAAATTTAAGTCCAAGTCAGCCCAAACCCAATATAAGTTAACCTAAGTATATAAAAAAAGTTGCAAGAGAATTGTTTTTTTCTCTTCTAATTCTTGTGGCTGTCATGACTCTCCTCTCACCAAACCAATGATTTTGATTTTTTATCTTTAATTTTTTTGTTCAAGAAATGTGGAAATAACAAATAAGTTGCTTCTCCTCATGTTACTTTTGATTATGGTTTATTTATGGAAGGATTAAAGAAAAAATTAGGGTTTATAAGGATTTAAAATTTATGTTGTTAAGATTGGTTCATGATTATTAGGGATTTAAGGTTAAGTAATTGATTTGAAGTTTGTTATTAGAAATAAGGATTTGTGAGTTGATTTGTGTAAATTGATTTTTATGAGTTAAGAAATTCATTTTAAATTTGCGGGAAAATCTAGATAGAATGGTCTTGAGGTTGAAGATGAAGAAATTTTATTTTGATCCTTGATTTATGAAAATTATAATTTAGTCCCTAAACTTTGAAAAAAATTATAATTTGACCCCTAAATATATTTTGGGATTCTGTATAGTGTTATTATGAGGCTAAGGATGATGAATCTTAGTTTAATAATTGATTTGAAATATTTTTATTTTAGTCCCTTAATTTTAGGAATTCACATTTTAGTCCTTGAATTTTAAAAAAAATACAGTTCGGTTCCTGGTTCGTTTTGTGCAGAATTGAGGATGGTTTATAGGTGAAATCTCAGTATCGTTATGTATTTACATTTTGGTCCTCTAATTTTGATAAAATTATGTTTTAGTCCCTATTTTGGAAAATTATTATTTGTCCCTAAACTTAGGAGACTAAATCTGATTTTCTTTTATGCATTTGAATATCTTATTTGTGTTGTTTTGAGCTCTTTTTTTAGTATATTTCATATATTTGTTGTAAGTTCTCTTAACGATCCTTAATGTTGATTATATGATGAGTACGACTAATTAATCTCTTGAATATTTATATATGTTGTTTTATTTTTCAAGTACTTATTTATTCTTCAATTTGCAGTCGCATTATATTGAACTAAATTCTATTTGATATGATATACATTTCTTTGATGATTTTATAAATATTTATTATGTCTTGATATAGGACTTGTCAATAATTCCATGCTAACGGAGAGTAGTTAGCTTATGTGCATATAGTATTCCGTATACCTAGCCGGTAAGAGAGGCATTAGCATATGACGACTGATCCTTCCACAGTGGTCACCTTCGGGTGTCATCTGGTCACCTTTGGGTGTCATCTGATTTTTGACATGTATTCCACTACTTTATAATAATATACTTAATATGTATATGTATATGTATATCAAGATAAATAGACCTGCAAACTATTAATATCTAAAATGTAGATTAAATATTATTCCTTTACCGAGTTAGTTGAACTCATCCTTTATTTTTAATATTATTTCAGGTTCTTAGTTTTTGTTAGCAAGTGGACTTTGTTGAGTGTTCTTGTTCTTCAGTTTTGGTTAGTATACCTTGTTTGTTTTACGAGACTTTCCTTTTAGTTTTGATTCGATGTCTTTCCTTTTAGTTTTGATTCGATGTTTTAGACGCTCCACTATTACCTTGTTTTAATTAAGTTTGGATTTTCATAATGTAATGAGTATTATGGATTTGTGTTTTTGTTTAAATTACTAATGAGAAGCTTTAAATTATCACTTGGTTTCACTCGTTTTGAATAATATAATATTTCTGAAGATTATGAAATGCAATGTATTTTTAATAACTTGTTATTTTGATATATCCGATATGAGGCCTAATGTAGATGGGGTCTCTTTTTAATATCACTTCTGTATTGTCGGTCATGGACCTAAGATTCGGGTCATGACAGTTACATAAATCAAGTACAGAACAAAACATGTATATCAAATGTATCATATCAAATGGTGTACAAAACAAGTATGCTCGTCTTACATATCATATTACTAACATCCTACTCATCAATCAGGGAACATATATATATATATATGTTCCTGATTGATGAGTAGGATGTTAGAAAGGAAATAAATAAAACCAAAGCAAATCAACTTACCGAGAATAAACTCGAAAATAAAAAAATAAAAATACATTAAAAAAATTACTCGAAAATCAATCATATATACAAAATAAATTTAACAAGACCCAAAAAACCCTCTTATTCCATAAACGGTTAACCGGTATGAAACTCAAATCCTATCATAACCTGAAATCGAAATTTCACACCCACCCTTTCCTAATACATAGCAACAAAGAGGATGAAAGACGAATGTTTGTAATTCTTGTCTGCATAATTACTGTTATTATTTTGGCAAATTAAGAGATGTTATATATATATATATAGAAACACACATGGGTTATGACTTATGAGGTCTGGTTGGACTTCAGGCTTTGGGTTTTTGGGGCAAACCCAAGGCCTCACGGAGTTCTTGTTAAGCTTTACTAAAATGCTGCAAAAAGCCAAGATGTACTGAAGTTTCAAGAAATAAAATATATATTAAATACTTTAAGAAACTTTTCTGAACCTAACTTTCTATAAAGAGACGGTACGCAGAATGGATAAGTTGAGTTTTGTTTGCAAACCTTGTCCATTTACTCAACTATACTGTAAAACATTAAGGCTGCATCACAGCAATTACCTACATACATATCACATGGATAGATAGGTGAAGAAACTTAGTCTTCAAGTTCAATGCAAGCACAATATTGGTTTCCATGGTATCATCATTTGACCAGGGAGAGCGAGGTCAGAGACACGCTTATCTTTTCCACGTAGAATTTGATTAATAGGACTGCTTGCTAGCCTCCTCCATGATCTTGTCCGATCGAGGCCTCGCAAAAGACTAGAGAAAAGGGAGTTTGCCATACCGGTTCATGTTTCTGCAACGAATCAATCTCGTCTAAACATTCGTATTTATTTAACATGAGGGTGGGGTTCCTTGTTCAATCCGCATGTTCGACTTATCTCAGAGAAAGAAGCACGCAATTGATACTTCATTTGTCTTGAAAGCTATGGCATATGCTTGGAAAATCTCAGGGAATATTGAATTCGTGAATATAAACTGTAAAGCTCAGACAAGTCTACGCAGGGAGAGTTGAGTCGGACGTGAACCTTAATTTCTTGTTTAGTTCAGAAAATTAAATATTATGCTTAATAATTTATTTTCTTTTACTTTATTTTCAGGTTTTCTTTTTTATTTTATTTGTAAAACTTTTAGTTCTGAATTGAGATTTATGAGTGATCCATTCTCTTAAAAAAATTATGTGTTTATACCGTGTTGTTTCGGTTTACATCACCCATCAACCCAAAAACAGAGAGGATTGTCAATCGATATAGCTCTGGATGCTTACGAACGGACCTTCACCTTGCTACACCAGCAAGAAAAGGAAACTACAAAGCTACAATTGTTCCAATTCACCACATAAACTACAAGGCCAATTAATACAGGTATCAAGATAGGGTTTCCAAATGTTACTTCTATCACATACAGTAAATGAAATGAATCCATTCGAGAAATCAAAAGCAACTGCCATATTCCAGAATGTAGCAACCCGTTATCACAAAAGATGCTACATGTATATTTTTCTTCTCTTAAATTCACTGCATTTAACCATCTCCTCTCTTGACAAAGACGGCAAGTACTAGATCAGATTACAAAATAAAATAAAAATAAAAATAAAAATAAAGGATTCATCATTGCTTCAGCAAAGGATGCCAATGGACTTGGGAGATTCACACACAATCAGGCCGATATCAGATTACAGGCACAAACTCAACCAACTACTGTCTCTTTTTTTTTTCTTTGTTCGGTTGCAATCATTTACAAATACACCTGCTGAATGGCAGATATGTAATCAAGGTACCAACATCAACTAACATGCACAGTGGTCCTCAGCCTATCATAGAAAAAGGGAAAAGAAACAAGAGGGGGGGAGGGGGGATTGTATACAGAAAAAATTAAGCTCAAGCTTCTACTTTAGATAACAAAACAACCTACCAAGTCCTGCAGACCTGTAAAATCGCTGGCACAGGATGTGTGGAAGAGCCTACAAAGTGATGCAGACCTGTAAAAAAGGTGGCACAGCATGTGTATGGAGCCCCAATAACTGGATTACACCACGAGGACCATTCTATGGATTGATGTTGCACTCTCGCAAATAAACATTAACATAATCAACGTATTTTGCCCAGTATTTCCGATACTTGGGTATGCCTATCTCAAGCCATGGTTTCATGTTGCCATTATAATGTATAACAGCACCTCGTTCAATTTCTATTTGGCTGACATTGGGGTTATAGCCAAGGCCCAGAACATGCCAACGTCGATCAAGGGGATGAGTCCGTTTCCAAAGAGTAATGAGGCCAGGTGGCAGAGTCCCCAACTTCCATAATTGTCTGTCATGGTTCTGTTCACAAACAAAGTTTTCTTTAGAACCCAAAACAACAGAGGACAATCAGAGTGAGCTTTTCCAGCATAAAATATTTAAGATTTAAGAATATATTGCGTGAATGCAGGCCTAATGTCCAATTTTGAACTAGAGCCAGCTGTCTGGTTGCAAAAGATACCGATCTTGAATTCTATTAAACTTGGAACACTCTGCATAAAAATGCATCTTCAAGAAGGTCGCTTACCAGCTTCTGCCATGAATGATATACATCAGTGATGTTTTGCCTCCTCCATTCCTCCAAATCAAACAAGTTCATTCCATATGCCCATCCACAAGCGCGGGGATCGAAATTATTTGATATAAGAGGATTTGAGAAGTTGAGATATGTATCAAAGCGATGAAAGCTTTCTCTACAGGTCTCTACTGCGCCATTCACATTACCCTTCAAATCAAGGGACCAAAGGCCAATAAGATCCTTCTGCACCACTATATCATCATCTAAGAATAACACCTTGTTGAGCTTTGGGAAAATCTCTGGCAGGTAAAAGCGAAGATGGTTCAGGATGGACAAGTACTTTGGGTTCCGGTACTTCAAGTTCGAATCAGAATTGGCACTATGTGCCCGGAAGTAATAATCAATCATTGACTGAGAATGCAACTGCTTCAGAACAGGACTATAACTTGAATTTAACCATGTAAATTCGTCAATGTTCTGGACCTGAATAGTGGCTTTGCCTGGTGGATTTACTAGAAACCACATCCTCATTGCCGCATAGTTGAGTCTATCACTAACAAGGTGCAAAACAAGCTTCGAAGGGTGCTGCAGATATGTCAACTCACACAGTCAGTTTAAGGGTGTCAATTAAAATCAAAGGTCGCAAATACGAGTAAGAAAACAACTTCACTAATGCTATCATGTCCCCCCTCCCCTCTCAAACGGAAGACCTAAAGGAAATGGAGAAAAAGGAACATTCAATAATAAATTTTAAGGAAAACTATTTTTGCTTTCTTTTAATTAGATATTCGTCGGCTTTCTAACATCTCCCTGGCAACCAAAATGAGCATATTGATATGGCATATTTTATTTACCTTAGAGTTGGTGACAGTAGAGTTTACAACCACTGCTGCCGCCAAAACATTATCCGAGAATAGTGCAATATGGTGAAGCAAAGGGTTGTCCAATATCTCTTGATTTGGAAATTGCTGTTCCGAAGAATTCAAATTGTAATACTCAGTTGTCAGGCGCAATGGAAGACAGTGTAACCCTTTAGGAAGCGTCTTTGCAGTTAAGTGCGTTAAGAACATGGTCTGCTTCTTATGCACTTGGAGTTGTTCTTCTGTCGAGTGGAGCATTGCCCGAAGCTTCTCTACCATCGTAGCAAAGGACATGGTCTGCTTCTTATGCACTCGGAGTTGTTCTTCTGTCGAGTGGAGCATTGCCCGAAGCTTCTTTACCTCGTTAGCACATTCATACTGCATTTGCTTGCCCTTTTCCAACAATTGGTCCATTGCCTTCCATTTTTCATAGGCACTGCATAAAGAGCCAATGAGAATCCCATTTTCAGGAGATAGACAAAACAAACAGAGCAATTTATTTAGCCAGCCAATTTTGATATGTTTTAGAAAGAAGCTTACTTCTTTGGCATATCAGAATCTTTGATTGCATCTCCAAGTACGCGTTGAACTTCCTTTATCCACATTCGAAGCTCCCTTGCAAAGCGGCGATTGTTCTTCGTGGCTGGAAGGGACAGGTACACACTTGCCTTGATAAGCCGATCCCTGAGCTGCCGTTCCCAAGCAGCTGGCATAGGTGATTGATCTGTCTGCTTGTTGGTTTTAGTTAACAAAGCATCCTTCTCACCAACTTTGTCTGAGTTTAAAGCAGATTGTTGCTTAAGCTTGCAAAAAAGAACCGGAAGGAAAAAAAAGTTTACTCCACCTGTAGATTCAAAATCACTTTCGCTATAGAAAACTTTCTTTATTCTTTTTCTTTCCGTAATTGTATTTCAAGCCTCAAAGGACTTCAGCAGGCAGGCATTCATTCATCCTGGGAACTACACGGCTGCCACAGAGTAACATTGTTCAAATTATAAAGAACAAGTAACAGATTGAGTTGACAATCAGCATGTTCACTTTTTATTCAAATTTCCATCCAAATTCCAAGTGGGTGTGCTTTTGAGCCTTGAAAAGTGAAATTTCTTCTTTCTAGCGATAAATTCTACATTTAGCTTCTATTGCGAGGGAATGTGACCCAATAAAAGAATCTTCTACTTTGTAGTTATTAGAATCGGAGAGGAACTGAGAGCCTTTTGAGAAGATTATGACGATTTCCAATGGCAGGAAGTAATTGACATTTAGAGTAGACTAAGCTTTAAAAACAAATAATGAACATGGTAAGAGAATATCAAACTCAGCAAAACGTCACCAAAAATGAGTCAGTCCTCAAATTACATTTAAAATCCTAAAAAAAGGAGCTGACGAAGACTTTTTGTATACGCCCATGATCTCATAGCATTAAGAAAAATAACATAGAAACAACAAAAGAGAAAGGAAATTTGTTAAATCAAATGTACCTGGTGGCTTTCCTGATCAGCTCCCCTGTCTGTCCGGGTCTCCTCCTTTTCCTGATTAGCGCTCTGAATGACCTGTTTGATGATATCATCCTTCCGAGGTTGAGCATCCTCATCAGTGGCAGATAATGCTCTACCTGTATCAGGCAACTGCAAATCTAACGAACACAAGGATAAACCCGAAATTAAAAACGCAAGAAAGGTAAGAAATTTTGAGGGAGGAAAGAAAACAAAGGAGAAAGGACAGACCTTTGTCAGTTAGAATGGTCTTGGTGTGGTTATCAGTATATATAATTCCAATGGGTTCCTTAAGCACAGCAGATGATTCATCCTAAAGTGAGAAATTGAAGAGGTTAGATCAAGAATTCATCACTGATATAGAAGCAAAAAGAGGACTTTTTAACAAATGGCAAATAAAGATAAAGAAATAGCCATACCTGTGGCAATACATTTAGATTACTGGTATCGGCAGGGAGAATCTGCAAAACCAAAAGATTCAAAGAGTAGCTGGAGAATATTATTATGATTTAATCTTTCCAAGTAGTGTAGATTAAAGAAAGAAAGTGAGAATTTTTTTCAAAAGATGGGATTGAATTGAACATACAAGAGCAGTGACATCTTCGAGGAATTCTTGTTTGACTGCACAATAGAAAGAGAGGATAGAAAGGTTAAACAAGACAGGGTTAAATATTGTGGAGGAGAAAGAAGAATAAAGATTACAACTTACAAGAAGGGGTGAAAGAGGAGAAACTATCAATATAAAGAAGAATGGGAGCCAATACAGAGAGGGAGAGCAAACCAAACACCAAATTCCTCAGCCTCATATTCTTCTTTTTTCAGCTCCTGGATGTCATGGTCTGGTGCAGGTGTTGTTGTGGTTTAGGCAGGCAGGAATTATGAGAGAGATGATGTGATGATATAATCATGAGATGATGAGAAGCAATGAATTTGTACCCGAAGAAAAAGAAAGAAACTGCATTCTTCAGGAACCAATAGTAGCAGCAGCAGCAGCAGATAGCAAGGAAGAAGTAGGGAGAGAGCAGGGATAATGACAATACTAATAGACTGTCTGTTTGCAGACAGAAAGAAGGGAGGTGATAGATCGATAAGATTTTTCTTGTCTTTTCTTTTCTGGGAAAGAAAGAGGTTCCCTTTTGTAAGAATACTAAAAATGGTAATGGCAGTACAGCGTTGTCTAGTGTTGTGTACTTTGTGTCGGGACGAATAAGTAAAAATGATTAAAAGGAGGGCAGAGCACATTACAGCAAAGGAAGAGAGATTTGAACGAGGAGGGCCAGCGTGGCGGGGGTGGTCAAAGGCACCTCACCTCCTTCATTAATTTCGCACGGTAGGGATTAGGAAAGGTTAATTAACCGCGTGTTGCCACTTTCCCACTTGCTCCCTCAATCAAGGGGCGCACCTTCACCGGTGATTGATTTCAGGCAAACCTCAAGAAGTCATATCTACGTACTTTTCGTCTTT
>Ga0325401_1000534_pt1 | contig 27804 bp, 21 predicted proteins | sample PopdelMetagenome_FD_205666 | JGI IMG/M metagenome (GOLD analysis project Ga0325401, IMG submission 205666) | Populus deltoides microbial communities from Bellville, Georgia, United States - Xylem-PdKOR-R2 | ecosystem: Host-associated > Plants > Phyllosphere > Stem > Wood/Secondary xylem | place...
TAAAATAATATTTTTAAAATAAAAATAAAAAAATTATTGGAGTTGAATCAGGCCTCATTGGAATTTAATCCTAAATCGATTCGAAATGAAACCGAACCTAAGTTTTGCACAGGTATCACCAGCGTGACCCGTCGACAGGAATCACTCAGCTTCACTTCCTTCTACACTCTCTGAGTATTACAAACTTAAAAAAAAAAAAAAAACCAAAAATCTCGCTCACATAAACCCTAGCAAGAACCCGGTTACAATGGCTGAAGCAGAGAAAGGATCGGCTACGACAGGGTCCAAAGAAAGCAATGTCAAGGAGGAGATATCATTGAAAGACAAAGGCAATGAATTCTTTAAAGCAGGGAACTATCTCAAAGCTGCTGCTCTTTACACTCAGGCTATTAAGCTTGACCCTTCAAATCCCACTCTTTATAGGTAAAAAAAAAGTGACCCCCAAATTAGGGTTTGGTGGCTTGGTCAATCACTATGTTTATCAAAATGCATTCTTCATTTATTTTTAGTGAAATTTGATTCATTTTTCAATTAGGTGTTCAGTTATATTTTTGTTGGTTTTGGCTGGTTTGTGATTGTTGCGGTTCAAGTTTCGTTAGGAATTCAAGTTTGATGCTTTGCCATTTCTTAGAACTAGTTGGAGTTGGTTGTTCTTAATTTTTTTGCTCGCCTTCATTCACTGTATTAATGATGATTAGGTGCGATGCAGCATAGTATCTTATTGTGCTCGTAATTCTATATTAATCTTCATCAAATTCGAAGACGGGGGCCTTACACCTGAGTTAGAAATGTTTAATCGTGCAGTGTTAAAGCTGCACTTTTGTGTTTTCTGTCCATCTCTAACATTTTGTATTATGCATAGCGAATTGATTTTGAAGAACTGGTATGGCGAGGGAACAAACTTTTTTACTTTCCAAATAATTTCTTTAGGCCCGCTTTCTTGTGTTGAGATTAGGTGGTTTGCAATGGATTATTCTCTTGTCTTGCTTAATGCCATTGTTATTCCCAATAACAGTTATGCAATTTATGAATACCATGCCAGAATTATAGAGCACATTTGTGCTTGCTAAATTAGAATCCATATGGTTTTCTTGATACTGTTATCATAGTTCATTTGTTCTCTTTATGTTTACGCAACTTCTTTAATTGTCTATAAGAGCTCTAGTTGAATGTTCAATGCGTTTTGAACCTTGATAGTCTCTCAATCCTATTATGATAATTGACTGGCTTTCTTAATGCTTATCCATCAACTGCAATTGTCTATCAGAGGTTTAGTTATGCTCAATGATATTTCAAACACTCAAATCCCTTAATCTTTCTTTCCCTTTTTATGATTCTATCATTCACCAGCAACCGTGCTGCAGCATTTTTGCAATTGGTCAAGCTTACTAAAGCACTTGCTGATGCCGAGACAACTATCAAATTGAACCCTCAATGGGAAAAGGTGCACAGACATGCACAACCATTTATCATTTGGTCTACTTGACTTCCTAAGATTTTTCTATAACAGTGGCTTTTTGTTACAATTTCAGGGATATTTCAGGAAAGGGTGTGTATTGGAGGGCATGGAACGGTATGATGATGTATGTCTGAACTCTAAAGGATCATGTTCGCTTTTCATGTTATTTGGTAGCTGTTTAGACAAGATTGCTTGGATTTTGATTTGTTGCTGATACATTTTGACTGCTCATCTATGTGTAGGCACTGGCAACTTTCCAAATAGCTTTACAACACAATCCACAGAGCACTGAAGTATCAAGAAAGATCAAGAGGATATCCCAGTTGGCCAGAGACAAAAAACGAGCTCAAGAGGTGCAGAGCATGAGATCCAATGTTGACATGGCAAAACACTTGGAAACATTGAAATCTGAAATAGTGAGTGTATTTTATCTAGCAAAGAGTCATGATGTCCAAGTTTTTCACCTTATAATTTGAAGCACGTATGTGGGAGTGAGATGCATTTTGGAAGTGGTCATTTCCCATTCACCATATTTCCTTTTAATGGAAGATTGAATCTGGATAACCTCATTTGTCATCTTCTCTTCTTGTTCATGTAGAAGATTAATTATTTAAGCTTTTCTGTGCATGTGATAATACTCTCCGTTAAAAAAAATTAATTTAGCCTTTTATTTTGTAGTTTGAAAAGCTTGGATCCGAAGAATGTTTTAAAGATATGTTCTCATTTCTTGTTGAGACCATGGAGACAGCTGTAAAATCATGGCATGAAGCTTCTAAAGTGGATCCTAGAGTCTACTTTCTTCTTGACAAGGAAAAGACACAAACTGATAAATATGCTCCAGTTGTTAATATTGATAAGGTATTCACTTTTGAAACTGTATTATCTTCTTTGGAGACATCATTCTCTGATGTATGGTATATGTACTTGTAAAAAGAGGATATAAATGAATAGAATTCTTTGTGATTCTAGCAATTACCTTTACCTTGTTTCTTTTTGCAGGCCTTTGAATCGCCCCATTCACACAGCAATTGTTTCTCATTTCTAAGGCAGTATGCGGATGATTCTTTCTCCAAGGCAGCTTGCTTAGTGGTGCCAAAAAATATCATATCCTACCCACAGGTAATGATTTGCTTCTTCGCATGTGTTGGGTATACAGGTCTTCCCAAGAAGCAAGCCCTTCTTTTCTTGGACACCAGACATGCACATAATGAGATGTGCTCATATGTAGGTTTTGTGGTTTGGGAATTGATAAGAATGATCCTAGGCACAGTATCTACTTTAGGACTTTGGATGACATGGCTTTGAAGAGGAACTTGCTGCGGACATGGAATATTAGGGTTTCTCTTCTTTCATATTTTTCTTTTTAAGTAGTGTATTTGGTGCTAGATTACTTTCTCATATACCGTCCTTTATTGGTCCTATATTTCTCTTTGTTACGGGCTGAGATTTGTAAATGATCCTTGATTTCATAAACATCAGCTTATGCTGTCACAGCTGAATCAGTCAATGAGCTTGGGCGAGTAAGGTGTTGTATGCAGTTTGCTTGAGTTTAACCTTCAATGGTAAAATTGAAGAACCCAAGTGGTGATGAATCATGTAGGCTGCTAATTAATAAGCAAGCTGTTTTCTAATTATGTCAAGTCTATATTAGATGCACTGCAAATGATTCAATGGCTTTATGGCTTTAAGACTGACGAGCCTGACTTGCTTATAATCAAATATATAACACTTCAATTGTTCAATTCTAAGACTATTTATGTCACTTTTGTTTATGTTTTACCAGTCCTAGCTGATTTGCCTATTCTGTGGTGGGATATAATACTGTACTCAACAACAAGGTCTTATTCATTGCATGCCTTTTTTGCAGGTTTGGAAAGGTCAAGGATCAAGAAAGTGGAAGTATGGGCAGCATGATGGTTTCTTTGTTCAATTCGAGTCACATTTTATGCGAAAAATATGGTTTATTGCTAGCACCAATGAAAAGGGGCAAACACTTTGCAGGTTTCTCTCCTCTCCTCTCCACTTCTCTCATATCTACTCTTTAATTTGTTATTGAAGTTTTTATTTGAAAAGATATAGATCCTTCTATAGATGGCTTAATTGTGTATAAATGATATAACATCTGAACCCTGGTGCATGTACATGTTTCATGATTATTGTTGCATATAAAATCATATACTCTTTCACGAATGCAATCACCTAGTTTTTTATTGTACACTCAGTGATTGCAGTCAATCATCTGGACAGACAGGCCTCCCACATGCTATGTGCTTTATCCATAAATATATGATATTTAACATTTCCCGTTCTTAGCTGCTTAAACTGGCTGAATTAGGATATTTGTGGATACGAAGGAGATTGGGAAGTAGATGAACTCACACACTGTGACAATGTTCTCTAGCTAGCTCTGACTTGTAGTTTTTAGCATCATGCTAGATATAAAAAAACTGGACATGGAACAGCTGACAACAATAAATCATCTCCATTTGGGAGTCACCATTTCAATGGTGATGATTTATTTCATGCTCTCTTTTTTGTTGAAAAGGAAATTTCTTATTTTTTTCCTTACCCCGAGTTCATCTTCAGAGAAAAGGAAAACATGTGCAATATGCTAAGTCATCTGGTATCATTTTAATGCTTAATGCATGCCATTGTACTTTGTTTGAAATGGTTCTCTCTTTAGTCAATAGCGATGCTTTTTTTTTTCCTTATACATGCCCAACTCTGCATACCTTATTTTCCAGGGATCCAGAGGTTCTAGATATTGGTGCTCATGAAGTGCTTCCACGTCTATTCAAAGAAAAGCTGACCAATCCTTAATTCCTTTACTTGTATTTTGTTGACTATCTACTGGAGGACAATACAATGCCCTCTTCAATGGGAAGTTTATATATGAACTGAGAACAGACAGCGAGAAGCCTTTCTTGTTTGCCTTGATGCTGCTCTGAAGTTTCTGGTTAGACGTGATAGCTGATAAACAGATGTGAGAAGTTGATTTTTGTTAGCCATAATGTGCATTTGTTTAGTTTTGAACTCTTAATAGTATCTTGTGAGCTTCTTTTGAGTTATTGCATTTCTAGATGCTCTTTCTTCTATGGTTTGCTTTCCTTGCATTGCTTGTAAATTGAGCGAGTTATTCTATTCTCCATCTTGGGTATAAAATGCTAATGTTGATGCCTTGAAAATTTGCAAATGAGTAGCACAAAACTTATTTTCTTGTAATCAATGCATATCTATGAATGACATGCGCCATTTCTGAGTCCTTTTTCCTGAGCTGTATCATTTTTCTCAGTCCATTTCTCAGCCCCGTGTTTATTGCTGTGATTGTTGATAGGAATATTATTTTTAACTTATTGTAGCAGTGCATTTTAGTTCTTTGTTCTACTATCCTTTTGCTCAGATAACGGATAAAATGATGGATTCAAACCTCTTTGCTTTCAAGATTATATTAGCTTGTGTCATAACTCGTTAGCACCAATAAATGAATCAAGTGACATCTAAATATGTGTCATAACCGTCTGGTAATGCTATTAACCTGTTTTTTCAAAGTGTTTTTTTAAAATGTTTTCATCTAAAAAAGAAAATTAATGTTTTTCAATAATTTTGATGTGTTAAAATAAAAAAAATAAAAAAATATTTTTATAGTGTATTTTCAATTAAAAAGTACTTTTATAAAAATATTTTACATTACATTAAGTGGCAGATCAGAGGTTACTCCCGTCATTGTTATCTGGAATATTGAATTTTAAAGTGATTGTTATTCCAGGATAATTAAATTTTAAAAATCGTTCTCTGTGTATGTCTGGAAAGGCAGTGGTGACTCCCTGGTTTGCATAAATACCTTTTTTTTATTAGATTATGGTGGACATCAAGTCACAATTGTTGGAGGTTTCGAAGAATCAAAATGGTTGAAGACAAGTAGGCCTAGGATGGAGAGCATGAAATCAGTGATCGGCTGGAATTGTGTATGTCCGATTCGGCGTAATTTTTTAGAATTTCTCTCCGCCAATTCGTTCTCCATAGCCCATCCGGTACTATAGCTTTAGTAAGGCAAAAAATATATTAAAACACTTCAAGATGTACAGGACATGAGCCACCATTATTATGCAAAATCCAAATGTAAGCTACTACATCGAACCTTTAAAACTCATAAAACTAAAATCATTCAATAAAAACTCTGTAGTTGAACCTTTAAAACTCATAAAACTAAAATCACTCAATAAAAATTCTGTAGTTGCTTATATAATGGTCACTGGAGGCTTATATGGTCGTTAACTTCAGGACCCATAGGATTACTCGAGGTACACGCGAGTTAACCTAGACATCCACGTTAAATAAATAAAAAAAAATATCACTCCACAGAAACAAGATACACGTACCACTATTGCAAGGCACGTAGGGTTGCTGCTGCAGCATTTTTTCTTTCGTTTTACTTTATGGGGGTGTAGATATCTCTCCCGGATCATATCCTTTCGGGGATGGTGGCCTTGGCCTGTCATCTTTGCCATTAGCTCCTGGGGACTCTTCCATCAGGTTGAACCTGTAAGCACTACTCACGTTTTTTCAGTGTCTCATCTATGGAAATTTGAACATGTAGGATTATGATGGTTCATGGAAAGTAAATACCTGCCATGAGTTGCTCCAGACAAGAGAGAGACTAGGAAGAGCAACTGGAGCACAAGAGAAACTAGATTCATTTTCTTGGCCATGAGCAGAGAACTAGCCCAGGTAGGGTCTAAAGAACACCTGTTTTCCAATTGCGTCCCTTGGAGAGAACGAATTTATTAAGAAGACAGAAAGAATGGCCTTTTGGGCATGTAGTTTTTTTATTATTTAATTTTTTATTAAAATGATCGTCCTTGTGCTATTCAACACCTAATCCTTCTGCAGCATTATTTATTGTTAGTATTTGGTCAGTCAAAATAATCCGTTGAATAGGAGATAATCTAAAATCAAAAGAACCTAGTTTTTCAAAGGGGCACCTTGCTCTTTAGAGCTTGTTCACATGGTACACAATCTGGGAATCCCCTTGTGCTATTCAACACCTAATCCTTCTGCAGCATTATTTATTGTTAGTATTTGGTCAGTCAAAATAATCCGTTGAATAGGAGATTATCTAAAATAAAAAAAGAAGCTAGTTTTTCAGAGGGACATCTTGTTCTTTAGAGCTTGTTCCCATGGTGTACCAATTTGGGAAACACCAGCTGGGAGCTCTAATCTATCCCACTCTCTTAGCAGCTTCAAACTAGGACTTATCGATATACTAAATTGTCGAAGTGTATATGGATTACAACGCCAGTCATAATTTTGAGAGATTTTTGGCACAAGCGTTTTCTTTTCCTGTTAGTGCTGTGGATAGGCAGAACCTTTCACATTTTGTCCAAGCTATGCTACTTTGGTAGAATTTCCAACCAAATTTTATGTCATGATTTCACTGTTGATGCATCAGCGGGGGAGGCCCACACGTCGGTTTTAGTATGGGTTTGAAACGTTGATTCTAGTCTGAAACATCAAATGTGAAGGGAATAGAGAGCCAGCATAGATGTGAACTAACATGTTATAATTTCTAGAAAGAACCACATGCTATCATATTCGATGTATGGAGATACACAAAGTTTTTTAGACCTTTAACTTGTAACCACTGCACCACAAAATCATCTGGTTTTTCAATGCTTGGATCAATCAGATTAGGAGGGGTCCTTCAGCGGTGAACCATCACACCAAAGCTGTGGTTGGACCCAACAAGCATACCAGGCAATTCTTCCGCTTTTACCTCAGACATTATCGTGTGCGTCAAGCTCAACTTTTTCTGTGGCAGGATTATTTGATGATTTGCTTCTATGTAGCGTAAAATTGCATGCTGCCACAGCCTCGCCTACTGTAAGGTAGATCCATTCCTGACCAATGCTTTCCATGAACTTTGACTTCTCTAGCTTCTTAATCACCTCACTTCTTGGGTTCGCCAGTACGAGCTAGATCAACAGCAAAGTAATCCATACTTTAATAACCCAGGACTGGTTGCACAGAAGCTAAAATATGGAAAGATTGAAAACTATTTAATTGTACCTTGAGATCTCTTCTATCAATGTTTTTCTTTACTTCCTCAAGCATGCTGATCCCACTTGTATCTATGCTGCCGACAGCTGTGGGTTGAATAGACGGAAACATTAGGGTCAAATTAAGCTAATAGGGGCAAAAGATAAGTCTGGTGGCTAGGCTGATTATGATTAGTTAAGACACTTACCACTCAGATCTAGTATCACATACTGTAAGCTTGATCCTCCTGTGGATTTTAGCTTTTCTTCCTCCTCATATATCCATCTTGATATCCTGAACAACAAAATTTAAATAAAAAAGAAGATTCGAGTGATGGTGCAAATTGTTTAACATTTTATCGTTTAATATCTAAATGTATTATTTTGCATACCTTTCTCTCAAGTAGTTTGCGTTGGCAAAGTAGACTGGTGCATCAATCTGGAGAATGAGAACTCCTGGAACATTGTTTGCAATTGGGTATTGGTCTATGCTTCTGTAAATCATGGAGTTGGGAATGTTGCCTAAAAGAAAAGTCCTTGGCCTTGCTACAGACATGAGCATCCTTAGCAAAGAAATTGCGACCTGCATAGGCAAATGCTGATCATATCAGGAATATTCAACCTAACACTTGTTTCACGGGAATAAATACTGGCTGGTGTTTATGCTACTCACAGCAATGACCAAGCCAATTTCCACACTGCCAAAGACAACACCAATATATGCACTCATGCAAACAATGAAGTCACACTTATCAACTTTCCAGAGGCTAATTGCAGCTTCATAATCAATTAGGCCGAGCATTGCAGCAATGATAATGGAGGAGAGAACCACTAGGGGGGTATAATGGAACAAAGGTGTTAGAAATAGCAACGTGATCATCACAGCTGTTGCCATGACTATGTTAGAGACTGCAGTTTTGCACCCTGCATTGAAATTCACCGCAGTTCGCGAGAATGGTCCTGCAATCCAATCCAATCCAATCCAAATCAATACAATTTGTTTGTAAGAGGAGCTTACGCATTACCAATAAGTTGAATATAACCATAAAAATCAGTGTTTAGGGAAGTATTTGCCTAGTTTACTCATTGGATCGAGTATTTACGAAGGGGCTTAAAATCAAGTGAAGCAACTTAATTAGACCAAACCAGTCCCCAATGGATCCATGATTCAGTCCCGTTGGGTTGGGCCTTAACTTGTTGTACAGCATAGAATCAGTACCTGTGGTCAGATAACAGGAGGTGCAAGAGCCTGCAATATTCATCATCCCAAAAGCAATCATCTCTTTGTTTCCATCAATATGATAATTCTTGAACATGGCAAAGCTCCTCCCAACAGCTACTCCTTCCTGAATATCCATCAAGCCACCCTTTTTGTTAATTATTTTAATTTTCTTCTTTTGGGCTTTAGACCCGATGTATTAACCCGAAAATAAATGAATATCATCAAGCTTAGGCGATTAAATAAAATATCATTTAGGAGTGTGGATAAACAACATTTTTTAAATTTTTTGAATTTTTTTAAAATTTTAAAATTAATTTTTTGGTATTTTTTTTATATATATTTTTAAAGTGTTGATATTAAAAATATATATTATTTTTCATGAAAAATCACTTTCAAAATCATCTTACACCACAATCTTAAACAAGAGACTTTTCTTTCCTTTTCCTTTTTCCTTTTTCCTTTTTCCTTTTTCTTTTTACATACATATTCAAGCTGTGTGCATCAACTTATTCATTGAGGAATTCCTTAAATCGACTAGTGATCATAGAAATAATATTCCTGGCCACCACAACCTGATTATGTGTCCACAGACTAAGGCCAATTTGTGCACTGACGATGTTGTACGCATGCCAGAGAGCTGGTGGTTAATGGGGAGCATGTGAGGGAGTGGAGTTTGATGTATATGTGTGAGTGAGGATGGAGAAACCAGTACTACTACTACTACTACTTACAGCAAGAGCTATGACACCAGTTATGATTCCAGTTTTAATAGCTGTCATCAGATATGGAGACCCAAAAGCCAACTCAGATACAGTTGGTGGATTCAATCCCTTCTTCAGGTGCCCGATCTGTACAAAACAAACAAATGCAACATTCCATCTTATTAGTTTTTTAAAGATTAAAATCATGGTTTTTTTATAACAAAATCATGACTTTAATTGACGATAACATTGAACTTCTTTCCTTTACCTAGCAGGTGAGATCTTGACCATCGTACCCATAACAATGAATCCATGCAACAAAGAATGTTATTCCTTTTGGTGGGATATTATCGGAAGTCTTAGTTAGGGTTTATAAGCTGTACACGGTTCATTAATATTTTATCCCTCTCTCAAAAAAAAAAAAAAGATTTTTACTATATGAGCGATTTCTTTTTCCAAAAATTTGTAGTGAATAGAGGAGTTGGGACTCCAAATCTTAAAATGTGCATGTATAAGAAATTATTTCTATGCGTTGATGAGAGAAAACTCACCACTTGAACTCCGTTTTGCTCAGCGTGGGTCAAATAAACAAGAACACTCCCGACGATAACAGATGTCAGGGGTGCCATCGCACTTATCCAAAAGAAGCCTGGCTTTCTCTTGCTCTACTTGTCATCAAATTGTAACATTGCAGAGTGCAAAAACAAAATTAATATCTTGTAAATAAAAAGGGGAAAAAATAGACAGTTTCTTAATTTGTTAGATTAATACTGTAAATCAAGGTCAAGATAAATACAAAAATATCAAGGAACTATACTTTTCATCTTGAAATTCAAGATTCTAATATGAATCATGTTCCATAGTGAAAGCAACCTTATTATTGTTAAAGAAAAACTTCCAAATGTGTCCTATATAATTATTGGTGTTGGTGGATCGAGGTGTTAAAATTTCTTAAATATTGACAATAACAAGGAGGTAGAGAGATGACGTGAACGTTTTACACGTTAATTAGAAGCGTGAAAGAATTTTTGGATTGCTTACAACGTATCTTGTGAGAATGAGGAAGAAGAGAAAACAACAACCCAAGACGCCACTTTCCCATCTCCACTGCAACCACCACCACCACAATAATATAATCATTATTTTTAAAATAGAAGGAATAACGAGAAGTGGGTTAAGATACGCTATAAAGTTTGCAGACAAAAGCCAAGGCTAGCAAGAAATATGTACCTGGTGTGCTTGGCTAAAGACTGAACGCATAACCGATACAAGATCAGTCCCATGAGTGAAACGGACTAACCCAAGGATCCCTTTAAGTTGCTGAAGGCAAACAACCGTGGCAGCCCCTCCCATGAAACCCACTATTGTTGCATGGGACAAAAAGTCCACAATAAACCCAAGCCTGCAATTGAACAAATTAAAATCATGGTTGCGAAAAAGAAAACATGCATGAATCATGCTATGTTTAAGAGATGTCTCTGAACACTTGCGCAATAAGACAAAACCCAAGTACCGAGGGAGCTGGAGAGGACAGTTTTAGATTGGTGTGTTAAAAAAACTGACCTTAAAAAGCCAAGAGCAGCTTGGAAAACTCCAGCAAAAAAGGTAGCGGTTAAAGCTAAATGAACATAGAGCTTAGGGTTCTCATTAGGGTTAACCTCCTTCCCTAACATGGAAGATATGAGAAGTGATGCCACAGCTACTGTACCGACGGCCAAATCTTTTGAACTCCCCAACATGGCATACACCAAAGGTGGCACAAAGCTTGAATCTACACATTAAGCAAACTGTGAGCACCAATTTTCAAAAAGCAAACATTATCAGCATAGCTATATATATACCAACAATATTTAAAAGGAAATGAATAGATTCAATCACTAACATAGTCCAAGGATTGGAGGTAAGTTAGCAAGACTTGCATAACTTATCCCTTGAGGAACTGCTAGACTAGCAATAGTAATTCCAGCTATTAGATCAGCTTTGAAGAACTCGAAGGTGTAACGAGGAGCCCATTCCAGGACAGGTACAAAGTACTGCAATCCCAAAATGAATTTCCTAGATGCTGGCTGGTTCTTGAATTGCCTAAAAGGGTCATCAGGGAAAAGAGTCTCCTTGATACCCGATTTTATTGACTCAATGAATGGTTTTGCTGGAGGAATTGCCACGGGATGTGGGCATTCATAGTAGTAATCATTACCCATGATTTGTTAAACTCGGATTGTTTGGCCTATCTATCTCACAAGGAATGGTCGATGTTTTGGATAATCTTGGGTATAATATGATCGATGATTTATAGAGAGACGGTGATAGTTCAGCTTTTTTTTTGTGTCCTGGCTAGGGTGCAAATGCTGCTAGCTAGCTGACATAAAGCAAGTTTTGCTTGCTACTGAAGGACTAACGTAAGTTGCTAGAGGATAGAGAGACAAAAGGAAGAAATTGAAGAACTTAATATTGTATTGATGATATTGCGCTCGAGTTATAGCTTTGATAGTATTGAAGAGCTGGTTAGCGAAGCCTCTATATATAAAGAGGTCGGGGGAGGTGATGAGGGCTTCAGCTGAGGGAATATGCAAAATGGTTAATGGGGCCCACGCATGGATGAAAACGTGTCACGCCCTCAAAACCTTGACCCATTCCTCGCTAGTGACCCCTCTCCTCGTTTTTCTTCCAAAACTAAGTGGCAATGCCTATGACTTCAAGGATATTATTCAGATTGGAGTTAAATATTTGACTAAAATTAAATTATTTTTTCTTACTTTCATATAGCTGTAATCCTCTAGTTAAATTGTCAGGAAATATTTTCTTGGAACATTTCAGCAATGACATCCTTTAGAAACTATATCAAAATAAAAAACGTCACGAAGAAAAATAAATCGAGAATTAATGAAGTTCTTGAGGATTTTTCATATTTAGAAAATAAAAAAGAAGTACAAGTCAAGAGTTTTTGCGTTCATTAACCCATACCCATTAATTTCTACATTCTATAAATCTTTTATATTTTGCATTTGTTTTACACTTTACTGTTGTATATATATTGATTGCCTGATATTATTTGATATATATTGATAGATGATTGGTTTAAATTTGATATTTATTTAATAAAAAAACAAGATATTATTTGAGCCATAAATTCAATGATACTTTATTCCCCTTTGTAAATAATCTTTAAATCGGTGAGTTGTAATTTAATTAGTATTTTTTCTTTTCTTTTTAAAAAATCTCGAGTATTTTTTTAAAAAAATTCGCCTCTAGATTCTAGGCATTAAGGTAGGTTTGTGCAAAAATTTATTTTGGATATTTAGGTTTGCCTAAATAAAGTTTAGCAGATGTGCTTCTCTCTAGCTGGCTGAGGACATCCAGCAAAGCACGTGGCGGTTCAATGACCTGGTGCGACTAATAAGTAGTTTGGTCTCAATAATTAGGTTCCCAACTTCTCCCATTATAAGTGGAAAAACTAGCTGATCCAGATTCATATGAGATTTTTTAATTAGTTCTTTTAATTTAAATCAGTTTTTAGAATCTCTACTGGACAATTATAAAAAATCAAAAAAACTCAGCAATTTACTGTATATCAATTCATAAAATACTGTGAATTAAAATAATAATTTTATTTTTTTTAGTGATTCTCAGTAAAAACTAACGTTCTTGTTAATAGGGATAATATTATTTTTTTCATATGATTTATTGGTTATTGTTAAATTAACTGGAACAAATTGATTTTTTTAATATAATAAAATTACTGTTTTTTATGTTTGACTTATATGAGGTGAATCAGTTTTATGACTTGGGTTTCAATTATTAGATTGATTTTATTTTAGTTTTATTTTAGATTTTTTTTTATATATAATTTGATATTAGGTTATTAGATATTAAATTTTGTGATTTTTACCACTTTATTTTATATGATTTTATTTTTATATTATATTTCAGGTCGCAAGTTAATTGAGTTAACTCAAATTTTTTTAATTAATTTTTTTAAATTTATTTTTATTTAATTTGCTTGAAAGTTAATTTTTTTTGTTTTATTCAATTATTTTTATACATATTATCTCGTTTTATTATTTAGTTTATCAAATAAAATCATTTAGATTTTTTAAGAATATCTAGACTTTTGTCAAATAAAATCATTCATAATATTGATAAATATTTATTTTTGTACTAATTATTTATTTTTTTCTTTTAAAAATATTATCATTCTCTAGATATTTTTTTTATATTAAAAAAATTAACCTAACCTGCAATATATATATATCTGGTTAGTATATAATGTTGATATTACACATGGGCAAACACTGGGACTATTAAAACCATCAAATCAGCATTAAAGTTCTTGAGTCAACACTGTTGCCATGGAAGGGAACAGTAAGAAAAGAAAGTTGATTTGAAATTGCAAATGAATAATTTACAAGAGACGACCAATTCCGTGTGAAATAGTAATTTCCTTTCTCTTCTTATTGGTGCATAATCAGCTGTTCTGATTATTTTTTTGAGAAATTTATAAATTAACAAGAATAAATTTTACAATAATCAATTTTAATATTTCAAGAAAATTAAAAAAATATATTTTTATTAAAACTCAAAATACTAATAAGATTCTATGTGAAAAAGATTGCCTTGTAATTTCTTTCTAAGAAAACATAAAATTTCCCACCTTGTCCAAGCGGATCAGGATCTGATTCCACTAGACACGTAAAATCCTAAAAAATTAAAATAAAATATAATAGAAACGATAGTTGATGAGGAAGATTATTAGTATCATCATAAAATAGCTCTAGATCCAATAATCCTCAGCATCCATGATAAAATATAAAATAAAAATCAAATCAAATGCATCGCACAGAACCATGTTCTGTGAAAATGTGAGATTCTAGTCCCCTTTTTTTATATATATATATAAATATTATTACGTGGGATTCTACTGATTTGTATAGTTCGAAATTAGGTTCTAGCTAGCAAACGTGTAATTTAGGGGGAGTGCGATGCATACCTAAAAGGGTTTATGCTCCGAGACATCAGAATATTCTAGAAGGCTTTGGGAGCCACGGAACCCTCAACAATGAGGATCTGTTGTGCTTTGAGTTGCTCAAATGATTTTTACTCTTTTTAGTGTACATATCGCATTGGAATGTAATTCGAAGGTAATGAGGGCTTAATTTTAACTGGTATAATTACAATTGTATATACATATATATTGTTATAATATATTATAATATTTTATAAAACATATTAAACTTATTTAATTTCACATCATACACATATATTATTACATAGGATATTGTGCACTCAAAGTGGTGCATCGTGTCCACTTTACGACGATTATATTCCTGGACAACATGATAATGACATCCATGGATTTTTACAAACTAAACAATAAATCCTATAAGAATTTTTTTTTTGTTAGATTTAAATGTTGTGAAAATTTGTTATTAAAAGGGTAACTGGCTAGCCGGTTGAACTAGTTATATGAACCAATCTAATATTTCAAATAAAAATTATAATTTTATGAATGAGTTTTTATAAATATATTTTACGAGTTAAAATATATATCTTTGTCCAATTTATAAACTAAAAAACTTAAAATATCAAAAAGTTAATGTTTACATAGTAATTATTTTTTATTTTTCAATGTTAATTGGTCAACTGATTAATTTAACTGATCATTACGAACTAGCTGACTGATTTTTTCTTCTTAATAGCATTAAAATTTAATTGATAATGCAATTCTAAATTGTAATATTTAAATAAATAGTATATTTCTAAACTGTAAAATTAATTAAATGTCCTGATTTTGAATCGTGAAATCTAAAAATGATCTATTTCACCGAAATTTTTCTTCACCGTTAATTCTCCTTATTGTTTTATTTTGTATGCTCATCGGCCAATTTGCCAGATAAAGAAAGATGTTGTACAGAATTCACGTGGACAATAGTAGGGGTGTTCAAAAAAACCGACCAACCGATTAAACCGAAAAAACCGAGAAAAAATTAACCGAAAAAACCGAACCGATAGAAAAAATCGAATAAACCGATTAATAAATTAAAAAAACCAGCCGGTCCGGTTCGGTTCCGGTTTAAAAAAGCTTAAACCAATTGAACCGGACCAAACTGAACCGGTTTAAAAAAAAGTATAAAAAGAACAATTCCTAACCCTAAATCACTTCCCCCACAGCCGTCAACCCCCCCTCCCCCTCCAGCCTTTCCCTTTTCCCCTTCCTCTTTCCTTTTCCCTTCCCATAACCCTATATCACTTTCTCCCTTTCTAGCCGCCAACCCCCCTCCCTCTCCAGCCTTCCCCTTTTCCCCCTTTCCCCTTTCCCTTCTCTTCCCAGAACCCTAAATCATTTTCCCCCTTCCAGCCGCCACCCCGCCTCAAGCCTTCCCTTCCATTTCCCCCTTCCCAGCCTTCCCCTTCCAGTTTAACAATCCAGATGCGAGGGAACCATTATTCAAGAAATCTTGCCTTTGATGGTGATACAATATAACTTATATTAGTTCCATCCTTGTGCTGGGAGAATGCAAGCTTTGAGATTTATGGTCAATCAGCTCTCTCGGGACCTCCCTTCCCCTTCCCCTTCCCAGCCCATCTCTTCCCCTTCTCAGCCCCTATGTGGAAAACTTTGATTGTTGGTTGCTTTTTCCGGTTGCTTTTCTTGAATTTTCAAGTGGTTACTGTGATTAATAGCTTAGATTAATATTTGATGTCAGATTTTTCCTTTGATTTAGTTCAGTGATGAAGATGAGTCCGGTTTTTCTGGTTTTTATGCTAAAAAACCGACCCGAACCGAACAAAACCGGTTCGGTTTGAACCGGTTCTCGGTTCGGTTCGGGTTATATTAATAAGAAATACTATTTTCCGGTTCGGTTGAATTTTTAGGTTAAAATCGGACCGAACCGGACCGTGAACACCCCTAGACAATAGTTGCTAACCTGAAGCTACAAGGCCCCGGGACTCCATGTTTCACGGAATCCGAAAACAAGAGATGATGTGTTTCACGAGGGCATTAACGATGTTGGAAAGGAATTTTAAGGTTAGCAGAACTTATTTGACCGGTAAAAAAATGGAAAATTTCCATGCTCTTTTCCTCTTGTCTTTCTATACAATCATTGTATCCTACAATAATGGTAAAGCAGCCACATTCCTCTTTCCAGGCTCGCAACTCCCACTTTCTAAGAAATCTCATTGGCGAGTAGTGCCCCAATTCCTCTAAATTTAAAAGCAACAATAATGTGAATATTGTTGCCTTTACTTTACATTGTAGTTTACAGAGTGATTCTTAGTTAGTTGAGAGTGATATCAGATGTTTGTCTATCTGATTCGGATTTAACCCATTCATGGTTCATCCTTATCTTGCTTGAATGCATAGATCAAATGATAATTCCTCGTGCTTAATTCCAGAAGGCCATATATATATATATTAAAATGGTTCTGTTGTAAAATCTAAAATGGTGGTAATTGATACCGTGTATGACGAGCTAATTACATCTACTTGGATGTCATGGTTCATGAATACAGAGAATTAATTCATAGTGCCACAGAAAAGCTAGTTTTTTATGGGGAATAAAGGTCAGCACAAAGTAGCACATGATTGGAAAGATGCTCATAACAGGATTGAAAGTACTCTTAAAGTAGCAGAGGTAAAGGAAAATGCAGTATTGTAATCCTCTTTTTTGCATTGAAATTAATAAAAAAATGCCATAAATAGTTAGTGGTAAAGATGAAACTGCAAGGGCTAGCAGTTGGGATTTCAACTTCTCGAAGGATGAGAAAATGGGATGCCCTCGCCAACCAAAGGCATCGATTGTAAGTGGTTTATGGTAATGATGAACTTGTTAGTTGCCATTTGGATTAGTTAAGCATTTCACCAGATAAAACTGCTTCTTCATTACTTAAGACCCTCCGACACCCTCTACCAGTACTGTTTGTGACTGGTATCTGATGTAAAATGTAAACTTACGTCATTACTTGAGTAAGATTAGTCTCTCCCACTAGCTTAGATATACAGATCTATTATCAGAGAATACTTAGCTGCTAAATTTTTTACCTCACAGCATACTGAAGAATCAATATTTAACCTATAAAATTAAGCTATCAAGAAAATAATTTCGCAAAAAATGTCAGTAATAAGTTTTTCACTTCGAGGAAATATCATACAACGTGAAACAGCACCAGAATGTTTCACACCTAACCCAAATCTTTACCCTATTATAGTTTGCTACCACTAGGCTTCGTTTGTTTATGTGGTGCGTTTTGTGTTTTACTCCTACTGTATATTTTAATTAAAGAGTTTACTTAACTAACAAGCAATTAACATAGTTTTATATAGGTTAAGAATTTTCAAGAAGCCCATATTTTCGCAATATTAAGAATTTTCAGAAACATTTTTTAGGCTAAAGAGGTCAAAACCTGCAATATTTTTTCTTACAAAGAAGAGGCTTTGACTTACAGACCACTAATAAAACAAAAACTACATGCATTTCTACTCAACGTAACTAGTTATTTCCAATAGACACATGTAAATTTGGGCATCTATGGTGAGGAAAAGTTCCGGCAGCTAATTGAGGTCATATGTTCAATATTATTGCTTCGCTTTCCTAGGTGTAGGGAGAGTTCGGAGTGTTCTCCTTGTGAAAAAGTTTTAAAAAATTAGATCACATGCGTCGTGAGATTATTGCAAATAAAAAGAACAGTACTTGAGAATCTGGATGACTGTGTTGTGATAATGCCCGTACTCGTTTCGGTTGGCAGTAAATATTCATCATCTGTTGAAACTTGAAATCCCGTTGTCTTGTCTCGGGAGAAAAAGATTATTCTTTCGCTGATGCAGTCCAGTCCACTGGTATGGATTATATGAACACTATCAGGCTGAGTTCAATTTTATGACCCATGAAATAGTACTGAAAGTTAAAGAAAACAGAGAAATTTCCACTTCCTAGCTAGCTAGCAATGGTCCCTATAGGGTTTGAAAGAAATGCACTACAACGAATAATTGTGAACTTATTGATTTGGTTTAAGAATGGGGAGAGAACAACCAGTAAGTTATGTACTAGATTCTTCGCATTCCATTGTGGGAAGAACTATTCCAGTCATCACCATAATTAACATTTTTTATTGTCGATAAATGATGGTTGATTGATCGTACTTGTAGTCTCGATATGTATAAGAAAAGCCACAGTATTATTGATATGAATATATACAGACATACTCTGATAAGCAAATGTTAATACTTCATGGAAATCACAATATTGCTTCGACGAATTTGGACGGTGGACTGATCAAATTCTCGTGTCTTGTCCACTGCTGCATGCCCGCCAAGCCCCGCGCATTGAGTGCTTGGCCTGGTAGTCAGTTTGATCACCTGTGTGTTATCTCGGAGGATATTCCTTAATTTCCCCGTAGCTGTCGTCAGGATCAATAGAAGCTATTCGTTTAGCCTCTATCATGCACTCTCAGGTGGGCTTCCCGCATCTGGGATTCGTGTGGTGCATGAGTGTCTGCACTTTGTAGTTTATAAAGGATTATAATTATATGAGATGGCGTATCCTACTGTTTTCATCGATCCTAAACGATATGCAATCTCAAGTGTAGAGCTAGCTTTAGAAACCTCTCTTTTAGTTTATTTTTCTTTTAAAGAATGCTGATCGATTACGTACTAAATGAACAACTCTTCACCTAGGCATGTCGTCTGCTTGCACTGACGTAACAAAACCTGGATCACACATGCTCTGCTACAGCCGCTTCTTTATGTCTCCAGTCCCCACTCCTATGAGGGTTTTTTTTTTCCGCTTAGTTTTTTTTCCTAATATATAAAATGTGAAAGAATAATATAATATAACTTTAAAATCTTATTTAATAATATAAACTCTTTAATAAAAATAGTTATTTGACATATAATATTTATATTAAAACATTTTATATTTAAAAATTGCATGGAAGATGAATTTAATTTGCGTGAAAGAACGAGGTGAATGGTAGAAAGCAAGTGAAGATAGCAACATATCATGAGCAAATTCACGTGCTACTGTAATCACTTTCTTTAATTTTTAGTTATTTTTAGAGTATATTTGTTTTTATATTTTAAAAATATTTTTAAAGGCATTGAATTTTTTTTATTTTCCTGTTTTAAATTATCTTTTTAATATTCTTAAATCATTTTAATATAATAATATTAAAAAATAAAAAAAATAATTTTTTAAAAAATAATAATATCACAAGCTGAAATTATAACGCATCAATGTCAACTGGCGCCAGCCGTCTACGCACTTTTCAATCTCGTTTCTTCCTCTCCACCAAAAACGTCAAAATTTCAATCAGTAGTCTTTTCATCAAGTCAAAACCAAAATAATAATAATAATAATAATATATCAAGACCGGCACATTCCAGGTCTAAAATAATGTCCATCGGAGTTGTTTGTTCCAAAATGTATTTCAAATAATATTTTTTTTAATTTAAAATAAATAGTTTTTATATTTTAAAATGATTTTGATAGATTAATATTAAAAATGTATTTTTTTAATATATTTTCAAATAAATTTGTAGTCCCGGTGGCCATGCATGCTCGGAGAAATACAGCACCTTTAAATGTGGAATGTGGATATTATTATCCTGGTCTGACTATCCATATTCCGTACTTCACTTGATGACAATATTGCTGTCGTAATTGAAGCACGTAATTTATTCACGACTCCCTTAATCGGCAATGATACGTTACGCGAAGAAGATATGAGGAATGAAGTTTGTTTGATCGTGTGGTGTTTGAAATGTGACCACTGCTTTTCTTCCTCCAAACTGGATTACATTGTTGCATTGCAGATATTGAACAAGCAAGGAAATGGTCATGATGAGAGAAGAAAAGAGATGTGGAGGAGATCAAGGATGGGCACCATATTGTGGTTGACCTTTTCTAATAATAGAGGAGCCAGGAAGTGAGTGGACTTGCTTAATTTGACTTCGATCGATCGTGCTGCTCTTCCTCACGTTAAAATAGATACCTCTCTCGTTTGATTGGTTATGCAAAAGAAACATCACATCTTCAAAAATGCTTGGCAGATGGGGATCTCTGCTCTCTCAGACCCATGAACAGCTCCTGGTAATGATTTCATGGAGATTTTATTTTATTTTTTGGATCCAGATGGTGCCCAGCACCACGTAAGAAGATTGGAAGGTCCATGGCCGACCTAAATCAGGAGAATATTGAGGGTTTTCACAGAGATAATTCCCTTCCTTTACATGCATAAATATTAGTATTCTTGGCTCCAATAATAAGCTTGTGTCAAATCATTGATACAGAGGAGGAGAATCACGTTCTGGACAAATTGATGACTTGTTGTTACAGCACCAAGCGAAATTAATGTCAGTTAATTAATTACATTATGCTTCCAGTACCCTACATATCTATAAAATTCTTCTCTTAATTTTATCTTTAGATTTTGAATCTGATCGCTTTCCAATTTCTAAATATCACCACTACACCAACGGTTCATTAATTAGAATTTGTGCTCCTCATTTATATATATATATATATATATATATTAAATCTCATGCTTTCTAATAAACTCTGAGTAATTTATTGTAATTTTAAAAAATTGTAACATATCATACGCGTAACAATCAGCTAGTTTTTAACTTAAACAATTAAAATTGTTTCTATTGATTAGAGAGAAATTGAAAAGCTTCTCTTGCCACCACAAGATTGTTTTACTATGTATCCTTTATTTTAGATACTATTTCGGAACAGAAAATACAGAGACTATGATATATATATATATATATATATATATATATATATATATATAATTGTATTTGATAATAGTGTAGAAAACAAAATAATTATCTTTGTCTTTGTATTGTTTGATTAAGGTGGACAATACAAAATAAAATATAAAAAAAATCTATTTCACTCTTAATATGTATAATTATCAAACTTACATGTTTTAAAAAATAACTAGACATTATTTTTTTACTTTAGTTTATATTCAGTGTTGAAATTAATAATATTATAATAACCCTAGTTCTAAAACTAGGTTTGACATGACGAGTTGACTCGGAACCCAAACCTACCCGGAGCTTGGACTGGTTTGAGTTTAAAAAATAGAAAAATGATTGACTTAACATGACATGGTCAAAAACCCATGTTGACTTAGGATAAAACACCTATTGATTTTTTTTTTGTCAAAACAAAGTTTTCTTGATTATTTCTCTAAAGAAATTGGGTTGACCCTCCAACGAATTGACTCTCGAGTTGAACCTTGTCTTGAGTCGATTCTCAAATCGGGTTTTAAAATTATGATAATAACCACTTTTATTCTTATGTTAACCCTCTCAATATATGACCCGGACCTTGCATCGATTTAACCACCGAATTGCATTTTAAAAATATGATAATAACTATTTTTATTTTTATATTGACTTAGATCAACTCGAGCCTCGACTAGTGACTTAAACTTTGCCTCAAATCAACTTTCAAGTTGGATTTTAAAATTATGATAATAATTATTTTTATATTTGCATGTTTTAGTTGGATAATTTTAAAATTAATTTTTTTTACAATTATATTATAGGCATAAAGATTGATAAATATTATATTTAGAGACTTGTTTTCTTTGTACTATTTTGAAAATTCATAAAATCACTCTAAAATTATCTGAAAAACAAATTTATTTTTATATTTATATTTATCTCTTCAATCAAATATATCTCTATCTTCATTATCTCAATCATTTCTATTTTAAAACAATAATCAAACACTATCCTTACATAATAATTTTTACTATAGCAGCGGATGGATAGAAAGCCGGGCATCAACAACACTTTAACATTGGGTTCTCCGATTAAAAGATTTGTAAGTGGCCCACTTGTCTTATCCTGATGAGCACATCTGGATACTTTCTTAGCACAGGGCAGGCTTTCTAGACTGGCTTAAAGCCATATATAGGCTTTTCTATTGTGTTTTGGGCTTTGTGAGAAAATATATGCTAGCCCAGGATAAAAGAAGAAGTGGTTTCATTTCAAAGCCCACACATGGATATCTTTATTTTTCCTTGACTTTCTTTTCTTTTCTTTTTGTATTTTTGAGTTCTATATCTTAAATTCGTGAGACGAATTTAAGAGGGTGTTTCTGTTCATTTCGAGAGCTTATATGATGTATGCAAGTTTACTCCTCCTCCTCTCATTTTTTTTACTCTTTTGTATTTAATTTGCTATTTTAATGCTTTTCTTGTCATCTATAAATGAAGAAAAAAAGGGAGCACAGCACATAATTATTTTTAATTTTTTTTAATATCATCACATTAGCTAGCCTTGTTCATAATTGCGTAATTACCTAGCCTTGTTTATCAGCATGTTAATTTATCATTTACTTTTTGTATGTGATTGCTGTTGAGAATCGAGTGAATTTAAGAGTGTTTTGCATTTTTGTATATGATTAATTAAATAATTATTTATGTCCTAATTTCAAGGAAATGAATGGCATTAGCAGGATTAATATGAAATCACAAGCACAAAACAAGTGACCATCTGGGGAAAAAAAGAACTCACTCTCAAATAAATTTCTATGAACACATTAACATTATAATTAAAAAAGTTAAACTGAGTGTCCCACTCCCAGCATTTAATTTGCAATGCTTGCACGTTAGCTGCCTTTGCCTTCTAAGGATTAATTAAGGAACACGTTCATGGAAAAAAAGATAAAGGAATACGACTCTACATACAGGGGTTTCCGACACTTCACTCCACCTTGACACTACAGTGAAGAGGAATTAAAAGTTGTACAACAATCCAGCAGCTTTCTGCGTAGAACATTTCTTCAGTTTCTTCCTTGCATAGTGTTTGCATGTGTTATTTTATTGGGGGCACACAACATACTGAGTAGCAATGGCTGGCTAGTGCACTGTTAGTACCTATTTCGATGAACCTGCAGGTTAAGAAAAGGTTCAACTGGTTAGATTTGGAGTAATATCAACCTTCTAACACCAAATCCTCTTATATTCAACTTCTATCAACCAATCATCTAATATCACCGGTTTGATATATTCACTTTGTCTAGTGTTTTTTTTCTTCTGATTTGTGATTTGTATATTGTGATTTAAGGATGGCTCATACTCACTTCAAATCCAACAAGAGATCTGCAGTAATTGGTGTTCGTGAGCATCGTACTGTTGGATTCGCACTCACTGTCTTTAAGTGAAACGGATGATCTGTCAAGCTTAATTGACCATGGATATTGATAGTTTTGAGCAGTGGCTCCAACATGAGAAGATGACCGCTGCATCCGCACTGCCCTTGGGACATTCCTTCCCTCTATCGATACCTTCCTCCGGCTTGGCTGCCTCTCAAATGAGTCTGGCCTTTGTTTCGGTGCACTATGTGACCGAACTTTGGCCTTGGATGATTCCGTGTTTGCCATGTAATTTGGAAATAATGGGTAGTCATAGGACAGGGATTCTGCGTACTCTGGCCTTGGAAAGGCAAATGGAATTGTTGATGGATCAGGTTTTGACACTGTAGAGTAGTACTGGGGACTGCTTTGTGCTGTGCTGAAGGAATAGTCCTCAAAATGCCCACTGCAGGCTCTGGGGCTCATATCTGTTAAAGCTGATGGAGCTGGAGAGACCTGGTAGTTCTCTTGCTTCGAGTATGCATGATTTGGGGCAGAATGTGTGGAGAATCTGTGCTCTGCTCGATCTGTTTGAGGATGGTGTGAGTAGCTATTTCTGCTCTTTATACTTCCCTTTGATTCTCCAACATCCATCTCCACAATCTTGATGTTCTCCTCCATGACTCTTTCATTCTCCTACATGTACCAAAACCGAATTGCAGATTACTCGCAGTGGTTTCAAAGTACTAATTGTCCCCTACGTGAATGACTTAGTTAAATATGCTTTCCGTTGACAAAGTGTATATATATATATATCGTTTCCTTAAAAAAAAGGAGGAGAAAATTTTAGATAGTTGCGTCTTGGTGTGATGTTGGAAAAGCACTAAGAATACAGGAAAGATACTGTTCTGCTACCAGGAATATTTTTATTACTCTTAATACCACGTGGCATTATTTTTTTAAATTAAGATTATGAAAGTTTTGTTTATTTTTCATTTATAACTACTGTTGAACAGAATGGAAAGATTATGGTTAAGAAACATGTTTTTAAGCATGACATGGAATATTAAGTTTTCCACTTATGAGGTAATCTGACTCATTCCTTGTCAAATGAATGGATAGCTCCACTGTTTGATAATAGAAAAACAAGGCATGAACTGAATAGGAAAGAATCCTTACATAATTTGTGTGCCTAATCCTGTTCTCCTGAGTCGATTTTCTGTGGATTGATTGCCTCTGGCTGGGATTTACGTCTTCATTCATCCAGATCCTCTGAGCCCGAGCTCTAGTCTGTACATTCACCAATGCCTGCATGCACCGGAGAGTGGCAGTTGCCTGTTTCCTCACCAGGTGACCCCTTACAAGTGCCTGCAACTTCACTAAGCCTTTTAATGCACGCAATGCTTTTCTTGCCTGTTAAAAATACCGAAACCAATCAAGCAATCCATCAGTTTCATCCATGAGGCATCGGTTTTTATAATTTCAGTCTTGATATTGATACATTCACCAGATAAGAATCGTTGGGAAATTCAAGAATTGCATACCAGATAAGATCGAAAGACTGATTGAATTTTTATGGCTTTAGCCTCTTTGTTTGCGATAGCCATGGCGTGCATTTTCTGTTCATTCTCTGAATCGAACGTGTCCTGCACTGCAGCTGGTTGTGTGGTGGCAGTTGGTTCTGTATAATTCGAGTCCTTGGGAGCAGCTGCTGTGGCCGATGATCTGCGAAAACTCCATCTTCTTTTTTCTTTCGCAGTAGTTGGTGGGATCGAAATTGGAGTCACCGGATTCTCAATACTAGACGTGGAATTCTGATTACTTGTACCCTTTTCCTTCTCCTTGTCTTTCTTCCCTGTCAAGAAACTTCTAAGCCATTTGCCTGGCTTCACCATCTCTGTCAATTCCGTCTAAGGTGTCATTTTATCACCCGAGCAAGAACATATAAGAAAGCAACAAATGAGATTCAGATCTCTCTAGTCTCTCCTGTCTACTTATCATTTATTGCTTTCAACACCATAATGGTCCGGCTGTTTAGTGCGGGATTTAATTACACCCTTCTTTTGACAGCCCAACTCTTACTGTTTTATTATTTTTCTCTTGCTGTAAATACCATTTTCCGAGGGCGAGTGCTGTGGCTTATTAAGTAAGATTTGCGAGGGATAATAAAAGCAGATGAAGTTCCTGGTTTGCCCACTAATTACCTTCCTCCTGGAAGATTATAGGCAGAGATTCCTTGCCTTTGATGGAATTTCTTAGATGCCAATCATGTCCCTGATTCTTGCGTAGCCGCCATCAAGGACTGAAAGGGTTTATTGGTAACTTGAAACCCTGTTACATTGTCTATTAAGAAATAAGGGAGGCGCAGAAGACCATGTGAAAATGGGTAAAGAACATGCAGAATCCTTGTAAAATACTCATCTCAGGCTGGGGGGAATTGTCCACTTGGGTCATGGAATTTAGAACTTGTATCATCCTGTGGGATTGTGGGGTCCTCGGAGTAGTGCAGTAAGGGGTTGCACATGCTTATCCTGTCCCTGCTGGTTGATTCTTTCACCATCTTTTTTGTAAAGTGTTTTTTTCCATGATCCCAAGTGAAGGTCACCTTGATTCCAAAGACTAGTAACGAAGTCATCTTATTTCATTATCATCACCCAACTCTAATAGGGCAGGGGTCCGGTTGCTTTCAAAACCCCTGTAGGAGACACTGCTAAGCGATAATGATGCAAGAATGAGAGCTGTTGTTGGGGAGACAGGCCCATTAATGCGTAGATTACCTCCTGCCTTTGCTTGTATTCTACTGGCAACAGCTAAGAACCTCTACATGCTGTACCCAGAATTGGTTAGGGAGATGTTATGTTAGTGTATTTTATGCCTTTGAATGGATTTGAAGGAATTTTGAGACCCGTCATTTGAATTATTTTCCTTCTTTTTGTTTAGGAGAATCATTTTAACAAAGTAAGTTATTGCTCCTGGTATAAATTCAATCTTTTTACTTCTAAATATTTTTTTAAAACTGTTTGATACATCATTTTTTGTGTTTAAAACATCCCAGTGGAAAACCTGAGGCTGGAATTACAACGAAACTGCTGCTGCAGCTGTATCAAAGTATATAAAGTTTGTGTTTCAATCCATGGCGAAAATATGGGCTTCTTTCTTCCAATGCCTGCATCCCTTTTCTTCTTGGTATTTCCCTTGGAATTCAATTGCTTCTTCTAACTAAATCAAGTACATGCACTAAAGACAAATAATGAAAAAAAGAAATTAAATCGTGTTTCACAGCACTGTTAATCAGCAAGGACACTGAAGCCTCTTGGCATGTAGTGATCAGTGCATGAACAATATTGATTTCATGGCATTTGGCTCAACTTTCTCATGAGTATAAAATTTAGGATGCAAATAGAAAAATGAATAGTTCTTACTGGTGAAAAGATTAGTTGGCATTCACATGCTATGTTGTACATGCAAAAAAGATAGCATGTGAATGTTTGACTAGGTGTTTGTTTCGGGGAAACACCATCCCTTTGAGGCTTGTTCATTTCCCTTGTCTAACCTCTGTGATGTTTAAGCACGCAGTTACTGCTAGCATTGAATAATTTATTAGCACGTTCATCCTTGGCAGAAACACAAGTACAAGATGGTAAGATATTCCGAACTCTCATTGTACACGGGTTTGACACATTTTGCTCTAGCTAGAATCCACATGTAAAACACACCAAGTATTGATGATACACGCCTCATTGATATAGAGCATATTTAATATGGAAGGAGGAATGGTTTTTTAAACCATTTCGCTGTTATATATAGGTTTAATTAAGCTTTCAAAGAAAAGGCATCGTTCTAATCGACAAATCGGTCTGCCGTCTCAGTCTGCTCTCAAAACAAAACATCAAGAACATGAATGGCAGTGATAATTCACTCAATTTGAAGAAAGATTTGGAAGATCTGTTAGGCGGGGACACCAGAGACATCTATGATCTATATTTTGTCCCAGTTGACGATGCTGGCCATGTGAAAACAGTCCATATCCCTTCAAAGACATTCTGTATATGTGCGTTAATACTATTAATGCAATAAAGCAACGAATCATATGCTAATTATGTGATTAAATATTCGTGCGTCAAGGAGCAGGGGGGAAAACAAGTGTATTATTAAAAGAGAATCTCTTGCTCGAATAAAATTGTGATATTGTTTTCACTTGCTCGCCACATGGTTTTGAAAAGGCTGTGTGATACACCAGTCGCATGTGAAGGGTTAATTACTTGAGTGTTCTTCCTTTCCTCTTTTTGTCTCT
>Ga0325401_1000536_pt1 | contig 27790 bp, 37 predicted proteins | sample PopdelMetagenome_FD_205666 | JGI IMG/M metagenome (GOLD analysis project Ga0325401, IMG submission 205666) | Populus deltoides microbial communities from Bellville, Georgia, United States - Xylem-PdKOR-R2 | ecosystem: Host-associated > Plants > Phyllosphere > Stem > Wood/Secondary xylem | place...
ACCAGGCGACCCAGCAGAACGCGGCCATGGTCGAGGAGACCAGCGCCGCCGCCCGCAACCTCGCCTCCGAGGTCGGCAGCCTCGCCGAACAGGCCGGCCGCTTCAACACCGGCGGCGGCACCGGCGGCCACGCATCGCGCCCGGTAACGCGCAAGGCGACCGCCGGCTTCGGCGCCCCGGTCCGGCCGCTGCCCGCCGCCGCCATCCCCGCGCTGGTCCGCGCCGGTGCCGACGACGACGACTGGAAGGCGTTCTGACCCGGCCCTCCCCGCCCGATCGCCCGCCGCACCCGGCGGCGGGGCTCCGCGGGGCAGGATGGCGGTAGCATATTGCACGAACGTTCGACCCATGCTGCAAAGGCGGCATGGGTCCTTTTTGCATGGGAGGGGGTTCGGCTCGGCGATGCGGCCGGCATGACCCCGTCCGCCGGGCGCAAGCGCGCCGGTCGGCGACCGGTCGGGACCGGCCCCCGGCATGACGGCGGCCGTCCACCTCGTGTCGCAAGCGGCGGCGCACTGGACCGCGCTGCTGGCGCCGCTCGCCGGCCCGGGCCTGCACACTTTCGCCACCGTTGAAGGATTTCTCGACGCGGCACCGCTGCTCGCACCCGGTCCGGTGGTGATCGGGTCGGAGGGGGACGAGGTCTGGCGCCTCGAGCTGCTCGCCGCGCTGCGGCTCCAGCGCGCCCGCTTCATCGCGATCGCCATCACCGAGCCGGGCGACATCACGTTCACGGTACAGGCGATGCGGGCCGGCGCGGTGGACGTGCTGGAACGCACGGTGACGCCCGACCGCATCGCCCAGGTGCTGTATGCGGCCCGTTCGCGGTTGGCGGCGGGGGTGGCGGGCGCGCGGGGGCCTGCCGACGCGCGGTCGCGCATCGCCAGCCTCACCCCGCGCGAGCGTCAGGTGCTCAACGCCCTGGCGGAGGGCGCGCGCAACAAGGCGATCGCGCGGGCGCTGGACCTCAGCCCGCGCACCGTCGAGATCCACCGCGCGAAGCTGATGGAACGGCTCAACGCCCGCAGCCTGTCCGATGCGCTGCGGCTCGCCTTCACGGCGGAGGAAGACGGCTGACGTGCTCGGCGGGCCGCCCGGTCAGGCGGCCTGCTGTTCCAGCCCCTCGATGATCGAACGGTTGACCTCGATCAGCGCCTCGATCTCCTCGCGGCCGGCGGCGACGTCGCTGGTATAGCGGTCGACCCACAGACCCAGCGAGATGATCGACGCGCGCAGGCCGTCGGGCAGCCGGTTGCCCCGCGCGGCGCAGGCATCGGCAAAGGCGTTCCACACCTCGCGATTGCGGAACAGCACGGGGGTGAGCGGCAGGCCGCTCACCCCGGCGTCGCGCGCGGCGATCATCTCGCCCGTGATCTGGCGCATGAGCCGGCATTCGGTCGCGCGCGGGCTTTCGGTGATCGTGCGCGCGCGCTGATAGGCGTGGAGGGACATGGATACTCCGTTCGGACGCGTGCTCCCATTCTAGGACGGCGCCCCCGCCCCCGGTCCCCGCGCCCCGCCTTATCGCCGCGGACGGCCGGTTGGGGGTCCGTCCCGACGACCGCGAACGGCTCCCCGATCGGGTGAGGGAACGGCGGGGTGACCGATCGCCCCCGCCCGCTCGCATAAAGCCGGTTCGGCCCGACCGCGCTCGCCCCCGCCTTCCTATGATGCCGATAACCATTGCCCCCGTCCGGAAGGTCCGCTCCCGATCCATGCTGAACGCCGTTGGCCTCGTCGTCATCCTTGCCTGCGTGTTCGGCAGCTTCATCATGTCGGGCGGCAAGATGGACATCGTGCTGCACGCGCTGCCGCACGAGATGGTGGCGATCGGCGGCGCGGCGATCGGCGCGTTCATCGTCTCCAATTCGATGGCGACGGTGAAGCTGGCCGGCAAGGGGCTGGTGCGGTCGTTCAAGGGCCCGCGCTGGAAGGACAGCGACTATCGCGACCTGCTGACCCTGATGTTCGGCCTGCTGTCGCTGTTCAAGGGCAAGGGCGCGACCGCGCTCGAACCGCATCTCGACACGCCCCGGGACAGCGCGATCTTTTCCCGGTTCCCGCGCATCCTGGCGGACCACCATCTGGTCGAGTTCATCGCGGACTATCTGCGCATGATGACCGTCAGCTTCGAGGATCCCCACCAGATCGCCGAGGCGATGGAGAACGACATCGACAAGCACCATCACGAGGAGCTCGCGCCCCAGCACGCGCTTCAGCAGATGGCCGACGGCCTGCCCGCGATCGGCATCGTCGCCGCGGTGCTGGGCGTCATCAAGACGATGGGATCGATCGACCAGCCGACCGAGGTGCTGGGCGCGATGATCGGCGGCGCGCTGGTCGGCACCTTCATGGGCGTGCTGCTCGCCTATTGCCTGGTCGGGCCGCTCGCCGCCAAGCTGCTCGAGACGATCGAGTGCGACGGCAAGCCGTTCGGGATCGTCAAGACCGCGGTGGTCGCGCACGCCCAGGGGCTGCCGACCCAGGTCGCGATCGAGATCGCGCGGCGCATGACGCCCTCGTCCAAGGCGCCCACCTTTCAACAGCTCGAGACCGCCCTTGAGGAGGCGAAGAATGACTTCAACACCGTCACCGTCTGACCCGATCCTGCTCGAACGGCCATTGCGGCTGCCCGCGCACTGCACCACCGTCGCCGCGGAGGAGCTGCGCGTCCAGCTGATCCTGGCCGCCGACCTCGACGGCGCGATCGAGGTGGACGCGTCGGAGGTCGAGAGCATCGGCCAGGGGACGCTGCAGCTGCTGGTCGCGGCAAGGGTCGAGATGGACGGCGCGGGCCAGCGCTTCGCGATACTCGCCCCAAGCCCCGCCTTTGCCGACCGGGTTTCACGCTGTCGCCTCGCCGAAACCCTCGGCATTCCCACCCATAAGGACACCGTCCAGTGAGCAAGACCATCCTCACCGTCGACGATTCGGCCAGCATGCGCATGCTGCTGAAGGCGTCGCTGACCGCGCAGGGCTACACGATCGAGACCGCCAACGACGGCCGCCACGGCCTCGCGCGCATGGACGAGGTCAAGCCCGACCTGCTCATCACCGACATCAACATGCCCGAGATGGACGGCTTCGAGCTGATCGAGGCGGTGCGCGCCCGCCACGAATATCGCGGCACCCCCATCCTGGTGCTGTCCACCGAGTTCTCAGACGAGAAAAAGGCGCGGGCCAGGTCGGCCGGGGCGACGGGGTGGATCACCAAGCCGTTCGACGCCACCAAGCTGGGGTCGGCGATCCGCCGGGTGTGCCCGTGAGCGAGGAGCTGGACGATATCCAGGCGATCTTCTTCGAGGAATGCACGGAGGGGCTCGCCACCGCCGAAGCCGGGCTGTCGGCGATGGATGCGGGCGACGTGTCGCCGGGCACCATCGCCGGCGTGTTCCGCGCGGTGCACTCGATCAAGGGGGGCGCCGGCGCGTTCGGCCACGCGGCGCTGACCGCGTTCGCCCACCGGTTCGAGAACCTGCTGGACGAGGTGCGCGCCGACCGGATCAAGCCGACGCCCGGCGTCACCCGCGTCATGCTGGCCGCCTTCGACGTCCTGTCCGACCATGTCGCCGCCGCGCAGGGCACCGCGCCCGTGCCCGCGGACGCACAGATGCTCGACGCGCTGGAGGCGATCCTGAAGGCGGGCGGCGCCCCCGATGCCGCCCCCGCCGCCGCCGAGCCGGAGCCTGATCCGTTCGGGTTCGAGCCCGTCGCGGTCGCGATCGATCCGCTGGAGGAGCTCGACCCGTTCGGGTTCGAACCGGTCGGCGTTGCGCTCGAAGAACTCGACGCCGCCGAGGATGCGGGCGCACCCCGGCCATGGACGGTGACGTTCGTCCCGTCGGACGCCGCGCTCGCGCATGGTGGCGAGCCGGTGCTGATCGTGCGCGAACTGGAGCTGCTGGGTGGCGAAGTCACCGCGGTGGACCTGTCGGGCCTGCCGCCGTTGCGCGACCTGGAGCCCGAGCACAGCTATTTCGGCTGGACGCTGAGCGTTCCGGACAACGTCGACGAGACGGCAATCTCCGACTGTTTCGACTTCCTGGCGCCCTCGTCGATCGTCGAGATCGCGCGCGAGGCGGCGCCGGCGACGGACCTGCCGCCGGTCGACTGGGCCACCGCCGCACCGCCGCCGCCCGAACCCCCTGCCCTGCCGGCCGCGAGTGCGGCTCCCCGACCGGTGCCGCCGGTGCTCGACCCCGCTCCGCAGGCCGCTGTCGTGGCGCAGCCGCCCCGCGCCGCGTCGCCGGGCAACGCCGAACCGGCCGCGCAGACGATCCGGGTCGACCTGGTCAAGCTCGACATGCTGCTCAACCTCGTCGGCGAACTGGTGATCCGCGGATCGATCCTGGCCGACCGGTTGAGCCCCAAGGACCAGGAACGGGTCGAGCTGCCCCAGTTGTCGCGCCTGACCCGCGAGATCCAGGATACGGTGATGTCGCTGCGCGCCCAGCCGATCAAGCAGGCGTTCAGCCGCGTGCCCCGCATGCTGCGCGACCTGTCGGTCGAGACGGGCAAGCAGGTGGTGCTCGAAACCAGCGGCGAGACCACCGAGGTCGACAAGGGCGTGATCGAGAAGATCGGCGACCCCCTGACCCACATGATCCGCAACGCCGTCGACCACGGCATCGAAAGCGTCGAGCGGCGCCTCGCCGCGGGCAAGCCCGCCGAGGGCACGATCCGCCTGTCCGCCGAACAGAAGGGCGCGCGCATCTTCGTCCGCGTCGCCGACGACGGCGGCGGCATCGACCGCGCCCGCGTCCGCGGCAAGGCGGTGGAAAAGGGCATCATCCCCGCCGACGCGGTGCTGACCGACGAGGAGATCGACCAGCTGATCTGCGCGCCCGGCTTCTCCACCGCGGAAACGATTTCCAACATCTCGGGCCGCGGCGTCGGCATGGACGTGGTCCGTTCCAACGTCGAGGCGCTGGGCGGGCGGGTCGAGATCAGCTCGGTGCCGGGCCGCGGCACCACCTTCACCATGGTGCTGCCGCTGACCCTCGCTATTCTGGAGGGGATGATCGTCCGCCTGTCGGGCCAGCGCTTCGTGCTGCCGCTCGCCAACGTGATCGAGACGGTGCAGCCCGAGCCGGGGCAGGTCAAGCCGACGACCACCACCGGCGAAGTGATCGAACTGCGCGGCAACTACCTGCCCGTGCGCCGCCTCAACGACACCTTCGGCCTTGGCGCCAACGACCGCCAACGGCCCGAGGACTCGCTGGTCATCATCGTCGAAAGCGAGGGCGCGGGGCTGGTCGGGCTGATGGTCGACACCATCGACGACCGGCGCGAGGTGGTCATCAAGAGCCTCGACCAGAACCTCTACCCGATTCGCGGCCTGGGCGGCGCCACCATCCTGGGCGACGGCTCGATCGCCCTTATCCTCGACATCGAGGCGCTGGTCGCACCCGCCTCCCGCATCCAGAAAGGACTGGCCGCATGATTACCGGAAACGAGCTCGGCGAGCGCAAGATCGTCACCTTCTCGCTGGGGCAGCAGATCTTCGGCATCGAGATGGCGGCGCTGATCGAGATCCGCGAATGGGACGAGCCCACCCCGCTGCCGGGCGTTCCGCCCTACATCAAGGGCGTCACCAACCTGCGTGGCACGGTGGTGCCGGTGGTGGGCCTGGCCGAGCGGCTGGGCTGGGCGGCGAGCCCCGTCCATGCGCGCTCATGCATCCTGGTCGTCAACCTGGCGGGCAAGCAGGCGGGGTTCCTCGTCGACGAGGTCGCCGACATCGTCCTCATCAAGGACAGCGACATCCGCCCCGCGCCCGACGTCGAGATCGGCGAGGCCGCCGTCATCAAGGGGCTGGTCAAGACCGCGACGCGCGAGGGCGGCAGCGGCCCTGCGGGCGATATCATGGTGCTGCTGCTCGACCTGGAGGCGCTGGGCATCACCCGCACGCTGGACCTCGCCGCATGAGCACGGCCCTGGCGTCCGCGCCTGCCGACGAGGCCGCCGGCCCGCCGCTGGGCGCGGCCGAGTTCGGCGCCATCGCGGCGATCATGCAGTCGGACGCACGCATCCACCTGACCGAGATCAAGAAGACGCTGGTCCATGGCCGGCTGTCGCGCCGCTTGCGCATGCACGGGCTGGGCAGCTTTCGCGACTATGTCCGGATGGTGCAGTCGGACCGCGAGGAACGCGCCCAGATGGTGGTCGCGCTGACCACCAACCACACGCACTTCTTTCGCGAGAACCACCATTTCGAGCATCTCAAGGCGCAGGTGCTGCCCCGGCTGAAGGAGGTCGCACGCTCGCGGCCGGTGCGCATCTGGTCGGCCGGGTGCTCCTCGGGCGAGGAGGTCTACACGATCGCGATGTGCCTCATGGGGCACGACCGCACGTCGGCCCAGTGGCTGCGCGACGCGGACGTCAGGCTGCTCGCGACCGATCTGTCGCCGCCGGTGGTGGAGGCGGTCAGGCGCGCGTCCTATCCCGACCATGTCGTGGCGCAGATCCCCGCGCCCTATCGCAGCGCCTGGGTGCGGCCTGCGGGATCGCAGTTCGAGATGGTGGCGGAAGCGCGCGCGCTGGTCACCGCCCGCGTGCTGAACCTGTTCGAACCATGGCCGATGCGCGCGCGCTACGACGTGATCTTCTGCCGCAACGTCATGATCTACTTCGACGACAAGGCGAAGGCGGAGCTGGAGGCGCGGCTGGTCGAGATGCTTCATCCCGGCGGGCACCTGTATATCGGCCATTCCGAACGGCTGATCGGCCCGGCGGCGACCGCGATGCAGGGCTGCGGCCAAACCATCTATCGCAAGGGTGACGCATGACCGACCGCGTCCGCACGCTGATCGTCGACGACAGCGCCTCCATCCGCGCGGCACTGACCCGCATCCTGTCGGTCGATCCCGAGATCGAGGTGATCGGCCACGCGCCCGAGGTCGCCACCGCGCGGGCAATGATCAAGGATCTGGAACCCGACGTCATCACGCTCGACGTGGAGATGCCCGGCATGGACGGCCTGTCCTTTCTGGAACGCATCATGCGCCTCAGGCCGATGCCCGTGGTCATGTGTTCGACGCTGACCGCGCGCGGCGCGGCGGTGACGATCGAGGCGCTGCGGCTGGGCGCGGTGGACTGCATCGCCAAGCCGTCGGGCAATGCCGAGGACCTGGCGCGCGAGGCGGCGCTGCTGCGCAAGACGGTCAAGGCGGCGGGCCGCTCGTCGGTCAAGGCCGCGGCGGCGCCCGTGCGTGCGCCGGCGACGGGAGCGGGGTCGGGCACCGGGCGGCGCTTCGATCCCGACGCGCTGATCGGCATCGGGTCGTCCACCGGCGGGGTGGAGGCGCTGTTCGCGCTGCTGCCCGCGCTGCCCGTCGAGACGCCGCCGGTGCTGATCGTCCAGCACATGCCGGCCGCCTTCACCGCCAGCTTCGCCGAGCGGCTGGACCGCGAATGCCGGTTGCGGGTGGTGGAAGCGCGCGACGGGCAACCGGTGGTGCCCGGCACCGTCTATATTGCTCCGGGTGGGGAAACCCACATGGAGCTGGCGGGAGGCGCGGCATCGTGCATCCGCCTGCGCCGGGGCGAAACCTATAGCGGCCATCGCCCGTCGGTGGACATCCTGTTCCATTCGATCGCGCGGCGCCGCCCGCAGGCGGTGGGCGCGATCCTGACGGGCATGGGCGCGGACGGGGCGGAGGGGTTGCTGGCGATGCGGCAGGCGGGGGCACGGACGTTCGGCCAGTCGCGGGACAGCTGCGTCGTCTACGGCATGCCCCGCGCCGCCATGGAGGCGGGGGCGGTGGAACGCGAACTGAGCCTGGCGGCATTGCCCGAGGCGATCCTGACGGCCTGCGGGCAGTTGAAAGTGAGGGCATAAGGCAATGCCGGCAGCAGCTCAGATCAAGGTCATGGTCGTCGACGACCAGGCGAGCATGCGCGCGATGATCCGCCGCTCGCTCCAGGACCTGGGATTCAAGGACGTCCGCGACAAGGCGGGCGCCGCAGACGCGCTCGCCGCGGTCAAGGCGGATCGCGTCCACCTGATCGTGTCCGACTACAACATGCCCGACATGGACGGGCTCCAGTTGCTCGAACAGGTCCGCGCCGATCCGGTGATCGGCAAGACGGTGTTCATCATGCTGACCGGATCGTCCGATCGCGACCTGGTGCAGAAGGCGGCGGCGCTGGGCGTCAACAACTACCTGGTCAAGCCCTTCGCCCCCGCGGCGCTCAAGGACAAGATCGAGCGCGTGTTCGGCGCGCTGTCCTGATGCCCCATCCCTCCCCCAGGCGCATCACCATCGTCCAGGGCGAGCACGCCGCGGTCGCCGATCCCCATGTGGTGATCGCGACCCTGCTGGGCAGCTGCATCGCGGTGTGCCTGCACGACGGCGTCGCGCGGGTGGGCGGCATGAACCATTTCCTGCTCGGCGCGCCCGAAGCGGGGCAGCGGCTGCGGCCCGAGGACATGCAGCGCTACGGCGTCCACGCGATGGAGCTGCTCATCAACGCCCTGATGAAGAAGGGCGCGGTCCGCAGCCGCCTGCGCGCGCACATCTATGGCGGCGCGACCATCGTCGCCGGGCTGGGCGGGATCGGCACGGGCAACGCCCGCTTCGCCCAGCGCTTCATCGAGACCGAAGGGATCGCGATCGGCCATGTCGACGTCGGCGGCACCCGCGCGCGCAAGGTCGAATTCCTGCCGTTCGACGGCAAGGCGCGCTCCTCCTTCGTCGTCGACGCGGTGACCCAGGTGCCGACCCTGCCCCCCGCTCCGTCCCGGTCGCCCGCGCACGTCGACGCCGGCGAACTCGAACTCTTCTGACCTCCAGCACGAGCCGCTTCCACATGGCCTTCCCGGACCCGCACCGCCAGCTTCAGGCCGCCATCGCCGCCGAACTGCGCCAGCTCCGCCGCGACCTGGAGCAGCTGGCCGAGACGCTGGTCTGCGACCCGCATTTCGCCGCGAACTATCTCGACCAGCTCCAGGCGTTCGACCTGCTCGGCCAGTTTGCCGAGGAAAGCGCGGGCGTGCTGCAACGCCTCGCCGACGGGGCGGACGTCGCCGCCGCGGTGGCGGGGGTGCGCGTCGGGGTGGTGCAGGCGCGCCTTCGGGCCGCGATCGCGCCACCCGCGTCGGCGGCAGCGGCCTGACCGTGGCGACGTCGCCGGCCGGCGCCAATGCGCGCCCGATCGTCATCAAGCGGGTCAAGAAATACGCCGCCGGTCACCATGGCGGCGCGTGGAAGGTCGCCTATGCCGATTTCGTGACGGCGATGATGGCGTTCTTCATGCTGCTGTGGCTGATCTCCAATCCCGACAAGCAACGGCTGAAGGGGCTGGCGGAATATTTCTCGCCCTCCACCGCGACCACCCTGTCGCAGACCACCGAACAGTCGTCCTCGACCAGCGGCGTCGGCGGCATGCCGGGCGCGGGCGGACACAGCCGGCGCGGCCAGTCGGAGGATACCAGCACGGCGGCCGGCCAGCCGGTAATGGCGGCCGGCACCGCGGGCGTCGCGGCGGGCGGCACCGCGCGCGTTCCCGACGCGGCGTTGCGGGTGCTGGCGCAGGAGATGGCGGTCGCGATCGACAGCCTGCCGCCCGCCGACGACGGGCGCCGCGCGATCCGGGTGGAGCAGGACCGCGACGGCCTGCGCATCAGCCTGACCGACACCGCGGCCCGGTCGATGTTCCGCGACGGCACCGCGCGGCTCACCCCCTACGCCGTTCAGATGCTGGGCCGGGTCGCGGGCAAGCTCGCCCGGTCGGACGCGCCGATCGCGATCGAGGGGCATACCGACGGTCGCAGCGGCGGCACCGGCGACGCCGGCTGGCGATTGTCGGGCGAACGCGCGATCGCGGCGCGCGCGGCGATGATCGCCGCCGGCCTGCCGCCCGAACGCTTTACCGAGATGGTGGCGCTGGCCGATACCCGCCCGGTCTATCCCGACCAGCCCGACCGCCCGGAAAACCGCCGGGTGACGATCGTGGTCAAGGGGGGCGTGCCGTTGCTGCCCACCGATGCCAGCTTCCGGTTCTGAGGCGATGAGGAAACTCCTCCCGCCCCTGCTGCTCACCATCGCCGGCGCGGGCGTCGGCGGCGCCGCCGCGATCGGCGCGCGCGCGGTGCTCGGCCAGCCGGGCGCGAAGCCGGTGCATGTCACGGAAACGGCGTTCGTGCCGGCGACCAAGATCACCGCGCCGCTGGTGCTGGGTGACGGGCGGCTGGCCGGCTATGTCAGCTTCGACGCCGCGCTCGAAGTGCCCGCCGACCAGGAAGCGAGCGTCACCCAGCGCCTGCCGCTGCTGCTGCACGCGATCAACATGCGGACCTATCGCACCCCGCTCGCGACCGGGCGCGACGGCCTGCTGCCCGACATTGCGGGGCTGCGCGCCGTCACGCTCGCCGCCGCGAACGAGGCGCTGGGTCCCCACGCGGTCCGCCGCGTCTCCATCACCAGAGCGGAGCCAGTCTGATGAAGCCCCTTCCTCCATTCGCGCCCGTCTCCGAAGACCCGGTGCCGGCTGCCGAGGCACCGGGCGGCTGGGCCGATCGGGCCGCGCGGCTCACCACCATCCTGATGGTCGGGCGGCTGATCGCAGACGGCGCGGACCATATCTGCCGCGTCCGCAACGTCTCGTCGGGCGGCATGATGATCGAATGCGACACCGCCATCCAGGTCGGGGCGACGGTTCGGGTCGAGCTGCGCAACCTCAACACGGTGGAGGCCAAGGTGGTGTGGTCGCGCCCGCCGCGCCTGGGCGTCCAGTTCGCCAGCCAGCGCGACGTCGCCGAGATCCTCCACGCCCCGCCCGAACGCGAGCAGCAGCAGCCGCGCGCACCGCGGCTGTCGGCGGCGTGCCGGGTGCTGCTGTGGCACCTGGGCCGCACCACCGCGCCGACCCTGCTCGACCTGTCGCAATCGGGATGCCGGCTGATGGCCGACAACCCGCCCCCGGCCGGCGCCTCCGTGCGGGTGACGGTGCCCGGGCTGGAGCCGCGCCACGCCACCGTGCGCTGGGTGCGCGCGGGCGAGGCCGGGCTCGCCTTTCGCGAATCCATGTCCTTTGCCGAGCTGTCGGGCTGGCAGAACGACCATCAGGCCCGGTTCGTCGACCGGGAACGGCGGGCCACGGGATAATGCACCCCGCCCCCGCGACGGGGAGGTCGCCGGCGTAGCCGAACGCAAGGGGCAGGACACCGGTCCCCGCAGGTCCGGCTCCGCCGCCTTGCGTCAGGCCGCGGCCCCTGCCCCGACGCGACATGTCACGTCGCATCGCCCGACCGGTCACCCCGGTTGCAGCCAGGGACCCGCGCGCGTCGGTGCTCCGCCCCCCCCCCTCGGCACGAACGGATCGGCGTAACGCCGCTCTAGCGCCGCACGGCTACCGGTGCCGGCGGGCGGATCGCCTGACGCCGGGCCATCGCCATGGTCAGCGATGCGGCCCCCTTGGGCGTCATCGCCGCCAGGATCATCGCGGTGGAACGGTCGCGCATCTTCTGGGCGACGCGCATCTGGACGTCGAGGTCGAGCTGTTCGAGCACGATCGCCGCCGCGGCGGGTTTCATCGCCTGATAGATGCGGGCCAGGTCGTCATACTGGTCGGCGGGGGGCATCGGACCGCCCGGGGTGGCACCGGCCTCCGCCGGCATCGCCGCCGCGGCGGGTGCCGCCGGCGCGTCCGCCTTGAGCCGGGCCTCGGCCGCGCGCACGGCCTGTTCGCGCAGGTCCAGTGCGCGACCGCGGCGGGTCACGGCCTTGTCGCGCTGGCCCAGATCCTCCTGGATCTGGACGCCCAGCCGGGTGCGCTCGGGCGCGCCGCCCGGCGTCGGACCGGGCGCGGCAAGGCCGACCGCGTTGCCGATCGCGGCGATGCTCGCCGCCCCGGCGGTCAGCAGCAGCAGCGAAGGACGGCCGATCATGCCCATCCCCCGGCCCCGCGCTCGTCCGCGGCGTATCGGCGCGCGCCGTTGGCCGCCTCCGCCATCCGGTCGGCCGACGCGTTGGCGATCCCGACCATCACCGTCAGCTCGTCGGCGATCGCGCGCGCGTCGCCAACCGCCTGCGCCGCGCCGCCGCATTCGGACAGCGCCTGCTTCAGTTCGCCCAGCACCAGCCGCGCCTGCCCCGTGCTGCGGTCGAGCGCGTCCACCACCTCGCGGATCGCGCCGCCGCGCACGGCCTTCAGCGAGCGCATCATGCGTACGCTCTGGACCAGCACGGCCGCGCACAGGATCGCGGTGAGCAGGTTGGCGACGGTGGCGAAGCTCATTGCAGCGGCCCCCGCGCCAGGTCGGCGGACAGCCGCACCGCGACGTTGCCGGCGCGCTGGCCGATATGGCCGCGGCCGAGCGCGACGCCGCCGACATGCAGTTCCAGTGCCTCGTCGGGCGCGCGGCCGAGCGCGATGGTGTGGCCGACGCCCAGCTCGCGCACCTGGCCCAGCGCGACCATCGCCTCGCCCAGCACCACGTCGACCGCCACTTCGGTACGGCGGATCTCCGCGGCCATGTGTGCGCCCCAGATGTTCTCCGGCCCCAGCTTCTCGCCCATGAAGCGCTGGCCCAGGATGTGGCGCACGGGCTCGATCGTCGCATAGGGCAGCAGCACGCTGAAACAGCCGCCGCGCCCGTCCATGTCGACGCGCAGGGTGGCCACCGCGCAGATGTTGGTCGGCCCGGCGATGGAGGCGAAGCGGGGCGAGGTCTCGATCCGCTCCAGCGCCATGGTGCACGCGCCGATCGGCTGCATCGCGCCCGACAGGTCCTCGAGCAGCAGCCCCAGCATCCGCGACACCAGCCCGACCTCGATCCCGGTGAAGCCGCGCCCGTCGATCACCGGCCGGCCGCCGCCGTGACGCCCGCCGAGCAGCGCGTCGACCACCGAATAGATCAGGCTCGATTCGACGGTGACCAGACCGTAGTTGCGCCATTCCTCCACCCGGAACACCCCGATCATCGCCGGCAGCGCGACGCGGGTGATGAAGTCGTTGAACCGGATCGAGCTGATCCCCTCCAGGCTGATGTCGATCGCGTCGGAGGTCAGGTTGCGCATCGAGGTCGCAAAGGTGCGGATCATCCGGTCGAACACCACCTCCAGCATCGGCAGGCGTTCGTAGGAGATGACGTCGGACTCGATGACCGCCTTCAGCCCGCTGCGCGGCCGGATCGGGCCGCCGACGTCGCCGAACAGCGCGTCGATCCCCGCCTGGTCGAACGCGCCCGCGCCGTCCAGCGCCGCCACCGGCGGTTCGGGCAGGTCGAACTCCTCGAAATCGCTCATTGCTGGACCAGCTCCTGGATCAGCACGTCCTCGACCTGGCCCGCGCCGATGCTCGCGACCGACCGGAGCATCAGCTCCTCCTTGATCCGGTACACCGCGGCCGAGCCCGACAGGTCCTCGGGGCGCAGCTCGCGCAGGAACGGCTGGAACGTGTCGAGCAGGATCGGCAGCTTCTTGCGCAGGCTTTCCAGGTCGGACTTCCTGCCCGGCACCAGCATCACATGGACCTTCAGGAAATGGGGCGCGCCGTCGGGGGTGCGCAGGTTGACCAGGATGGGGGGCACGTCGAGCGGCAGTTCGGCCTCGCCCGCCTCGCCATGGCCGCCCCCCTCGCCTTCCTCCGCGGCCTCGCCATGCCCGTTCTCGGCCGCCGCCGCCTCGCCCCCGAACATCATGTAGCCGCCGCCACCCCCCACCAGCAGCAGCGCCGCCGCGGCAGCGCCGATCACCAGCTTGCGCCGGGGCGCGGGCTTGGCGCCGCCTTCCCCATCCTTGGCGGGTTCGACATCGGTCGACATGGTCGCAGGTCCTTTTTCAAGACCGCGCGGCGAACCGGCCCGGCCTTCTCCCGTCTATTATAGGATGGTCGCCGGGCAGCTTTTGCCTAGCGGCGCACATGATGCGGAAATTTTGGCAGGGCGGTCATGGACATCTCCTCCTATGTATTGCTGAGCCAGGAACAGGCGCTGCGGCGCCGGCTGGACGTCGCCGCCAACAACATGGCGAACATGAGCACCGCCGGGTTCAAGCGCGAACGCCCGGTGTTCCGCGAGTTCGTGGAACGCCAGCCCGAGGCGGCGGTCGCGTCGTCGCGCGCGGTGTCGTTCGTGCTCGACCAGGGCGCGCTGCACGACACGGCGGCGGGCGCGTTCCAGGCGACGGGCAACCCGCTGGACCTGTTCATCGAAGGCCCGGGCTATCTGGCGGTGGAGGCGCCGGGCGGCGGCACCGCCTATACGCGCGCGGGCTTCGTCAAGGTCAACGGCCAGGGCGAGCTCACCACCGCGGGCGGGCAGCGTATCCTGGGCGAAGGCGCGCGGCCGATCGCGGTCCCGGCGGAGGCGATGGCGACGCTGTCGATCGGCAGCGACGGCACCGTCGCGTCGAAGGACGGCGCGATCGGCCGGATCGCGGTCACGGCGTTCGACGACGAACGCGGCGTCACCCCGCGCGGCGACGGGCTGATGACCGCCACCGGCGGGCGCGAACTGTCCGCCGCGGAAACCCGGCTCAGGACCGGCGGCATCGAAGGCTCCAACGTCGAACCGATCGTGGAGACCACCCAGATGGTCGAGATCCTGCGCGCCTACCAGACCAGCATGAAGCTGTCCCAGGACATGGACGACCTGCGCAAGCGCGCGATCGACCGCCTCGGCAAGCTCGGCTGACACCCACTCTTCTCAGGAGGTCCGATCCATGCGAACTTTGTCCATCGCCGGCACCGGCATGCTGGCCCAGCAGACCAATGTCGACGTCATCTCCAACAACATCGCCAACATGAACACGACCGGGTTCAAGCGGCAGCGCGCGGCGTTCCAGGACCTCCTCTACCAGCAGGAGGCGCGCGCGGGCACCTCGGCGGGCGGGGCGGACGGGGCCCGGGTGCCCACCGGCATCCAGATCGGCGCGGGCGTCAGGACCGGCGGCGTCTACCGCATCACCGAACAGGGCGCCCCCAACCAGACCGGCAACCGCTACGACCTCGCCATCCAGGGCCGCGGCTATTTCCAGGTGACGCTGCCCTCGGGCGAGGCGGGCTACACCCGCGACGGCGCGTTCCAGCTGTCCGACCAGGGCGAGCTCGTCACCGCGGACGGCTATCCGGTGCAGCCGGGGATCACCGTGCCGCCCGACGCGGTCGACGTCGCGATCTCCAAGACCGGCGAGGTGCAGGTCAAGCTCGCCGGGCAGACCGAGATGCAGACGGTGGGGCAGCTCCAGCTCGCCAGCTTCGTCAACGAGGCCGGGCTGGAGGCGCAAGGGGGCAACATGTTCACCGAGACCGACGCGTCGGGCGCCGCCAACGTCGCCGCCCCCGGCCAGCCGGGCTTCGGCCTGACCATGCAGGGCTTCGTGGAGGCGTCCAACGTCAATCCGGTGTCGGAGATCACCTCGCTCATCACCGCGCAGCGCGCCTATGAGATGAACAGCCGGGTGGTGAAGACCGCCGACGAGATGCTCGCGACGTCGAGCCAGCTGCGATGAGCGGGTGGCTGCTGCTGCTCGCCGCCGCGGCCGATCCGGCGGCGACCCCGGTGCTCGTCCGCCGCATCGAGCGCGGCGAAACGCTGTCGGCCGCGGATTTCGAGACCCGGCCCGGCGCGCTCGCAGGCGCGCTGACGCCGGCGCAGGCGGCGGGGCGCGAGGCCGTCCGGGTGCTGGGCGCGGGCACGCCGGTGCGCGCGGGCGACGTGGTGCCCCCTCGCCTGGTGCGCCGCGGCGAGCCGGTGACGGTGGCGTGGCGCGCGGGCGGGCTGGTCATCACCGCCGCCGGGCGGGCGCTGTCGTCGGGGGGGCTGGGCGAACCGGTGCGCGTCGTCGCCACCGCCACCAACCGCACGCTCGACGGGGTGGTCGAGGGCAGCGGCGCCGTCCGCATCCGGTCGCAATAGCCGCCCCCTCCCGCTCGCAAGCCTGCCCGCCGCGGTGCGGGCCACCCCTCAACCCCATCCCGTTCGCCCTGAGCGAGGTCGAAGGGCAAGCCCAACCGCCTCAACGCCACCGCCACGAACGCGACGCGTCGCAACACGCAGGAACCCCCGATGAGACCCACCCCCCTCGCCACCCTCCTCGTTGCCGCCACGCTGCTCGCCGGCTGCGGCACCGTCGGCCGGCTGAAGGCGGTCGGCAAGGCGCCCCCGCTCAGCCAGGTCGACGTCGCCGGCGCCGATCCGGTCGAGGAGTCGCTCGGCGCCTCGGGGGCGACGCTCCGCCGTCAGGCGCGCACGCCGATGCCGGCCGATCCCACCGCCTCGCTGTTCCGCGCCGGCGCGGGCGCGTTCCTGGGCGACCAGCGCGCCTCGCGCACCGGCGACATCCTCACCGTCCGGATCAACGTCGCGGACAAGGCGGACATCGGCAACTCGACCGCCCGCAGCCGCGGCGGGTCGGAGGATGCGGGGGTGTCGGCGCTGCTCGGGCTGGAAAAGGTGCTGCCGGGCGACCCGGCGCGGGCGGTCGCGGGCAACAGCAGGTCGCAATATAACGGCTCGGGCACGATCAGCCGGTCGGAAACGATCAACATGACCATGTCGGCGATCGTCACGGACGTGCTGCCCAACGGCAACCTCGTGATCCGCGGCCGGCAGGAGATCCGCGTCAACTACGAACTGCGCGAACTGATCGTCACCGGCATCGTCCGCCCGCAGGACATCGGCCGCGACAACAGCGTCCGCCACACCCAGATCGCCGAGGCGCGGATCAGCTATGGCGGTCGCGGCCAGCTGACCCAGGCACAGCAGGCGCGCTGGGGCCAGCAGATCTACGACGCGCTGTTTCCGTTCTGACGCACCCCGTTTCCACGGTTAACCCGCGCTAACCACTAAAGATTTCGCCGGCGCGTCCGGCCGGTGCTTTTCCATCCCAGAAAGGAAGTGCGGTTCGGTCGTTTTCCGGATCGCCGGCGGGTCGCCGCCAAGACCCACGGCCGCAGAAGGCAGCCGGCATGTTCCAGAAGGAATGCACTGATGGCTATGTCCGTTAACACCAACGTTGGTGCCATGGCGGCGCTTCAAGCGCTGAACACCACCAGCAAGGGTCTCGCCCAGGTCCAGAGCCGCATCAACACCGGCCTGAACGTGGCGTCGACCAAGGACGATTCGGCGTCCTTCACCATTGCCCAGAACCTTCGCGGGGACCTGGGCGGGCTGAAGGCGGTTTCCTCCTCGCTCAGCCGGGCGAAGAGCGTGACCGACGTGGCGGTCGCCGGGGCGGAGCAGGTCTCGGACGTCGTGAACCAGATGAAGACGCTCGCCAAGCAGGCGTCGGACGAGGGGATCAGCGCCGACAGCCGCGCAGCCTACAACAAGGACTTCGTGGCACTCCGCGACCAGATCGACACCATTGTCGATTCATCGTCGTTCAACGGGACCAACCTGCTCAAGACCGGCGGCGGATCGGTCACGGCGTTGCAGTCGCTCAACAACAAGGCGGCGACGCCCGCGACCGATACCTACGCACCCGACACGCTGACCGTTGCCAACCAGACCATGGAACTCGCCGCAACCGAGACCAAGGCGACGACGGCAACCAACGGCGTGCTGGGCAAGGACTCGCAGATCGCCAACGCGGCGGATGCCAAGGCCATGGTGTCGACCCTCGACACGCTGGGCTCGAGCATCAACACCAAGCTCAGCACGCTGGGCTCGGCGTCGCGCAAGATCGACGCTCAGCAATCGTTCGCCGGCAAGTTGTCGGACACGATCGAGAGCGGCATCAGCAATCTCGTCGATGCGGATCTGGCCAAGGAATCGGCGAAGCTCCAGGCGCTGCAGGTCAAGCAGCAGCTGGGCGTCCAGGCGTTGTCGATCGCCAACCAGGCGCCGGCCACCATCACGTCGCTGTTCCGGTAAGACCCGGACGGCGTCGGTGGCCCCCAAGACGCCGACGCCGAAGGGGGGCCGGGGTGGGAAACCATCCCGGCTCTCGCTTTCCCGCCCTTGCGGCGACGCTCTCCACGGGGTGCCCGGCCGATCCGAATGGCCCGCGGCAATTTTTTCCGGGCATCGCGCCCGCCCTGCCGATTTTCGTCCCATGATGAACGAAACCGGGTCTTTGCCACGCCACGTCCGCCGGATGTGGACGCGGCGCGGATGGACCGGGCGTTCGAGAAGGGATGCAAGCCCATGGGCATGTCGGTCAACACCAATATCGGCGCCATGGCGGCGCTTCAGGCACTCAACGCGACCAGCAAGGGGCTGGCGCAGGTGCAGAGCCGCATCAACAGCGGCCTCAACGTGTCGTCCACCAAGGATGACTCCGCGTCCTTCTCGATCGCGCAGAACCTGCGCGCGGACCTGGGCGGGCTCAAGGCGGTCACCTCCTCGCTCAACCGCGCCAAGAGCGTGACGGACGTGGCGGTCGCCGGCGCCGAGCAGATCTCGGACGTCGTCAACCAGATGAAGACGCTGGCCAAGCAGTCGTCCGACGACGGCATCTCCGCCGACAGCCGCGCCGCCTACAACAACGATTTCAAGGCGCTGCGCGACCAGATCACCACCATCGTCAACTCGGCCGAGTTCAACGGGACCAACCTGTTGAAGACCAACGGCGGCACGGTGAGCGCGCTGCAATCGCTGACCAACAAGGCCACCACCGGCACCTATGTCCCCGACACGCTGACCGTGTCGAACTTCGGGCTCGACCTGGCGCCCACCGAGACGCCGTCGAGCGGCGCCGGCACCGGCGTGCTCGGCACGGACTCGCAGATCGAGACGCCCGTCAAGGCCAAGCAGATGGTCGACACGCTCGACACGCTGGCCAAGACCATGAGCACCAAGCTCAGCGACCTGGGCTCCGCCGCGCGCAAGATCGACAACCAGATCACCTTCACCAGCAAGCTGTCCGACACCATCGAAGGCGGCATCGGCAACCTCGTCGATGCCGACCTGGCGCGGGAATCGGCCAAGCTCCAGGCGCTTCAGGTCAAGCAGCAGCTCGGCGTCCAGGCCCTGTCGATCGCCAACCAGGCGCCGCAGACGATCACCTCGCTGTTCCGCTGATCGACGCCGCCGTCGGGCATTGATCCATAACGGCGGCAACATGTGTGTCGTTTTAAGTGGAATCCCCTACTTCTATCGTCTGCGAACACCGTTTAAATTTCGTTAACGTCACCGGATGTGTCCGGACTGGTGCATTGGCCGGGGGGTCGGCCATCAGGGGGAGCTGCGGGCGACCATGCCGTCGTTTCGAATTACGATCGATGTCGATGTCCATGATCCGGGGTCGCTGTGGGCACTCGCCAGCAGCCGGCTGATCGCGCATCCGGGGATGACCGGCGACGACCTGCTCGAAACGCTCGGCCCGCGCGAGGACCCGGACCTGGCGTCGTGCCTGACGCTGCTGATCGAACCGAGCCACCTCCCCGCCTCCGTCCGCCATCTCGATTGCGCGCCCCTCACCGGCTGACCGGCTGACTGGGTAACCAGGGCGGGCGGGCCTGTCGCGCGGGCCTCGCGCATCTTGCGCCGGGCGGCCGGGTTTCCCATTTCGGGTACCGTTGCCGGGCGACGCTCGCCTTCCCTTGCGAAGGCCGATCCGCTAAGGCGCGCAGCGAACTTCGTATCGATATCCGCAGGGGTAGGTGTTTGGCCAAGGAAGAACTGCTCGAAATGCGCGGCCAGGTAGTGGAGCTGTTGCCCAATGCCATGTTCCGCGTACGCCTGGAGAACGACCACGAAATCCTGGGCCATACCGCCGGCAAGATGCGCAAGAACCGCATCCGCGTGCTGACCGGCGACGAGGTGCTCGTCGAACTCACGCCATACGACCTGACCAAGGGCCGGATCACCTACCGGTTCAAGTGAGCGCGGGCTGCCCGTGAGCTCCGACGGGTCGATGCCCGTATCCCATCTCGTTCTCGCTTCCTCCAGCCCGCGCCGCCACGACCTGCTGGCGCGGCTGGGCGTCGTGCCCGCGCGGGTCGTGTCGCCGGCGATCGACGAGGCGCCGCACCCGCGCGAGCTGCCCGCCGCCTATGCCCGCCGGCTTGCGGAGGAAAAGGCGGGGGCAGTGCCGCGCGCCGATGGCGAGGTTGTGCTGGCTGGCGACACCACCGTCGCGGTCGGCCGTCGCATCCTGCCCCCCGCCGAGTCCGAGGCGATCCAGCGCGACCTGCTGGGGCGCCTGTCGGGGCGGCGCCACCACTGCCTGTCCGCGGTGTGCGTGATCGACGGTGCGGGCCGGGTCCGCACCCGCCTGTCCGACACCATTGTCGCGTTCAAGCCGCTCTCCCTGGCGGAGATCGACGCCTATGTCGCGTGCGGCGAAGGGCTGGGCAAGGCGGGCGGCTATGCCATCCAGGGCCGTGCCGAGGCGTTCGTCCGCTTCCTGTCGGGATCGCATTCGGGGGTGATCGGGTTGCCCCTGTTCGAGACCCGCGCATTGCTAAGGGTGGCCGGACTGCCGCTTGGCTGAGTGGCTGTACGAGGCCGGGATCGGCGAGGCGCGCGCGGCGCTGGTCAACGGCGACCGCATCGTCGAGGCTGCGATCGAGCCCGACGACGGCGCGATCCGCCACGGCACCGTGCTCGATGTGCGGCTGGCCGAACGGCTGTCGCCGGCGCTCGCCCGCGTCGAATGGGCTGGCGGCGGCGCGGGGATGCTCGACCGCCCTCCCCCCGGACTGACGCTCGGCCGAACGGTGCGCGCGCGCGTCGTGCGCGAGGCGGTGGCCGAGGGCCGGCGCTGGAAGCTTCCCAAGCTGGTGCCCGCGCCCGACGAGGTGACGGCACCCGGCCCGGACCTGCTGTCCCGTTGTCGATCGGGCGGCCTGCCCGTCCGCCTCCTGTCGCCGCACGACCCCGATCGGCTCGAAGCGGCGGGCTGGTCGGAACTGCTGGGGGAGGCGGAAACGGGCGAGGTGCCGTTCCCCGGCGGCCTGCTCCGGATCGCGCTGACCCCGGCGATGACGGTGATCGACGTCGACGGGGTGCCGCCGCTCGCCCCCCTGGCCCGCGCCGCCGCGACCGCCGCGGCGCAGGCGATCCGCCGGTTCGGGATCGGCGGGTCGATCGGCATCGACTTCCCGACGCTGGCCAACAAGGCGGAGCGGCAGGCGGTGGCCGACGCGATCGATGCCGCGCTGCCGCTGCCGTTCGAGCGCACGGCGGTGAACGGCTTCGGCTTTCTTCAGATCGTCCGCCCGCGGCTGCGCCCGTCGCTGCCGGAACGGTTGCTGGCCGATCCCGTCGCCGCCGCGGCGCGGGCCGCGCTTCGCGGGCTCGAACGCCTGACCCCCGGCCAGCCTGCGCCCGTGCGCCTGCCCGCGCCCGTGCTCGCGCGGATCGACCAGGCGGGCTGGCGTGCGTCCCTCGTCCGCCGCATCGGTTTCGATCCACTGGAGTTGCCTTGATGCCTGCCGTCCCCTGCCCGCTCTGCGCCCGCCCGTCGCATCCCCGGCACGCGCCGTTCTGCTCGCAGGGCTGCCGCGACCGCGACCTGCTGCAATGGCTCGGCGAAGGGTACCGCCTGCCCGGTCGCGAGCCCGCGCATGACGGGCTGGACAGCGACGATTCGGGCCGCTAGAGGCGCGCTTCCGATCGTGAACGCGATCCCGGGCCCAGGTAGCTCAGTTGGTAGAGCATGCGACTGAAAATCGCAGTGTCGGCGGTTCGACCCCGTCCCTGGGCACCACCTTCCCCCTCCCCGATCGCCGCAGCCGACGCGTTGCGTGCCCGCACCACCGCCATACCAGCCCGGAATGGCGCGCATCCCGCTACCTTCCCGCCACCTGCCCCACCCCTTTCCGTGAGGAAACCCGCATGAAAACCCGCGCCGCCGTCGCGTTCGAGGCGAAAAAACCGCTGGAAATCGTGGAGTTGGACTTGGAAGGCCCCAAGCCAGGCGAAGTCTTAGTAGAAATCAAAGCCACCGGCCTCTGCCACACCGACGCCTACACCCTGGACGGCCTCGATTCGGAGGGCCTGTTCCCCAGCGTCCTCGGCCATGAGGGGGCGGGCATTATTCGCGAGGTCGGCCCCGGCGTCACCAGCGTCGTGCCCGGCGACCACGTGATCCCGCTCTACACGCCCGAATGCCGCCAGTGCAGGTCGTGCCTCAGCGGCAAGACCAACCTGTGCACCGCGATCCGGGCGACCCAGGGCAAGGGGCTGATGCCCGACGGCACCACCCGGTTCAGCTACAAGGGGCAGCCGATCTTCCACTATATGGGCTGTTCGACCTTCTCGAACTTCACCGTCCTGCCCGAGATCGCGGTGGCGAAAATCCGCAAGGACGCGCCGTTCCGGACGAGCTGCTACATCGGCTGCGGGGTCACCACCGGCGTCGGCGCGGTGGTCAACACGGCCCATGTCCAGGTCGGCGAGACCGTGGTCGTGTTCGGCCTGGGCGGGATCGGCCTCAACGTCATCCAGGGCGCCAGGCTGGCGGGCGCGAGCCGGATCGTCGGCGTCGACATCAACCCCGACCGGGAAAGCTGGGGCAGGCAGTTCGGGATGACCGACTTCCTCGACTCGCGCGGGCTCAGCCGTGAGGAGACGGTGGCCAGGGTGGTCGAACTCACCGATGGCGGCGCCGACTACAGCTTCGACGCGACCGGCAATACCGAGGTGATGCGCACCGCGCTGGAGGCATGCCATCGCGGCTGGGGCACGTCGATCATCATCGGCGTGGCGGAAGCGGGCAAGGAGATCGCCACCCGCCCGTTCCAGCTCGTCACCGGGCGCAACTGGCGCGGCACCGCGTTCGGCGGCGCCAAGGGCCGCACCGACGTGCCCAGGATCGTCGACTGGTACATGGACGGCAGGATCGCGATCGACCCCATGATCACCCACACGCTGACGCTGGACGAAATCAACAAGGGCTTCGACCTGATGCAAGCGGGCGAAAGCATCCGCTCCGTCGTGGTGTACTGAGCCATGGAGACGGTATCCACCGCCCGGTCGCATGGCGGCGTCCAGGGCGTCTACCGGCATGGCTCGACCAGCACCGGTACCGACATGACCTTCTCGGTCTACGTACCGCCGCACGCCGAAGGCACCCGGCTGCCGGTCCTGTTCTACCTCTCCGGCCTCACCTGCACCCATGCCAACGTCACGGAAAAGGGCGAGTATCGCCGCGCCTGTGCCGAACACGGCATCGTCTTGGTCGCGCCCGATACCAGCCCACGCGGGGATGGGGTCGCGGACGATCCGGCGGGCGCCCACGACTTCGGGCTGGGCGCCGGCTTCTACGTCGATGCGACACAGGCGCCCTATGCCGCGCATTACCGGATGTGGTCCTACGTCACGCAGGAGCTGCCGGCGCTGGTGGCCGAAGCGTTCCCCGTCGATTCCGCGCGTCAGGGGGTCACCGGCCATTCGATGGGCGGCCACGGCGCGCTGACGGTCGCGCTTGCCTTGCCCGACCGGTTCCGCTCCGTCTCCGCCCTCGCGCCGATCGTCGCCCCGAGCCGCGTGCCCTGGGGCGAAAAGGCGCTGGGGGGCTATCTCGGGCCCGACCGCACGGCCTGGGCGCGGCACGACGCCGTCGCCCTGATCGAGGGTGGCGCACGCGTCCCGGCGCTGCTGGTCGATCAGGGCGATGCCGACGCCTTTCTCGCGGAACAGCTTCGCCCCGAACTGCTGCGCGACGCCTGTGCCGATGCCGGCATCGACCTGACGCTCCGGATGCAGCCGGGCTACGACCACAGCTACCACTTCGTATCGACCTTCATGGCCGATCACATCCGCTGGCACGCCGAACGCCTGGCATGACCCGCGGGGTCACCGCCGGTGACCCCGACCGCCACGGGAGCCATGCTACCGGCTCCGGACGGACCGGGCGCGCTCGGCGACGGGCCGGGTGGCTTTCTACGAAGCTCGCCCTTCAGCCCGCGCCGCCACCCATGCCACGGGCCTGCCCCCATACCACCGCGCCGCTACGCCGGTTGACGCCGATCTTGGCATAGATGCGCGCGACGTGGTTGCGCACCGTGTTGCGGGACAGGCCGAGCCGGTCGGCGATCGCCGCATCGTCGACATCGTCGCAGATCAGGTCGAGCACCTCGCGCTCCCGCGAACTGAGATCGACGAACGGCGCGCTCTCGGCCGGTCGCCGCAGTACCGCCAGCTTGTCGAGGATCGAGCGGCTCAGCCAGCTGGTGTCCTTCATCACCGCATCGATCGCGCTGGCCAGCTCCTGTTCGCTGCGCCGCCGCTCCGTGACATCCTGATAGAGCCGAAGCGTGCACGTTGCGCCGTCAAGGCTGATCGTCTCGGCGGACATGAGGAAATCCACGGCCGCGCCATCCTCTCGCAGCAGTCTCCCTTCCAGATTGCGCAGGCTGCCCTTTTCGCCCGGGCCGGCATCATCATCGGCGGCGGTGCGTTCCGGCTCCGTCGCCAAGGACAACTCCTCCGGCGTCCGCCCGACGATCTCGTCCTCGTCACGGCCGGTGAGCAGGCGAAACGCCGCGTTCGCGCGGACGATGCGATCATCGCCGATCCCCGTCACCGCCATCGCCGCCGGCGCCAGCTCGAACACCGCCGCCAGGTGCCGCTCGGCCTCCACCAGCGCATTCTGCGCCTGTCGCCGGGGTTCCAGATCCGCGAACGTCAGCAGCAGCGCATCCTCGTCGGTCACGTCGATTGGCTGGCCGGCGAACAGGACCCGCCGGCGTGTCCCGTCGGCAATCAGCAGTTCCGCTTCGGTCTGGGGCACCACCTCGCCGGCTTCCAGCCGATGGCGGACCATCGCCGGATCGGGCAGGTCGCCCAGCAGGTCGAGCGTGAACAGCTTGCGCTCGACCAGCCGATCGGGGGCAAAGCCGGTAAGCGCGAGAAAGCCGGGATTGGCCTGCATGATGCGCTCGTCATGCTGTCGTACGACGATCGCGGGGGCCGGATTGGACCGGAACATGGCCTCGAAGCGGGCCTCCGCATCGAAGCGCGCGGACACGTCGCTGATGACCAGCGCCAGATAGTCCGGCTCGCCGCCGTCCTCGTCCATGACGACGTCGCGGACTTGGTGGACCCAGCGTGCTTCGGCTTCCCCTGCCGGCGCGACCTCGACGACCAGATCGGGAAAGCTCTCGCCGGCGAGCAGGCGGAACAGCGGATATTCGCGATGCTTCAGGGCACGGTGATCCTGCGACTGAAGCGAGAAGCGTTCGGCATAGCCTTCCGCCGTGCCGCCCAGTTCCTCGGTCCGGCGAACGCCGTGCATGCGAAGCGCCGCGTCGTTCGCGGTCAGGATGGTACCTGCCTGATCGACCAGGATCACGCCGTCCAGAAGCTGCGCCATCAGCTGCTCGAGATGGCGCAAGGTGGGATGGACGGCGGCAGGGTTTCCGGGGTTCGGCATGCTGGCCAAAGCCGCGAAATGCCCGATCGTTCCACGACGAAACACCAACGCCTTGGTACTCCCGCACCAACGGACGGCAGGGGCGCGAGGCGCTCCATTTGAACATCGCGCCCTGCCCGCCCGTTTCATGCCGGTCACCAATTTGGCCGAGGAACAATCATGAGCATCATCGTACTTCTCATCGTGGGCGGCATCGTCGGCTGGCTTGCCAGCCTCATCATGCGCACCGATGCGCAGCAGGGGATCTTCCTCAACATCGTCGTCGGCATCGTCGGCGCCGTGCTGGCGGGCTTCATCGTGACCCCGCTGATCGGCGGCGCGCCGATCACCAGCGGCGTGATCAGCATCCCCTCGATCCTGGTGTCGCTGTTCGGCGCCGTGATCCTGCTCGCGATCATCAACATGTTTCGCCGCGGCACCGTGCGCTGACACGCGGCGCATAGGCGTCCCGGACGAAACAGCCATCCAGGTCCGTGACCATCGCTCACGGACCTGGACACGACCATCAAGGAGAGAACGATGTATCGACAGATCGTTACCGCCGCCCTCGCGGCGACCATGGCAACGGGGGCGTTCGCGCAGACCGATGCCGGATCGCACAACCCGGCGCTGAAGAACCCCGCCGCGCACACCACCGGCACGGCCGCCAAGGGACGCAACTCGTTCACCGAGGCGCAGGCCCAGGGCCGCATTGCCAAGGCGGGTTACGCCAATGTCGGCAAGCTGACCAAGAACCGCAACGGCGTCTGGCAAGGCAAGGCCACCAGGGGCGGTGCGACGGTGAACGTCGCGCTGGACTACAAGGGCAACGTCACCGCCCGCTGATCCTCACCTGCTTGGAGAACCCTCATGTCAAAGACCATCACACGCCTGTTCGACGATTATGCCGACGCCACCACCGCGGTACGCGACCTTGAAGGGTTGGGCATCCGCCATGACGACATCAGCATCGTCGCCAACAACGCCCATGGCCGCCACGCGGTCGACGGTCGCGGCAGCGTCGATGACGGCGTCAACGAGGATGGCGACGTCAGCCGCGGTACCTCGACCGGCGCACTGCTCGGCGGTGCCGGCGGTCTGCTCGCGGGGCTTGGCCTGCTCGCCATTCCGGGGCTCGGGCCGATCGTCGCGGCAGGCTGGCTCGCAGCGACCGCGGCGGGCGCCGGCATCGGAGCGGCGGGCGGTGCCGCGACCGGCGGTCTGGTCGGCGCGCTCAAGACTGCCGGCCATAGCGACGAGGATGCCGACGTCTATTCCGAAGGCGTCCGTCGCGGCGGCACGCTGGTCAGCGCCAAGGTCCCGGACGAGCACGCAGCCCAGGCCGAGGCGGTTCTCGACCGCAACCGCTCCGTCGACGCGGCCACCCGCGGCGCAGCCTATCGCGAGACCGGCTGGACCCGGTTCGACGCGGACGCGCCCGCCTATTCCAGCGACGATGTCGACCGCGAGCGCGCGACCTACTCCGGCGTGACGTCGTCGCGATTCTGATGCCGCCGAGCGGGGCAGTCATCGCTGCCCCGCTCGCTACCTTTCCCACGTCATGCAGCCTCAGCCCCTCGTGAAGGAAACGGTCAGCGTCCGCGCTCCTGTCCCGCAGCCGGTAGCGACGTCTTACAATCCGGTTATTCAGTGACGGCAGCGGCCCGACCGTCGAGGTGATGTGCTGGGCACATGTCCGGCGCAGGATCCACCACGTGCGGGGTGCGACTGCCTCGGCTACCGCCCGCACCGGCGTGAGCATGATGGACCTGAACTAGAGGGTAGAGGAGTCGGAACTCGAGCTGCCACAAGAGAACCGCCGGGAACGGCGCAGGTCGGCAGGATCGGCGTAAACGGCTTGCTCAATCGCACCGGACGCTCTGTGCAACGCACCGCGGCAAAGGGCGCGCTGGCCGACGCCATTCGTTATGCCGTAAAGCAGCGCGCGGCGCTGACCCACTTCTGCGACGACGCGCGGCTCGAGGCTAACAATCGAGCCGAGAACTGCCGCCTTCCCGTTGCGCTCGGCCGCAAGAACTACCTCCTCGCCGGCTCGAACAAAGGCGGTGAGCGGGCAGCGGCGATTTTCACGCTCATCCAGACCGCTCGGCTCAATTTCGTCGACCCCCAAGTCCGGTTGCGCGACGTGCTCACCCGCATTGCCGATGGCACCTGCCAACCGCATTGACGAGCTTGCGCCGTGGCGCTTCTCCGTCACCACAGCAGTTGAGAATGGCGGTGACGTGCTCCCCGTTTTCAGGCCGCTGCTGAGTTAGCTTCAGTGTTCATATGCCCCTGGCGGGGGCTGTTGGTGAACTCGGCGGGTGCCATGCCGCCGAGGCTGCTGTGCGGACGCACGGTGTTGTAGTCCGTTTGCCATGCCTTGATGATCCGTCTCGCCGCAGCCAACGAGGGAAAGAGGTGCTCGTTCAGGCACTCGTCGCGCAAGCGACCATTGAACGTTTCTACAAAGCCGTTCTGCTGTGGCTTGCCAAGCGCGATGTAATGCCACTCGACGCCGATGTCCTGGCATCAGGCGA
>Ga0325401_1000537_pt1 | contig 27786 bp, 7 predicted proteins | sample PopdelMetagenome_FD_205666 | JGI IMG/M metagenome (GOLD analysis project Ga0325401, IMG submission 205666) | Populus deltoides microbial communities from Bellville, Georgia, United States - Xylem-PdKOR-R2 | ecosystem: Host-associated > Plants > Phyllosphere > Stem > Wood/Secondary xylem | place...
AAAAAAAAAAACCATTTTGAAATTATAAATTAACTCCTCAAGTCAAGTCCAGCTATTGGAAATTTGAATGCGAAAATAATAGAATAATTATACTGCAGTAAAAAATATAAAATGCCCGAAAAAACCCTACACCACATGTTCTTTCTGCATTCAACTGCCCCAAGGACTTGCTGCATTGAATTGATGACTTCTTCTTCAAGAGCAAGTACCTTAGCTCTTTGTCCTTTACCATCCCTTCTTCTATGGTGTAAGTACAGATTGTACTTTGCATATCTTATCGAGAAGTATAATCTGTATTCAAGGAAGTACGAGAGTCTGGCTATAACTACAGGACCTCTATGCAAAGTCAAGAGCAGTCTAGTTTATTGGTTCATAGCCCTACCCCTGTTGAAGAGAGGCTAGTACTCTACCCAAGGCATACTCTATCCACAGGTTTTCTCAATATGTGATGTATATGGATCCATGCGATAAGGTTGACCCTCCGCCTTAGATATTCAAAGGTCTAACTCTACTAAAAACACTATTCGACCCCCTTTCCTTCTATCTCTTTTCCCTGTTCTCTATCTATAATGTTCCTTACACTTGTAGACATAACCATGAAAAGTTAAATGATTATTTACTATGCGAAAAAATAATGAAAAGACCTAGAGACCCTTTAACAATTCTAAAATAACAAATACACCAAAGGAAAAGGTTGTTTTACTTCTAAAAGACAATTTTTTGTGGGTTTTTCAACGGCAAAATCTTCAATTCACTGTTACAAAGTTTTTCCCGCGTGTTTTAGCTCTCTCCTTAAAGGTGCTTAAAAATAAGCATTTCAACAAACAAGATGTATGCATCTTCAAAAGAAGCATTCGACATTAAATTGGATGGGTTTCAAACCATACTTTCACGAAATGACAAACTTTCACTATCAATGGAACTCGTTTATTGCCCATTCAGCAGTTGGGTAAACAACAGTGAGGTTAGAACCTTTGCCTTTATAGAATTATATTCTCCTATTTTATTTTCTTAGGTAATTTGTAAATGCATATACTTGTCTATGCACATGTTAAACTGCTTGTTTGCAAAGACTGAATTCTCACAATATGCTGGCATTCGATGCATGCACAAACTCCATGGCATATGCAATTTGAAAAGGGAGAAGTGAGAGTTATGGTTTGCAATTACTAGTCTTAATTTTCTGAGCAGCCACACTGATGATGGCTTGCAAGTTCATGATGCATTACTCCATGTATCTTCTCTCACTCTGCCTCTGATATCCATGGACGTGCCTTCAAGAATAAAAAAACACAGACTATTGCTGGGAAGTATAAATTTCTTTACAATAATTATTATAACTGAATATTAAATCTTGGATTGTAACAACGAAACAACTTGTTGGGCAATTTGTACCTTGAGATAGACATCTACAACTCGGTAAAGGCCATCATCAAAGAGTCTAGCTTGCTCCGGTAGTTAAATTGCAAGATTATAGAATCTATCGGGCTAAAATTTGCATCTGATGCAATCTCAGAAAGATAACCATCAATTAGTTTACTAACAAGCATCAAAGTGGGTGATCTCACATTGCCACCTCCACTATTCTCGCCAGCTTCAATTTCACCTACATTTCTCTCTTATTCAAATCCATCCAAGAAGTGGCCACCTCCACCATCCTCCATCAAAATGACTTTTATCGAACACGTTTCGGACACAGAAAGAAATAGGAGAGTGCCCGAACAGCCACCATTGTTCCAGCCCAAAATTGCAGTAGCCCACTACAATCACAGCCTCTCTCTATGTCGAACAACCCCACAAATCGCGCCAAACTCTACCACTTGAACAAACCCAAAAATCCAGCCTGAAGCAGCACCCAATAACCCAAAAATCTCCACCAATTTCAACCTCCTTCAAACCCGAAATCTACCCAGAAATCGCAACCCTCTTCCTCTCTAAACAGAGCCGAAATCAACACGCAAAAAAAAAAACCACAATCTTTGCCGTCAACATATCCCGAAGCAGACATTTAATGAATATTGCAAACAACTCATCCTCCCTCATCTCATCCACCAATTTTTCGGCATCATCAGTTTTACCTTACAAATTAGAGTGTAGAAGAAATCTATGCCATACAAAAAAAAAGATATCTCTATAAAAGGAAATTAAATTATATATTACTCCTATTGATATTGATCGTCCAGAAGAGAAACGAAAAGGCGTCCTTCCTGCCTAGCTTCCTAAAAAGAACATTGATTGTGAGGTCTTCTTTTAGGCCACCAGGTGTCGTGGATTGTTGTTGTTGTTGGGAGAAATCTTTAAACAATAAATATTCAGGGTTGTGATTTTGGAAGAGATAAAACAATTAAGGAAAATATTAAACCGCGCGTATTTAGCCTATTCATTGTCAATCTATAATGAAATGCGTCGAAGGATATTGTGAAATTAACTTTTTATCCTTCGTCCTTCAATTTTTAAATTTTTAAAGCTTTCTTTAAGAGGTATGATAATTTTTACACGTGACTAATTTGTCAATTTTTTATTTTTTAATAACAATTCAATTACGGTATTGTCTTTAAAAAATAAACAATCAAAATTTTTAATTCAGGAATCATATATTAATTTTAATTTCATCATAAACAATTAAATTTTACAATTACCTTTATTATACAAATTTGTTAGCCTTAGCTTTAGGGATTTAATTGTCATTTCCTAATAATTTTTTTGTTATTATTATTTAGTCCTGTGGGTATTTTGTTTTTTTATAATTTTATGAATAATTGAATTATTTCATTGTCTTTGTCATTCAAAGTCTTTAGCCTTAGCTTCAAGGGTTTTATTTAAATTTCATAATGGTTTTTTTTATTGTTTTTTAATTATAAAGGTATTTTTGGTTTTGTACCCATAAAAAAAATCTACTAAACACGCGTTAGCAGTTTCACCGCTTTTTAGCAGCGTGTGCGACTGGTGAAAATGATTGAAATCAAGTTTTCGTCATATTATTTGATGTGTCTCGATATCCTCTTTATTCCTGTACAGCACATGTATAATAGTGAGGTATGATTTTACGCCAATTGATTTTTCTTTTATTTGTTTCTTTCTTTTCCTTCTTTTTTTTTCTTGGGTTGCATGCTGGTCATGCAAAAAATTATATCAGTCCTTCAATTTCTTTTTACCAATCTCTTTTTCTCTTAATTGTAATTGTTTTATTTACACAGATTGTTTATAGTTGGATTTTATTTTCAATTTGATCCCTAGTTGTTTGAATTTGTTATGTTTTATTAAATTTAGTTCTTATTATTTTAATTGTTGTTCTTTTGGTTTTCAGTCATTTATTTGTTTTTCTTCGATTCGATTCATCAACATTTCTTTCCATTGAATTTTTATGTTAAGTTTGGTGCCAATTCTTTTAATTGTTATTTTCAATCATTTTTCTTAATTATTATTTTTTTCAATTTCATTCATAAACATTTAATTTCATTTAAATTTCCCCTTTACATTCATTTTCAGTTGGCTTTTATGTTGAATTTAGTCTTGATTTTTTAAATTGTTATTTGTTTTTGTTTTGTATTATTTTTGTATTAACTTTTTATCATTAATTTCATCCCTCGATATTTGTTTGTTTAAAAATCTTGTTTCTTTATTTTTTTCATGATAAATTTAATTTTTTACTGTATATTGAATTTCATCCCTTGATATTTATATCTTTGACTGGTTTTTGGCTGTAACTTTTCCATGATAAGCTTCACATAATAATTATATATATCAATTTATTGTAGCGGTGTCATCATCATATTTGGAATGTTAAGTAAAAATGGCAATAACAAAGACAGAAACGAAGAGGCAAGATAATAAATAATTAATTCTAAAGAAAAAGAGAGTAGATCTAACTTGGTGCTTGTATTGGATTAGTGTATGATATTTTTTAATTAAAAATATATTAAATTGATATTTTGTTTATATATATATATATATTTTTTTTGTTTTCGATACTAATATGTTAAAATTATTAAAAATATTGATTTAATATTTTTTCAGTAAAAAAAATTGAAAACAGAAGTTATTATAATGCAAAATGAATCACCTAATAAATTAGTCCATGCTTGGTGTCGTACTCGTTTGATTTTTTATTTTTCTATTTTTTAAAAGAAAACACGCAACATGATCGGTATCAATATTGCATGTTCACGTGGTTCACGATTTTAAAAAACCCACTAAATGTTTGTATAAACAAGAAAAATGTTTTCGCTTCTGTACGTTTTACAGGATGTTTGAGAAAGAATTTTAACCTGTTTTTTTATTAAAATTTTTTATTTATTTTTTTAAATTATTTTTTAGTGTTTTAGATTTTTTTATATATTGATTTTAAAATAAAAATATATTATTTTAATATTTTTTAAAACAAAAAATATTTTAAAACACGACAACCACCAAACTAATAAACACCCTCTTAGACTCCTTGTTTTGCTGAATTTGAATAAATCATCACTGTTACAAATTTAAATAGTTGGCAAAAATATCTTCACCCATAAAATACATCACTATTTGATGATGTTATAAAAATCACATGGAATATTCTGAGATGAATTATTTCTAGAAATTCTCATACATTATTTATGGTGAATTTAATAACCTCCATTTTAAGATCATGTAGGCTTCTCATTGAGCAAATCTCGAGAGAGAGAGATATAAGACTCTTATGGAATAAACACCTGAACAAAGTCCCTCAATAGTGTTGATGGGGGACTCTCCAGATATCAAATTAGTACTAAGAATATTTATATAAAGAATGACATTAATAGAGATATTAAAGAGCTTTTATGAATGTATAGCAAAAGTTGGAGAAGAAGGTCTAAGAGTGAGGAGAAGAGAAATGAGAGAGAGCCCCCTTTCCTCCTCCTTTTCCTTTCTTTTTACATCACCTGGTTTTTACTGCTTCATGCAATATATAGGGGGTAGAAAAGTAATCTTGCATGATTAAAAAAATATTATTTTACTACTTGTATTATCACATCTAATTAATATAAGTATAAACAGCTTGTTCGTATTTAATGAGATTATGATGAGCATCATAATTAATATAAACAGTTTATTCGTATCTAATGAAATTATAATGAGCATTATAATTATTAATCCGGGCTCAAGATATAAAAAGCTTAATGTAGAATATCCTTTCAGTTATGCACTCAATTCGAGAAATGTTGAACTCAATTTATGTCCGGAGCCTAAAAAAAATAAGTCTAGCTCATGATTGCAACGAAGAATGATCGGGGATGATCACGTCCACCTAACATGGGATTGGGCGTAAATATGTTCAGGTCCAATATAAAATCAGACACGATGGTATCTAGACCCAACATGAGGACGATGTAGATTCAACATGAAGATAGGTGTGCATACGTTTAGGCTCAAAATAGAGTTGGGCACAGTCAGCCACCCCTTTACTTTGAGTTGGGCGCCGCAAAAAATATAATCCCATCTCAGGTTATGACTTTCACGCATTTTCTCTTAAATATGATTGATTTGAGAAACCATTACCAGTCATTATCCATCAACAACCACCATTGCCACGTCATTGATTGCCATAACACAGGTATTGTCATTGATTGCCATTACACAGATATTTATAAGAATAGATATGAGAATGGATATGGAGTTTTTTTTTATATATTTATATCTTATTTATTGGTAAAAGAATTTAAATATTCATGTTATATTTATGGGTTTTTGGATATTCTTATAAATATTTACCATACAATATATATATATATATAAAGTGATCGCTTTTACATTTTATCCGACCACAAAAAAACCATTTAGTTAGCAAAATTTTTTTTTACACTAAATCTTATATATAATTGTATTTTAAATATTAATTTTATAGAAATTATAATAACTTTTTTTCAATGAAGATTTGTTTTTTCATTTATTTTACATGAAAAAGTTCAACTCATGATATTTTTTTAAATCTCAATTAAAATTGTTTTTTTAGATTTATTTTTTAAAAAACTACAATCATAAAATCTTGCCAAATGTGTTTTTTACCATGGATCGAGAAAAAAGGAATACGAATGAATTAAAAGTGAAGGATTGAGCTTTCACTTTATTCAGCAAGAAGGGTCAAACCTTATTCACTTCTATTTTCTAATATTTTTCTATTTGTATGTATCGACTCTCATTTTTCCTTTTGTTTAAATTAAACAGTTAGATGGACTGTAACCTCTCGATCTCTTATTCCTCCCATCCTTTCTATTCCTCCCATCATTTATTTTTTTCATCCTCTCTGACAAGACACGTTCTTAGCTCACTGTAAGAATCCCTCTAACTTAGTTAAAAAAAGAGAGTCACGTATGCTGATAAGCTCAGGGCCAAAACTAGTGGAGGAATTAGCTAATAATGTTTAAAACTAGAGGGACTAATTTAGGAGATATTTGAGAGCATGTGATTGTTTTTAAAAGTATTTATTTATAAAAAATACATTAAAATAATATTTTTTTATTTTTTAAAAATTATTTTTGATATTAATATATCAAGACGATCTAAAAGTGTTAAAAAATAATTAATTTAAAATAAAAAATTTAATTTTTTTAGAAAAACTTTAAAAACATAAAATTATACAGATTCTCAGAAATTTCTAGAAAACACAAGCAATAAGTTTATCATACACTTCGAATAACTATCTATCCTTTTTGGGCTAAAAAAGAAAAGAAAAAAATAAAAGTTTCACCCGTGCCGTGGGGCCGTCTTCGCAATCTCCTGACACAAACTCCTGGAAAGTGGATACAGAACCTGTACGGTGCCGTTTCAAACCATAACAAGCAGATAATCCTAAATATCATATATAATATTCTCTTTATCTCAAATTTCTCTCTCATATCTCCTGTAGAGTAGAGAGAAAAAGAGTAGCCGCAAAGATATAAAACGCTACGTTTCAATCCTTGCCTTCTCCTCCCGTTTCTGCCTACCTCGCTCCCCAATCTCTCCAACAAAGCAAGAATCGAAAGCGCGCACACACGCACACAGAGCTCCCTCCAAGAATCTAAATCACTTCCTCGCGCGTCTCCTACACTCGCCAATACTCTCTGAATTTCAAATTCTACCTAATCACAGTCTCTTTTCAACCTCTCGATCTCCTTCACTGTCAGAAGAAGAGAAGAGAAGAGAAAAGAAAAGAAAAGCCAGGGCATTGCTAACATACCTCCAAAAGGCTTCCGTTTTGTTTCAATATTCGAAGGTATGTACAACAATAACACTCCTTTTGTCTTCACTAATTTGGTTTATTTATACCATTATGTGATTTTTGGTCTGTTTACCGGGAAATTGATAAGGTTATGGCGAATGTGTTGAATTAGATCTTCAATAAGGCTTGTTTCGATATTAGCGTGCGTATTTGATTGTAAATGGGATAAATTGAAATTAGGGTTTTGGTTTTTTTTGGTGGTACAGAGGAATGCATTTGGATTTTTGCTGGTTTGGCTTTCAAAAGTATACAAGAATTCCTTCTGGTTGATTTATCTCTCGCATTACATCAGGTTCCACGTCGTTATCATGTTTGTTAATGATTTGTTTAAATTAGGGTTTTTTTATTGATTATTAATTGAGTAGCGTGTGGCATTGTTAACCAATCAATTGGTGAATGTGTAGGCTCTTCATGTGTGCTCATGTCACGCGTAAATGTGAGTGTGTTAAGAAAAGACTTCTTCATTGTTATTATTGCTTGATTTTAATTTTTGGTTGAACCTTATGCGGATTCAGCAAAAATTCAAGGGCTGTATCAGTAATGTAACTGAAGTATCGGGAATGCTTTGAGGGGTCATTAGGGGGATTAGGAGTTTATATTCCAATTCTTTTGTTTTTCTTTTTAATTGGTAGGTTTTTCTTTTTCTTTTTGGGGTCTATCTCTGCTTTTCAAAGTACTGTTTTGCACTAGTTCAGCCGAACCTTGATATCGTGAAGCTCAAGTGATGATTCACTTGAGAGTTGCGAGGTGTCTTATTCTTAGAAAATTATATGAGTGCAGGGGAAGTGGATAGAAATAAAGGGGAAAATGACAGAGTTTCTCTATAAATTTCACGCTGAAGGACTTCTAGGTGGTAACTTTGATAGCTGTCTAGTAAAGAATAGTTATGATGCTGGACAGCTTTGAAGTTTTTGTCCTCCTAGGGTTACTCCAAAGGCTTCACTTAGTTGAATTTTTATTCCAACAGGGACTTGGACTCTTGAATAAGAAATTCTATTGTTTCTACTTGAAAAAGATTCCTTTGTAATTAAGTACATTTGCTATGTGTAAAGTTTCTCAACTCATAGGTTCTTAGTTGTACATGTGTACATTTGCTATGTGTAAAGTTTCTCAACTCATAGGTTCTTAGTTGTACATGTATTGATAGGTGTCTTGAAGGAATGACCAAGGTTGTTAAAATCGCGATTTAACTCGTAAAATCGTACGATTTTACGAGTGAATATAGGCTTAACGTGCGAAATCGTTCAAAAAACTCGGAAATGAATGAAATCGGGTGAAATCGTTAAAATTGGGTGAAATCGCATAAAATCACGATTTCACCACCGGTTTTACGATTTCTGCATAATCTAGCCTCTTTTATTAGAGAACGTGAATAAGAACAAGGACAAACCAATCACGGTTAAGTATGTGTGTGTTTGCCTGTCTCTGTACTTGATTATGCAGCAAAGGATTTTTTTCTCACAGCATCACTCTTTTGTTTGCCACCTGTCGTCTTTTATTTTGATAATATAGCATTTGCTTTTGTGATGGGATATTTTTTTAATTGGTGACTCTTTCTCCCTTGAAGAGTTAACAATATTCCTCGATGATTAATATAATTTGATAATATGATGTAAGCCAAGGTGATAAGTAAGAGTGAAACCACAAGATCAATGTTCGTCATCAACAATTAAAAAAATGATTTATTGGATTAGATAAGTTAATTGCATGAGAATTTAATTTTGAAGCATAGTGCTAAAAATTGATTATAAATTAGACCAACGTGGTAAATTGTGCTTGGATAATTATTAATATTTGACCTTGAACGAATTAATATTTTTAAAAATTAATTAAAAATTGATGAAGACAATGAAGCTGGTTTTAGTTTACATGACACATCAGCAGATTGTTTGTTTTAAGTTTGTTAATTATTAGTTAATGAAAAGTTACTTAAATTATGTATGAATTTTTATTTGAACCATGTATTTTAAGATGCTTGAACTATGTATGAATTTTTATTTGAAGCATGAATTTTTTTAATGTATTTTAAAATTCCTTACGATTTTACGATTTTATGATCCGTTTTTATGATCCGAGTTTATTTTGTATTTTCCGTGCCATGTTAAAATCGTGATTTTAACAACCTTGGGAATGACCATCTCCTGATAATTATCATGAATTTTGATTATTAGAAGTTAGTTCCATCACTTGGTTGTTGAGGGAAATGTTACGCTTTTCTTTTGGTATTATTTTCAAATATGGTTTGCTAGAGAGGGGGCCCAAGGGTTGGTGGTAGTTTACTTACCCTGTCTCTCCAACCAGTTGATATTTTCATCAGTGGTTCTACTTTTGAGATGGTAGCATTAATTGCACTGGTGTGGATATGAGCCTCTTTTGCTTTGATCAAGAACTTTTGAGATAGGAGCATTTAGTGTATGTTGTGCGATTAGTACATGGGTGCTTGACAAAGATAATTGAGGTGGATGGCCTTTTGTTGCCTGTTAAATATGTGAAAGATTTTCTTTCACATGCTCAATTATCATGGCCTTCAATTTTAGGATGAATTGAAGTTTGCTCATGTTTAATGGACTAGGAGATTATATGATTTGTGTACATGGGGAAGTCTTGGGGTTGATTTGGTGCTGGTGAATCTGAATTTTGTGGTTGTTGGCTCACGGTTTCACAGTTGACAAATTTTTCTGCTTTTCTGTTTATAGCACCATTAGTTGACATTGTTGTGATTCTGGATTTGCTATTTGGTGGCGGTTAATCTGGTTGGAGTGTGAGGGCTGATGATGGAGGGAGAAGGGCATGGTATCATCCATTTGGCAGTGTACATTGAATTTAAAATATTAAAAGATGCATTCCAAACAATTTAAATTGCCTTTTCTAATTATAATTGGAGACAAGGGTCAAATGGCCCACATTTGATCCAATTCGGAAGTAATGGATCACATTATAAACACATGCTGCAAATTTACTAACTGATAAAAACACCCAAATAATGGGTTTTGCCTGTTAGAGTATAGGATATGATTCTGAATGATGTCATTTTTTTTTTTTAAAATTTGATTTATTAATTTCTTAAATTACTGTAGTATAGTGATCAGTAATTGAAATTTAAACTAAAATTTATTTGTTTTAATTATGGATTTGATTTATAATCATGCTTTCTTTTGAATTTCATTCTGAATGAATTATACGAGAAAGAGTGACATGCTAGGGTGATCTCCATGACTACAGCTGTTTGGTTTTTTATATTATATCGAATTGACTATTTAAATATAAATTTGTAAAGCATTATTGAAATATGTGAAATCTATAAATTTAGCATTAATAATGAATAAGAAACTTTTTACATTATATAGTAGAATCAATTACATCTAATTGCATTGTAAGTAATTTAATAAATCAGACTTACCAGAGCTTTCTCCTATTAGCAATGAAAATATTTAACCAAGGAATAAGAATCAAGGAATCATAAAATTTATTGAAGTTGAGTTGCAGGTTATAGGACCCATGTCTCAATTGACAACCAATCAAATTCATTATTTTTGTGACTGATCTGATAAAACAAAATCATGAACCATTCTTCTACCACTAATCCATCAGAAATTCATTATACCAGTCTTTCAGCACTAGAATAATTTTGACACCTATATATATATAAATCAAACCTGGTCTTACAAATATCTGTAATGTTTATACAGTGGAAAAGGCTTTAATAGGATCTAAATTGGAAGCAAATAACCCCTCAAAAACTGATGCCCCACTCAATAGATATTTAAATCTAATTGGATTTTTGGGCGCTTCCAACAACAATACTCATTATTTGATCATTGAATAAAATATTTGATATTATAACATGCTTAATTTCATTGGATTCATCGACTTCCACTAAGCTGCATGCTAAAGGATTCCATATATTTCGTTTGTATCTTTTAATGCTTAGTTATTTATTTATTTATTTAGAATTGATCAACTTGTTTGTTTAACTTTTGTTTTTCTGGCTTCTTGAATGACAGGAAACATGGCTCTTCGGAAGTACATTCCTTCAAGTGATGCACCTTCTGGTAGTATGAAGCCTTTGATCTTTTCAAGTAAGGGGCGTGAGAATGCCCAACTTGTAGAGCCAGAGACAAGTCACAGAAGGGTGAAAGATGTGGATGTTGACCTTAGTGAAGTTTACTTTTTAATCATGCATTTCCTTTCAGCTGGGCCATGCCAGAGAACTCATGTACAGTTTTGGAATGAACTTCTTGAACATCAACTTTTACCTAGAAGATATCATGCATGGTATTCAAGACGTGAAAGGCTTAGTGGGGATGAAAATGATAATGGTCTATCGTTTCCATTAAGTTACAAAAGTTTGGAGGAGCGGTAGGCAATGCGCTCTCTCTCTCTCTCTCTCATTTGTGGGCACACACAATTACTCTTAGTGTTGCTTTTGTGGGGCAAACTACATATGCCTACATATATGGTCAAGTTAAAAATGGATTGAGATAATGGTCCTGGTTTCTTTTGTGAAATTTTGCCTGTATTTCCATGGCTATATAATGTAGATTGTGTTTTGTTAAATTTTTGCCTCAAACTCTCCGATCCTGACCTTTCATTAATTATACCTATACAGGTATCCTCACATTGAGAAGAATCACTTGGTAAAGCTTTTGAAGCAATTGTTGCTCAATACAGACTCTCCATCAGAAGGCTTGATTTCTGATGTTCCAAATGCTGCTGATGTTCCTACTCTTCTGGGAATGGGTTCATTTTCACTTTTGAGTTGTACGTTACATCTATTTAAGCCTTTTAAATGAAATAAAAACCTGATTTTTTACTTGTATATGAGGTTTTTATGCTGTTGTGAGATATTGTCTATTCACAGGAGATACTAGAGTTCGTCATCTATTTTTACCTGGAAGTTAATAAGATGTAAAATTCCCCTTTGTGTCTAATTTTGCATCCTCCTCTTCCTAAGGTGATAGAGTTAAGGGAAATGGCCAAGTCAAGCACCCCCCTGCTCACATGCGATGGCCTCATAGACATGCTGATCAGGTTCGTGGGTTAAGTTTGAGGGAAATTGGGGGTGGTTTTGCAAGACACCATCGTGCACCATCTATTCGTGCAACATGCTATGCTATTGCAAAACCATTAACCATGGTTCAGAAAATGCAAAATGTCAAGAGAGTACGTGGACATCGGAATGCTGTCTATTGTGGTATGGGTTTTACAGCAACATTTTATGGAATTGGATTATGCAGTTTATGTTCCAATCTTTGGGAAAACCCACATGTCATATATAGTGGCCACTGTCGGCCAAAATCTGAAATGAAATAAAGCATTTATTGAGCTGTATCTTGGATGTCCCACCATATGCATTTTCTCTTAATTTTTGTTTGTGCTGGTGGATTTGTACCTAAAATTGCCTTGATGTAAATCCTGCAGCAATATTTGATCGCTCAGGGAGATATGTTGTCACTGGTTCAGACGATCGTCTTGTAAAAATCTGGTCCATGGAAACTGCTTTTTGCTTAGCTAGCTGTCGTGGGCATGAAGTGAGTATGGTTCTATAAATCAAATATGCATCATTTCTTTGTCTTCCATTTCTGTTTAATCACAAGTTGCATTTCAATCCATGTGTGAAAGGGGGACATTACTGACTTGGCTGTAAATTCAAATAATACCTTGGTGGCATCCTCTTCAAATGATTGCATAATTCGAGTTGTAAGCTTCTTTTTTCTTCTGCAAATTAACGGCTTTCTTCCTGTTTATTATATTTACACCCAATATTTGATCGCTATCTCTTGATTTGGGCAGTGGCGTTTGCCAGATGGGATGCCAATATCAGTTCTGCGTGGACATTCTGCAGCTGTTACTTCCATTGCATTTAGTCCAAGGCCTGGTTCTGCATACCAGCTTTTGTCGTAAGGCTGATTGCAATCTTCTTATAATATGCATGCTTTACATATCTGAGATTTTGTCCTTTGTTTCATCAATCCAATACCTTTGGATTTGACTTGTTATGAGGAATCTTGAAATTGGAAATTTGGAACATGCCACTGTAGTTGCTGCAGGACTTTATTTTATCGCTTGTTAGGTTTGAAACCAGACTAGTTTTTTCCCAATCAGAAACCTTTTATGATTTGAGGAAAAGCCAGATGCCTACCATGAATGGATTTGATGGAGATGGTTCTCAACTTAAACTCTTGTATCCTTTAAGTTAATGGGAAATTTAATCCATGTATCTCTATTCTCTTCTCTGGATCATTAACTTTGTAGGTTTTTTCTTTTTCCTCATCATGATTAAATTTGTAGCATGTTACCTCAATCTTCTTGTCTCATAGAATTTCAGGCCATCAATTATTTTTGTGGTTGTCAATAAATATCCATATTCCAGCCCAAACAACTCTTGTATTCGACTCCATTTGTTAGGATTAAGATTTAGTTGGGTTGAGTTTGGCTAAGTTTGAGTTGAGTTTGGCTTAGTTGAGGCCTCAAGTCGTATAATACCTGCATTGTTTCAAGTGAATTTTGATTCAAAGTCCTTATTTCAGTAACTATGCGGTAGTTGGTTTTCCTTTGCACTTGGATTTTGATGCATGTAAAATTATGAAGTTTTAGCTTTGGCTTTGTTTTGTTTTTTTCTGTTCACGCAAAATCTCCATTGTTACTGTTTGAAAAGTAGGCACTGGTACCTTGAAAACTACAGTGCAGACTCCTCATGACTTGTTCTCTGCTATAATTTATAGCTTTTACTCTTGCTTTGCAGGTCTTCTGATGACGGAACATGTAGGATTTGGGATGCTAGGTCTTCCAACTTAGGTGCACGAATATATGTTCCAAGGCCTCCGGATCCTGTGGCTGGTTAGTTACCTTTTCATTCAAACTCATGATTTAGGAAGTGGTTCATTTATAAAAAAAAAGTTACAAGAACTCTGAAATGCCTGCAGGAAAGAACAGCGGTCCATCCTCAAGTAGTGGTCCTCAGAGCCATCAAATTTTTTGTTGTGCATTCAATGCTCATGGAAATGTATTTGTCACTGGTAGCTCTGACCACCTTGCTAGGGTATATTTGAATTCCCTTAGTTCGCTTGCAATTCTGCATTGTGGTCATCCCATTTTTATCTTCTATATGTGATGTGGATGTTGATTTTGGGAGAACTGATGTGAATAATCTTTGTGCCTCTATATTGAAGTGTATACATTGAATAGCTTGTTAGCAATATCTTTTCACTTGCAGGTGTGGAATGCTCTTAAATCCAACACGGATGATTCAGACCAGCCAAATCATGAGATAGATGCGTTACCTGGCCATGAGAATGATGTCAACTATGTTCAATTTAGGTAGTGTTTCTTGCTCTGTGCTAATGCTACCATAAAATTTTTTTAGATTACTGACATAGCATTCTGATTTGCTTTGCAGTGGTTGTGTTGTGCCATCTAGATTTTCTATGGCTGAGAGCTCAAAGGAAGAGAATATTCCAAAATTTAAAAATTCATGGTATGGAATTTTTCTTATTTGCTTATTTATGTCGTGCTATTTTTATGATGAGAATATATTACACCCTTTTGTTGTAGTTAATTAAATCTATTGACAAAACATGCTTTGTAATTAAATGCGTCAGGTATTCTCAAGACAGCATAGTTACCTGTTCTCGAGATGGAAGTGCAATTATTTGGATTCCAAAATCACGTAGATCTCATGTAAATAACCTCTTTTTATGCCCCCCCCTCTCCCTTGGTTTTCTTTTTTCTCAGGGAAGTGAGAGTCGGTCATTTAGTATCTGTGAGGTTCAATATGGGTTAATGTGACCTTGAGTAGTATCAGGATTCCATCTTGATTTCTGAAAAACAAATATATATTTCTTTCTTTTTGAAGGGGAAAGCTGGCCGTTGGATACGACATTATCACCTGAAAGTTCCTCCTCCACCAATGCCTCCTCAACCTCCACGAGGAGGTCCACGACAGAGAATTCTTCCAACTCCTCGTGGGGTGAACATGATCGTGTGGAGTCTGGATAATCGTTTTGTCCTTGCTGCTATTATGGGTATTGTGTATTTCACTGACAAGTATTCATGTGCACATTCATGGATGAATATGTATGTGCAGCTATATAAACTCGACTATCTTCTGCCCCTCAGTTGTTAGTTTTTTTTTTAGAATACAGGGGATGTTTGTCCATCAATCCCCGGGCATTTGCCTTACAAGCAAACCCATCTTAAAATTCTTAAGTGCTCCCATTTTCTTCCAGCAAAACCTTCTTTTATGGCAAAATGATGTTTTGGTTGGGACTCATTGTTGAGGCTCTATTAGTCATGCTTTGCTGTAGATATGTTGTATTTGATGGTTATGTCGTCATTTCCCTTTCTATTTTAGTTACTAAATGCTTGAAGTGCCTGGAATGTTGGAGAAATTCAGAAAAGGAAAGGAAACAAGGCCATGTAATTCTTAACAGGCTTATTCTTTGTGTTGTTGTTGGTTAAAGTGTTTTTAAGATCACAACAATGGTCATTTTCTGTTGAACTTGGTACTAGTGGATTGTATTACTTGTACCAGGTAGCAGATTATCTAGTTTCCAGAAAATTGGGGATAATGGAATGTTATTCACACACTTTGACTCCTGGGCAAGTTCAGGGACATTGTCAGATCAAAAAGGGCAGCTGTCTGTTTCACTTATTCATAATGGAAGAAATCTACACTTTGAAACTTTCATTGCACGTTGAAACTTTCAAACATTGAGTCCTCATTGTTGTCTAAAGATCATCTTTTATTTTTCTGTTGAATTTTATGTTTGTTGTTGCTGTTCACTATTTGGACAAAGCATTACGTGATGATTTTTGTGTAATTTTTTGATCTTTATATGCTCATTATGTATTTGGGTGGGGGACAAGAAAATTTAAATTTCAATAGGCCTGAAAAGGTTTCCACAGACTTTTTGGTGCTTTGCCCCCCTGATAAAATTTAAACAAAAACATAAATAAATAAATGCAGACCCTTTCCTCCATGTAATTGACCGTACCAAAAAAATGATATTTCAGAATTGAGTTGGATTCTACTAAATATTTTTTGAAGTAGGAAATATAGTCATTATTTTCTGTAAGTTGATTGTGTGGGGATGATGATTCTGGTGCAGATTGCAGAATATGTGTTTGGAATGCTGCTGATGGTAGTTTGGTGCATTCTTTGACTGGTCATACTCAATCTGTAAGTGTTTCCCCATTTTTCTAACAAGTATCTTTTTTTCCCTTTCTTAATTAGGATGTAAATGTTGAATTGTCCATATGTAATTACATGTCAGGATGACTGATATGTTCCTCTCATTGAACAATTTCTGTGCTATCATCTCTCCCTATGATATGATTTTTGGACTGGTGAATTCATGGGGTGCTCTTAACTATTTTATTGATCTCTTGTCATGGTTCTCCTTGTTAGTTTTACAACTGCTGTAAATGAGATTTGCTAGAATGCTTTTTCTTCAGGTCATGTAAATGCATTTTGCTAGTTTTATAATTGTTTCATGTTGTTTTTGCCATATCACCTGATTATTCAGTTTAAGTGAATTTTCTTCTAAGTTGATGGTCAAAAGCTGAGAAGGGCTGGAAAAGAATTGATTTAGTTTTTTGCAGCTGGTAATTGTATATAACGTTTCATTCTTCTTGGTTAAACTATATATCGTATTTTCACTAATGAACTCAGTTTGTCAGTATGTTTAACCATCTCTCGTTCATTACCATTGATAGTTCTAAATGAAATCTCTGCAAACTTTTGTAATATTTTAAGTGCCACTCTTATCAGCAAAAATAGAAAATGTTATTTTAATTGTTTCACTAGTCAAATTTTTCCTTCGCTCATTCACTAGAAGAAATTGGTATCTATCTTTTGCAGATTCTTACTGTCCCTACCCATTTTTAGTTTAGAAATGGTTTGTTTATCCCATATGTGTATGTTTTAGCATTTCAAAAGCACATTTTGCTGTAATTTGACATCTTTTCAACCTCCCATTCTGTTTGTATACAAGGACCAAAGATACATTGTTATTCTAAGCCTGTTTCCTGGCACCTTCAATGACCGCTGGTGGCATAGATCAATGCTTTCTTGTGTTTCATTGCCTTTCATGTGGTGATTCTTACAAAATCTCGTCATCCATCCATATCACATTTCTATCAGGAGATCCTTGTGGAACAGCTGAAATTTCCTATTCCTTTAGAAGGATGCTATTTTCTGTTTTGCTCTCATTTCTCATTTTCCTGTTTTTCATATCAATGCATTTTATTGTGACACACTGTTGCATTATCTTACTTTTCACACGTTATTTACCTTATGTGTCCAGTGTTTCTGACCATGTTATTTGTGTTCCTGGCAGACATATGTTCTTGATGTTCATCCTTTCAACCCAAGAATAGCTATGAGCGCTGGCTATGATGGAAAAACAATAGTGTGGGATGTGAGTCTCCAATTTGCTAAGCCCATTTTATATTCTACTACCTCTCTTTGGTTACAAGTGCATTCATATTCTCTGTCCTTTAGATTTGGGAGGGCACACCCATCCGGATCTATGAAATTTCACATTTCAAGTTGGTAGATGGAAAGTTTTCACCGTAAGTGCCTGTTAATGCTTAATGTAGAATCTCCTTTTGTTTTTGTTGATTCTGTCAGTATCACTCTTCTGAATCAACGCCAAGTGACATCATATGAATCTCACTTACCTTTCATTGTTTCATGATAGTTTAATATTCTAAAATAGAAGCTTTCTAGACCATTTAATTTACTTCTCTCTTCGTTATTTCAAGATGTTATGTGAAGAATGGTTCTTATTGAAGTTTGGGGAAATTATATTTTAACTTCTTGTAGTTAGACTAGTGGATCAATTTTTATTTTCTCACTTGCTTACGAGATGACTTGACATTCATGCTCTGAGGTTTAGTATTCCATTGAGAATTCTCCCTTCACTTGTCATAAACCAACTTAAATATTTGATTGATTTGTAGAAAATAACTTTTTATTCTTGACAAACCACTTTAAGATACTTTTAGGTTTTAATTTTGTTCTGTTCATAAGTTCTTGTCTGTAGTCCCTGTAACTAATTAAAATGCAGCGGCATTCATATTCATTTTTTTTTTTCTGGTTGGTCCCTCCAGGAGAGTTGTGTTTGAGATCTTTGAACTTTAAGGCAACTTTGAGATTTCAATTCATGTCCTCCAACAGTTAAAATAAATCCAAATAATAATTTCAGGAAGAGTCCTGGGTAAGGTCAAACATTCGAGACCTTGCCACCCACTGGACCTTCTATTTTATCCCACTATGTGATGCATGATCGGATTTAAATAGCAATGTAACCACAGTATGAGCATTGATTCTTTAAATTATTACTAGTTCTATCTTTAAAACTAATTGGATTTCCTTTTAGCCTCATGGTTATTTTACCAGTTCAACTTTTCCTGGAATTGACTCGTCTAAGTGAATGTCAGATGAATTTATGTGATCGTGAATCTATATTTCAGATCTCAAATAGGTGTTTCCACTTAGCAATGTTATATCAGCTTTGCATGATAAGTTATTGTATATGTATTTTATTATCCTTGAGATGGAGTTTAATTTTATGCTTTTGTTTTTTTTATCTTAATTCTACTTGATCAAAATGGTGGTGGATACGTCTGTAATTTTTTTGCAACCTTACTGCTGTTGTCATGATTATTGCATCTGGCTTTATTATAGGGACGGTACATCCATTATACTTTCAGATGATGTTGGTCAGCTGTACATATTAAATACAGGCCAAGGCGAGTCCCAAAAGGATGCTAAATATGATCAGGTGTGTTATAAATAACCGCTCATGCTTTTGTAGGTTCTGAGAACCGGCTTTCTGGAAATGCATTATGACACTAAACTCTGTGTTCTTTACAGTTCTTCCTTGGTGATTATCGGCCTCTGATACAAGATGCCCACGGAAATGTACTTGACCAGGTTAGCTGGCTGTCATAATTTGGTGACTTCAGCAAACCTATTTATTATTATGCACTACTTCATTTACCTATTGTCAAGAAACATGCACCTTGAGAAGGGCCTAACATTATTAAGGAAATGTAACATCTTGATTGTAAGGCGGCATTCTATAGTAGCACTCTTCTCATTCATTGAGATTACTATTGAGTTACATACTCACTTGAAAAAATTCTTGCTCATCCTTCTCGTAACCCTAATTCTGAATTACCAAGTCTTAGCATGTACTTTTGATGTCTGTGGCATTTACTTATTATTTGCATGCACAAATGCATAGCCATAAGTAGAGTTATGGTAATCAATTTATGAGTTTATAAATGATCATAATAGTACCCCTTTGCTATAACTGCCGGGTATTGAAAATTTTACTGATGTAGTCCCAATAGATCCTGCGGATAAGATGTAGTATTTGAACTTGTGCTTTACATTGTTCTTTTTGGTTTCTTGTTCATGTCTTGATTTCAAACAATGCAAACTTTTAATTCAGGAAACTCAACTAGTACCGTTCCGACGGAATATGCAAGATCTCCTTTGTGACTCAGGTTGTAATTTCACCTTGGCAACTCTTATCATTACAGTATACTTATGGCATGTGTTATTTGCGATTACATTCTCTCAAGTACTTCTTGTTTTTGAGAATTCTAGGGATGATTCCCTATACAGAACCTTACCAAAGCACGTATCAGCAGAGACGATTAGGAGCTCTGGGTGTGGAGTGGAAGCCATCTTCTATAAGATTTGCTGCCGGGCCAGACTTCAGTCTAGACCCAGATAACCAAATGCTCCCCTTGGCTGACTTGGATGTATTGGTTGAGCCACTGCCTGAGTTTATAGATGCCATGGATTGGGAACCAGAAAATGACATGCAAAGTGATGACAATGATTCAGAGTACAATGCCCCTGAAGAGTGTTCTTCTGAGGCGGAGCAAGGAAGTTCAAATTCTAGTTCATCTGAAGATCCAGAATGTACTGCAGAAGACAGTGGGGCTGAGGGCGGGGATGGTTTCCGAAGGTCTAAAAGGAGAAAACAAAAGGGTGAAGTAAGTGTTCATCTACGATTCTCATTTAAAATTTTGGATTTCATGCATGCTTGACTTATTCTTCTTGCTCCGACTTCTTGCAGATTGAGATAATGACTTCTTCTGGGAGGCGTGTTAAGAGGAAGAATTTGGATGAGTGTGATGGAAATTCAATTAGAAGTGATCGAGCTAGGAAATCAAGGATTGGCCGAAAAGTTTCAAAGAAGAAGTCTTCCACTTCAAAGGCCTTGAGACCTCAAAGAGCTGCTGCCCGCAATGCGCGTAGTTTGTTTTCAAAAATTACTGGAACAGCTACAGATGGAGAAGATGAAGATGGTTCGGAAGGTGACTTATCAGAAACTGAATCTGGCATGCAAGACTCAAATATTGAAAGTGATGAATCAAATAGATCTTTGGACAACGACAGGAACAGGAATTTGAAGGGAAAAGATATCCTGGAAGAGCCTGAAGACTTTGCTGAATCACGTGAACTTACTGAATCTCACATGAATACTATAAATAGGAGGAGATTGGTCTTTAAATTGCCAGTTCGCGATTCTATTAAGATTGTATTCCCAGAAAGTGGAATACACAAGTGTGACTACCAGGTTGATGTGGTTGGATCATCGTCCAAAGCTCCTCATGAAGCCACCGAGGTCAATGGGGTTCCTACAAGCTCTCAAGATCCGGGATACTTTTCTGGTGATGCACTTTGCGGCAGAATGGATGGAGGAAGAAGAGCACAGATAGACCATTATCCTTTGGACCTGTCTGAAGGATACAAAAATGGGGATATCAGATGGGGAGGTGTAAAGGCTCGTACTTCTAAGCGTCAGAGATTAGGAGAATCCATTTTATCAGCAGCATATACTGGATCTAGTGCATGCCTTGGTGAACAAAATGAAAATGAAAATGAAAATGAAAATGAAAATAGTCTCAACAGATTCTCAAAATTTCAGGAAGATCATGGCACAATACCCCCTACTTTAGAAGTTCAAAATAATGTGGACAATGAAGGAGTCATACCAGTGAATGAAAGAAATGCTGGGCCTGATACCTCAGAGGTTGTAAATGATGTGTCCAGTGGTAAAGTGCACTCAACCTTCAACAGATGCATGGATTTTGATACATTACCAAACCTGGGTCACATGGCTAATGAGAATGACAACCCTCCTGATCTCAGAGAGAGCTTCCCATCTTTCTCAACAATGATAAGGATAAGATCAAAAAAGATATTGAAGGATTCACTAGATAATCAGGGAAATGGCGGGTGTGATTTATCAACTGATAAGTCTGCAAACATGACACAGTACCCAGTTAAGGAGATGCTGGAGCATGATGTTTCTAGTGGAAATACTCCAGAATATAAAGGTGATGGATTGGAAGAATCGGATACACGAATTGGTGAAATTTCCATGCCATCCTTGGATGACTCAGTTGGGTCCCGTTCACATCCCAAAAAGATGTTTGATGTTGTTTATAGAAGGTCAAAGCCAGGTAGAGGTAAAATTAACTCAGAACGTGATGGCAGCATCAGAGAAGAAACTTCAATTGCTTGTAACCCTCATCTTGACTCCAGAGGGGATTCCTATGAAGGCACAATTGGTGGATCTCATAGATTACATTCCATGGGCTCAAAGGGAACACATGATGCAAATATTGCAATCAATGATCTCCATTTGGGGCAGGGACATGACTCAGATGATGCTTGTAGAGATGCCCACAATGGTTCTGTTAGTAGATTTCAGCTTCCATGTGAAGAATGGGGATCAAGCTCAAGGATGACAGTTCGATTGAGATCTACTAGAAACAGGAAAGCCAGTTGTCACTTTCATGACACAAGTCCAGTAGATGGAAAGAGGAAGTTGCATCAGTCAGCCAAAAGAGCGTCATGGTTAATGTTGTCAATGCATGAGGAGGGCTCTCGTTACATCCCCCAACAGGGCGATGAATTAGCATACTTGAGACAGGTCACTTGGAAGAGATGCTAAAGATTCCTTTTTTGCTGACCTATAGTTCATTCTTGATTCTTGCCTTTGGATATTGCAATTTAGGTCTTGTGATTTAAATGATATATGTTCTTGTGATTTAAATGATTTATCTTGGAAGCTTTGTTTTTCAGGGCCATCAAGAGTACATAGAATGCATGAAGTCAAAAGAAGCAGGCCCTTGGAAGACAATCAAGGGAAACATAAGGGCAGTTGAATTCTGTAAGGTTGAAGCCCTCGAGTATGCTCCATTTGCAGGATCTGGGGATAGTTGCTGCAAAATGACGCTTAAATTTATAGATCCTACTTCCAGTGCATTTCAGAGATCATTCAAATTAACTCTACCTGAAATGACTGGCTTCCCAGATTTTCTTGTTGAAAAAACCCGGTTTGATGCTGCCATACAGAGGGATTGGAGTCGCAGGGATAAATGTAAGGTCTGGTGGAAAAATGAGGGTGAAGAAGATGGTGATTGGTGGTATGGCCGGGTTTTATATACAAAGCCCAAATCTTCTGAATTTCCTGAGAGTCCATGGGAGAGGTGTACTGTTCAGTATAAGAGTGATCCCAAAGAACTGCATCATCACAGTCCGTGGGAGCTTTTTGATGATGTTACCATGTTTGAGCAGCCTCATATAGATGAGGAGACTATGAACAAGTTGCTGTTTGCCTTCGCCAAACTAGAGCGAGCAGGCCAAAAACACCAGGTAATCATGCAAGAGGGTGGGAAATTTTTTTTCTTGTATAATATATTTGAAAATGTTTAGATGTGGCTAGTATATCAATTTGGAGATATTGCAGGACTTTTCTGATTTTTTTTTTATTTTTGCATATCTTTAGGATCACTATGGGGTTGAAAAGCTAAGGCAAGTTTCGCAGACGTCTCGTTTTACTAACGGGTATTTTCTTGTGCCTGTTTCTTGTTATTTATTTTTTTTAGTTTTGTATTGCGGTTTTTTCTCAAGAAGTATAAGCGTTAACGATGCCTTAGTGAAATGTGAAACCAATTCCCTTGCATCTTGAATGTAACTTGCAAAATTTTGGGTGCTTGAGCTGGTGTTTGGATCCCTGAAATTCCCAGGTTCGCAGTTCCATTGTCTCTTGAAGTGATCCAGGCAAGGTTAGAAAACAACTACTATAGAAGCCTGGAGGCATTGAAGCATGACTTTGGAGTCATGTTGTTGAATGCAGAATCATACTTTGCGAAGAAGGCAGAGCTCTTGACGAAAATGAAACGTTTATCAAACTGGTTCACACGGACATTATCATCTTTGTAACCTCAAATTGTTGTGATATCAGTTGGGCCGTTCTGTTTTTTCCTCCCGTATTTTTTGTATATAATTTTTTTTATTCGTAGATATTTTTTCCTCTAGCTTCATTTTTGGGAATCGGAGAAATCTCCACTTGAACATTCTTTCTTGTATAGACAACTTTGTCAGCATCGTCATTAATAAAAACAGAAACACACAAAATCTCAACATTTCCTTCGATGTAGAATGCTGTTCACATTTCAGTCGTTGTTCTCAAATGTCGAGTTTGAACCAGTGTTCTCCGTCTTGGGAGGTGTTTTGCTTGTTCGACCCCATTACCCTTCAAATCAATTTTACAATTCGGTAAAAGCCGATGAGCACATTTATGAATAAATTTACAGGAACCTGATTATTTGTAAATGAGTTCAAGTTAGTTTGCTCCAATGGCACATGTATGGCACCTACAGTTAAATGAAAAGGAACCTTCTAAGCATTTTTAGCGAGGCTTATAAATATGACGACTCAATCATGTAAAAATCAGACCCCGCCCCCCTCATACTGAAGTAGCTGTAACCAATAAAGGTTGAACCTCAAAATTTGGTTTATCAAGGATAAAAAATTCTTGAGAATTAACTAGTACTCATACAGAAATATATAAAATGATTGCAAAAGTCTCCATCCGCAAAATTGGCAGATCAGAAACCGTACATGGGGTATCAACTAGATCCGTCTTGAAGGCAACATTTCTAAATGCATCATATTTAGAGCTTTGCTTGGTGGGCAGATGAATCTCAATCTCTCCACCTATGGCCACAATTTGGGTTGCAGCACACGAAAAACAGCGTCATACCCTCCTCTCCCCTAGAAGTTGCCTGCATGATTAAAGAAAACTTCACATTAGAACTTCGAAGAATCGCTGTTTCGTTGCAGCAAGTTCATTTGATTAATGATCCCAATAAGCACATTTTGAATAGTAATGACTTCTAAGTAAACCAAGTTCTCAAGTAAGCGGTAGTGCCCAATACTGCTAACAGATAGATTCACCAAAAAACAAGTTGAAAATGAATTAAGAAGACATCGAGCATAATGGCAACTCAGTGGCAGGTACATACATTGACAAACTGGTGAGAAATATCATTCCAGAAAAGAAACACGACAGCCTATTGTGAGTCCACACTTTCCCTATGATGGATTCTACCGCACACTTGAATCTCAAGGGAACAAGTCAAAAGCTTGAGTTTTAGAAAATTAATAAAGGCATTTTCTGTACGTCTATATGAAAGTCATCTTTCAAGAAAAGTAGTTCAAAATTAAACAGAAGATATCACATAAAATTAGAACCCAAATGCCATGGCGTAGATTTAGAGTAATTCTAAAATTGCATTTTAAAGGAGTAACCAACTCAAATATGATTCCAGCAACCACGAAGAGAAACTTCTAATGGAGTGCAACTGCAGAACAGTAAAGTATAAGACGAATAGGTTGTCTTTTATGTAAAAATATATTTTACTGGAGACATCTAGGGCGATCCAATCAACGTGAAATGGTGAAACATACATATGAAGAGAGGAAAACAAGGAAACAATCCAGTACATGCTAATGTAATCTCATTTGTATTGGCAGAAAAGATACATAAAATGCACAACCATGTAGAATTAAAAAGAATAATGATTCTCTTAGATATTTCCACTACATCCATAGCTATGCTAAAACCATCTCCAATGTGTTTCTTGTCAAATATCACCAGTATATCCTTCAACTACTTTTGCATGTCAGTAACTCCCAACCAACATATGGCATTGTGTTAAATAAAGCATACCCGTCCCTCTTCAGCTGCAAATATGCTCTAGCAACCTTTCACACTACACCCCCTTAAAAATCAAACCTAAGCCGTTTACTTCCCCTTCATTAATGCCTGCATTTTTTGCTCTTATTCAATATGGTTTCAGATCATAACTTTTTAAAATGTTTTCCATATGAGCACTGTCACTTATCATAATAAAGCAAACAATTTTCTGCCAAAGGCCAACTAACAAACGCAACAATAAAATTCAATATAATACTAACAAACCCATACACCAAATATTCGAGAAAATCCAATACTAAAAAAGAAGAAGAGAGAAAATTCCCATCGGCACAGAATAGCATAAAAAATAGCACTAACCTGGAAGAAGACAGCTTCAGGATGTTTGCATACAGTGCAAGTAACAGCTTTAGTGCGAGGGAGAGTAGGGTCAGCAGCTACATCTTGCAATACCTGAGTTCTCTCTGCTACTGAGTGATGCACCTCATTTCGGTACACACAGTTATCATCAGCAATCTCCTGCAACAAAAAAAAAAAAAAACCCAAGAAAAACAAGATTAGGGTTTTTCATTTTAATAAATAATGGGTTTAGTTTTAAATTGAATTATAATAAAAGTCTAAACCTGGTGATCACAGTTGCGGCAAGCGTAAAGAAGGATCTTCTGATCTCTGTCTTCTCTAGGGTACAGAATGTTGTTGCTGCAAAACATTATGGTATCAATAAATAGATTAATCGAAGACAAAATAAAAGAAGTGAACGCAGTTTAGGTGGTTGTTAAAAAGAAGAGATGCTGCTACCATTCGCGGCAAAATTTCATGGTACTCATCTTGATGCAAGTTTTATGTTTTTCTTTTGACAAGTATCCACCCTCTGCTCTCCGCTCTCTAGTCTAGAGAGGTTCTGTCTGTTAATTACAAAGACACACGCTTATGTTATGGAATGACATGTCGTTGTTCGTCAGTTAGCCTAGAACACAGACACGTCAATTTTGCCTCTGGAGGTCAGCTTTTTAAAGTCATGTTAGTACCATGGCTAAAATTAAACATGGTGTGTTTATGAACGTAGTTAAACTGTTTTTTTTTTAATTTCAATTTCAATTTTTTTTATATTTTTTTATATTTTAATATTTTTTTGATGTATTAATATTAAAAATCAATTTTAAAAAATAAAAAATATTATTATTTTAATATTTTTTTAAAAAAAAAACACAAACATTCTTCGCTATATTCATTAAATTCACCCCGTTTCTGATTGTGCTTTCCAGTCAGTCAATTACAGTATAGATCCTCCTGCTGCAACTAAAGAAGTGTATTTTTCTGTCCACTCAAGACCAGTGAAAGAGTGAAATCGGCAACCTGTCAGATTACGAAGGCAACTTTGTCATTCTTGGCTTAGAGGGATCGTGGAACTTGAGATTATCATTGATGTTTCTCTGTGTATATGTTGTTACAACTTAGAGAAGCTGATACAAGCAAATTCATAACATTGTCTATTCTACATTGATATAATTTAATCATACTATTGCATCGATTCTAGAGAGCATACTCTGTTGGTTGTTCAGTTTCTCAAGGAGGTTGAATGATTCCATTTATAAAGCCAACTTTGTTCTTGGTTGTGAGAGCATGAATCATTGATTTACTTCAAGATAGGTAATTGGTGCCGTTCAACTTTATTGAAACGAGCATGAGACCGGGGTGATCTGATTGATGAACAAAGTATGGATGTGATGAATTCATACTGAGATTTTTGAAATTGTTTTTTTTTTGTTTCTGATGGTATTTGGTTGGATAAGGTTATTGAAGACAGCTAAGATGTAGAAAGCAATAAATACCTAGATATTACTCTGATACCAACATAAAATTAAGTGACTGAATGGTTTGTTATATTTCATAGATCAAACAGTACGGTATATATACAACCACAACTTGCTATCAATCCTACTATTAAGGCTTTGAAGTCGTGATTCAAAATTAATGGGATATGACCTCTGCTAATTTTGGACAAGTAAAGATATTATTAATATTTACATAGATATTTCTTAATAATACTGTCTACTTACGCATCTGGTGAAATAATATCACACTTGATTTTGCAAATTCCAGACACAAGAGTCAATAACTAAAAATCCCAGATACAAGAATATATTCAAAAGCACACACATTTACATCATGCTACCATGAATATCCATTATCCACTAGCGACTAGGGATCCTCTTAGTCATAACTCCACTTAGAGTGGTGTGTTTTTTTCAACCCATGAAAAAGCCGTTCACTGACATCCCTCCACCAATACAAATGACCTGTCCGGTTGTAAAAGATGGCGCGGGGAGGCTAAGAAATGCGACAACAGGAGAGACTTCTCCGGGTTCTCCAGCACGTCGCATGGGGGTCTGATGAGCAAGCTCCTTCACCACATTTTCATTTTTAAGACCCTGAAAGGAAAATGAAATAAAGGTTATTTAAGTCATTAGGTTATAATTTCAGATGATCATGAAAATCCAGAGTCAAATACTACTAATTATATGAAGT